>Ga0114996_10007737_pt1 | contig 12102 bp, 9 predicted proteins | sample ArcticOcean_MG_C_4_FD_87039 | JGI IMG/M metagenome (GOLD analysis project Ga0114996, IMG submission 87039) | Marine microbial communities from western Arctic Ocean - ArcticOcean_MG_CB4_134 | ecosystem: Environmental > Aquatic > Marine > Oceanic | place: Arctic Ocean: Canada Basin | collected... | reverse complement strand
GTGAAGTCGACGTCCTCACACGCGTAGTCGCACGCCGACTCCAACGTGACCTCGGCAAATGACACTTGTTTCTGCCCGCGGCCCGTCACTTCTGACAAGGGGATCGTCTTGTGCGCCAGGATATCCAGCGCGAGCGCTTCAAGCGTGTGAGCACGGCGCCCCGGGTCCAGCACGTAGGATGCAACCATGGTGTCGAACCACAGCCCGGCCGGCTCGACTCCCAGATTCCAGAGCGCCACCAAATTGCGCTTCAGGTCCTGCCCCACCTTTCGTACCGAGGGATCCTGCAGCAGGTCGCGCAGGGGCGCCACGCGCTCGTTCTCCAGGGGTGGGAGGTTAGGAAGCACCTGGAACGCCTCACCGAGAGCGAGTTCGCCAGGAGGACGGTGCCCGAAGGGCAGGTAGTAGGCCTCTCCCTCGTTCACTGCGAGGCTGATCCCCACCAAGCTCGCGCGCATGGCATCCGTCTCGGAGAGCTCCACATCCACCGAGACACAGCCGCGCTCGCGCATGGTGTCCACCAACTCCCTCATGCTCTCCACCGAAGTAACGACCCGATAGTCGGCAGGGGTGGAAGCGAACTCCTCCGACACTGCACCCGCGGCGATCGCGGCCTGGGTGTACTTCTCCACCAGCACGCGGAACTCCAGCTCGACGAACAGGTCGCAGAGCCGCGCATAATCGGGCTGCTCGGGACGCAAATCCTCCAGTTCCAGGTCACCCAGAGGAGCATCGATCCGGATCGTGACCAGCTGCTTGGAGAGGCGCACCCCGTCGGCGTTCTCCAGCAGGCTCGTCCGCGCACGCTTGCCGCTCACCTCGCTCGCGTGGGCCAAAATTTCCTCCACGGACCCGTACGCCTGAAGCAGCGAGAGGGCGGTCTTGGGTCCGATCCCTGGCGCACCTGGAACGTTGTCAGAACTGTCACCGATGAGCGCCAGGTAGTCCACCACGAGTTCAGGCGGCACGCCAAATTTATTGGGGGCGCTGACCTCGTCCACCCACTCCGCCTCAACCCCGGTCGGGCCGCCTCGGCCCGGGTTCATGAGACGAATGCGGGGACCCACGAGCTGGTAGAAATCTTTGTCACCCGAGACGATCACCGCCTCCATCCCCGCAGCTTCAGCGCGCCGGGCGAGCGTACCGATGACGTCGTCGGCCTCCCACCCCTCCACCCCGATCAGCTTCACGCCGAGCGCGTTCACGATGTCCCAGATGCGGGGCAGGCTCCACTCGAGCTCGTCGGGCATCTTGTCGCGCGTTGCCTTGTACGCAGGAAACAGGTCCGCGCGCTCGCTCGTGCCCATGTCGAACACGACTGCAAGATAGTCGGGCTCGAAATCTTCCTGGACCTGGATGAGAAAATTGGTGAAGCCAAAAGGCGCCGAAGTGTTTTCGCCCTTCGAGTTCACCAGGGGACGCTGGATGAACGCGAAAAATGCTCGGTAGATGAGGGCGTACGCGTCGATCAGGAAAAGGCGGGGCGCAGTCTTGGCAGGAACATCCAAACTCGATAACCCCTAGCAGGTCGCCAACAAAGAGGGCGTCCGGCGGTTCGGGACCGCGGGACGCCCCGAGGATGCGCAGCAGGGTCGCGTCAGACGCGTAGGACCTTGGCGGCCTGTAACCCTCGATCGGTCTGCTCAAGATAGAACTCTATTTCGTCGCCTTCTGCGGGGGTGCGAAACCCGTCACTGACGATGGCGGAAAAATGGACGAACGCGTCGTCTCCGCCGGACTGGGTGATAAAGCCATAGCCCTTGGCGTCGTTGAACCGCTTCACGGTTCCTTTCATTCCTACACCCTCCGACCGGGTGGACACTCACCTCCTCACGGGACCCGACCACCAGTCGAGACCGGGATCCGCAGGCGGGGACGGGAAGATTAGATTATGCCCCCAACGCACGGGCGGTCAAGGAGAAGATCCGTCTCCTATCACAGGATGGTTCAGCGCCCGATCGTGGTGACGGGCGCACCCCCGTATAGCTGCCGGTAAACAGCCATATTTCGTCGCACCAACTTCACGTAGTTACGGGTTTCGGCAAACGGAATCCGTTCGGTGAACGTGAGCGGATCGCCGGCTTCGATGAAGTCCAGCCAGCGCACCACCCGGTGCGGACCCGCGTTGTAGGCTGCGAGAAATCGCGTGACGTCGCCATTGTACTGGCGCATGAGGTCCCTCAGGTAAAGGGTGCCCAGGTGCACGTTCACGTCGGGTACCTCGAGGAGCTCCTCGCGGAACCCCTGGGGACCCACCGAACGGGCGAGCTTCTCGGCAGTCTCGGGAAGCAGTTGCATCAGCCCCACCGCGTTCGCGGACGAGCGGATGTCTGGAACGAACGCCGACTCCTGACGAGCCAGGGCCGCGGTGAGGTAGGGGTCCACGCCATCTTCCTCGGCCTCACGAAGGAATACGTCCTGGTATTGGAAGGGATAGACGATCTTCGCGAGCCGCAGTGTCCAGGAAGCCCCCCGCTGGCGCAGATCGAACGCGAGGTTGATGCCCCGTCCCGCACGACCCCGCACGATCAACTCCTCGGCCAGCCTCATCATCGCTGCGACATCACCCCTGGCACGGTCGATGAGGCGCTCGACCTCAGCTCCTGCGCCGACCCTGAAGCCACCCTCTGTGAGCTGGTCGAGCCGGACGAGCCCCTCCCTGATCCAATCCGGCAACTCCGGTTCCTCGCCAGCCGGCAAATGTACTTGGAACCGCTCCCCCAGGAGGTCGGCCGCCATCACCGTGTAGTAGGAGAACGGGTCGTCCCCCCGCAAACGCCTTATGAGCGCTCGGGCCCGCGCGCTATCGCCTAGGCTCAGGCGGGTGCGCGCGGCCCAATACGAGGCCTCCTGCCACCGCCGCCCGTTGGGGAACTCGGACAAGTAGTCCTCGTAAACCTGAGCAGCCCGAACGGGGTCACGTCTCACCAAGTGGATCTGAGCCGACCGCATTGTGGCGAGGCCCGCCCGGTCCTGATCGGGGACCATATCCCGCACGCGCTGATAGTCGCTCATCGCGGCGTCCAGGTCGTTGCGATCGTGCGCATCGTCGCCCCTGAAGAACACCACATCCACCGCCTCGGCGCTCGACGGGTAACGCTCGAGAAGCCAGCCGCGGAGGGTCTGGACATCCTCGGTGCGCCCCTGGCGCGCGCGTAGACCAGCCCAGAGATCCAGGGCAGGCGCCCCTACCTGGATGCGCGTACTCGTCGAGAGGGCGCGGAACTCCCTGACCGCTTCGTCTTCCCGGCCCGTGGTCACGGCGAGGATGCGCGCGCGCGCCAGCCGCACTCCCTCGGCCACCCCAGCAGCACCCCCTCTCAGGTCGACGTGGAGGTCGTACGCCCTCAGGGCCAGGCTCTGATCGTCGGCTCTGTCGAGCGCCCGAGCCACAACGAGAGCCTCGTCGGCGGAGCGTTCGATCAGGGGAAGCGCTTCGCGCGCAGCCCTCACGGTCGCAGGCGTCGACACGCCAGCCGCCAGGGCTCGCAGGTAGGCCGTGCGCGTGCCGGTCAGGTCGCCGCGGGCGCGGGTCAGGTCTCCCGTGATCACCCACGCGCGCGCCTGGCGCCTACGCCCCGCCACCGAACGCGCAGCTTCCCGATAGGCGGCCTCGGCTCCGGCGCTGTCGCCCGCCGCCAGGATCGACCTTGGAAGGAGCTCCCATCCCTGGATACGGGCGGTGTCATCGGTGACCCGCTCGAGCAGATCGCGGACCTGGTCCGTGCGGCCCGAGTCCGCCAACACCGCCGCAGCGTCGAGGGTGGCCCAGCTTACGACGACTGGTGCAGTGGAGGCCTGGTCGAGCACTGCCATCGCGTCTTCGTTCCGGCCGGCGCGCGCCAGCACCCTCGCCTGGCGCGCGCGCACACCAGGAAGAAGCTCGTTCGCAGAAGCGTGGGGGCTGGACAGGTAGCGGGCGTAAGCAGCCGCAGCCGCGGCCGGCTCGTCACGGGCCTCCCGTGCCCGGGCCAGCAGGAACCATCCCTCCCCGTCCCCGGTCTGGTCGAGCCACGGCTTCCCTTCGAGCTGAGTGACGATCCCGCTCCAGTTCCGCCATGCCAGATCAGCCTGGGCGAGCAGCAGCGACTCGTCAGGAGCCAGGACCACCCCATCGCTCGAGGCCGCCCGCAGCAGTCGGGCGGCGTGCCAGAATCGCCCAGACGCCGCCTCCACGCGGGCCGAATCCACGCGTGGGTCCGCGGCCGTTAGGATCCCTGTTACGAGGGGCGCTTCTTCCGGTGCCCGTCGAGCGCCGAAGCCTTCGTCGGTGCGCCAACTGAGGGCAGCGATTAGGGCGAGCGGGGGCAGAAGGCTCAGGACTGCGGTACGGCTCATCGGTTCGGGCTCACCTCAGGAGCGGCGGTAGGCGAACTCCTCGGGCTGCACGTCGGGCACCAGCGTTGCACAAACCACACCGGAGAAACCCCCGAGATCTCAAGAACTTCAAGGACCCGAGCCTGTTCACTCTGACATAGCCTCTTTGAAGCACGCTGCGAAGTGGGGTGCTTTCCCCTCCAGATCAGGCACCAGGCGCGCGCAATCCACGTCCTTGCCAGGATGCGGGCAGCCGGACGGCGGCACCTCCGTCCGCAGAGTCCCGCCCGCAAGCGGCCGCCACTACGGTCAGTCCGAGGACGATCCTCGCTCTAGTTGTCATCATGGACCCCTCCCTCGGTGTGCGGCTCAAGCGATCGCCGGGTTCAGCGCCGCCAGGTCCACGCATCGGATCGGTACAACTCCTCGAGCTCGGCCACAGTTCCCAAGCGCGGAGTTCCTTCTTCTAGATCAGCGCCCGCACGCCGAAAAGCACCGAGCACGGCACCCTCGAGCTCACCGTCGGCAGGGCGGCGCCCCAACAGCGACTCCAAGGTGGCCGGCCGGTCGACAGCACGCGCGACACCGCCCCCCAGACCCGCCAGCAGCCCCTGATCGTCGGCGACCAGGATAGAGCCGTGCTGCAGCAGCACGTTACGCACCCGAACCTGGGCGCTGCCCACAAGTTTGCGCCCTCCGGCCGTGACTTCACCTCCGGCCGCGACCTGGAAGCAGGGACCAGCGCCCAACTGCGTCGGCCCGTGAGGGCCTGGAGCAATCTCGGCCGGGACCCCCAGGGAAGCCAGCCCTTCGGCCAAGCAGGTGTTGATCCACTTATACACGGCACGCGCACCGCCGAGCGTCGTGATCGGGACCGCCAACGCGTACGTAAGCTCCCGCCAGTGCAGCACCGCTCTCCCCCCGGTAGGCCGGCGCACCACATCCACACCAGCGCGCCGGAGGACTGCCGGATCATAACGTCCCTCCGTAGGTTCGTTCCGCCCTAGCGACAGGGTGGGACGCTCCCAGCGGTACAGGCGAATGATCGCGGATTCGAACGGGAGGGAAAGTGCTAAAGCGTGATCCCTAGCCATGTTGAGAGCGCCGGCAAGTGCTCCGTCAATGCACAAGCGCCAAGCCAGCGAGCCTACCTCTCGTGCGCACGTGACGCTCAAAGACCGAATGCCACGGAGCTCAGGTTCGCATAAGCTGAGGAACCATGAAAAACAGAGCGAACAAAATGGTTACAGACAGAGACGCTGCCCACCTTGCGGCAGCCAAGGCCGCTTACTGGAACGGCCTCAGTCTGCCCGTCCGTCAGCGGACTCGATCGGACCCCAGTCGATCATCCACAATGAATCGGTCCCAGGCCGGCATCTGGATCGCAGGCAGGGCTTCTGCACTCATCACTACGGTCTCGTCAACAATCCCGTTCTTCCAGAGTAGGTAGGCAGTGATGGCGTAGACATCATCGTCAGACAGCGATCCGGGCCGATCTAACGGCATGGCCCTGCGCACATAGTCGAAAACGGTGGTGGCGTACGGCCAATAGTTGCCTATCGCCTTCATCGAGATAGGCACGTCACCGTCGGGGAACCCCAAGGCATCCGGCGCCGGTACCAACCGACCTCCGAGGAGCGTCCCCTGCAGATCCGCGCCGTGACACGCGACGCAAGAGGAGGCGTAGATCGTGGCGCCATCCACGGCGGTTCCCCGGCCCCGTGGGAGTCCGTTTCCGTCCGGCATGATATCGATATCGAGCACTGAAATATCCCCCTCGGTCGCGGCGCGGCCGACGCCGAAGCGCGCGGGCAGCGGATGTGATGCGGGCCTGGCGGCCACGACTGCTGGAGCCGATCCCAAAGTCGCTCCATCGTTCGGGACACTCTGGTCGCATCCCGTCGCGAACGCTACACCCAGAGCCGCGAGCAGGATCACAGGTCTATCCCGCACCACCGACCTCATTCCCAGGGCTCCGTCCGGTACACGACCTGTCCGTCGGTCCGGATCCGGACACCGGTAATCGGATTTCTGTGATAGGGACCCGAGTGAGGCCCTCGCGCATCGATGAACTCGCGCAGACTCGGCTGCACGTATCCCGTCTCGTCAACAGCGCGGCTCATGACGGTGGTCTCCGCACCATCCCACCGCCACAGGTATCGGAAGCGCGTGTGTGCCTTCGATAGTACAGGCTCCTGAAGCTCGGCGGATACCCAGGTCTCTCCCTCGTCGAATGACAGATCGGCTCGCGCGATTCGTCCGCGGCCACTCCAAGCGAGCCCACCCACTTCGTTCCACCCCTGCTCCACGTGAGCTGGGTAGTTCGGGTGAGTGATCACCGAACGAGCATCCATAACAAAGCTGAACTGACGGGCCTTCCCACCCTTGATCCCTTCGGTGTACTTCGACGTCTCCTCGCGTGACATGAACGGGCGGTCCGCCAACTCCAGCCGCCGCAGCCACTTCACGCTCGTGTTCCCCTCCCACCCGGGCAGGAATAGCCGAACCGGATACCCGTTCGCGGGCCGAATCGCTTCTCCGTTCTGAGCATAGACGAGCAACGCGTCGTCGTAGGCCTTCTCTAGAGGGATGCTGCGTGAGAGCACCGCCGCGTCCATTCCCTCCGCGAGAAACCACGAAGCACCAGCTTGTACGCCGGCCTCATCCAAGACGACCGCAAGCGGGACACCTGTCCATTCGCTTTGGCTCGTGAGACCGCACAGGGACTGAGCGGTGGTCTCCTCAGGCCCGTTGCGCCGCATGTTGCCCGAGCACTCCAGGAAGCAGGTTCGGGTGACGGCGGGTAGCCTCTCCAAATCTTGCAGCGAGAACACGGTCGGGCGCTCCACTAGTCCGTGGACTAGGAGTTCGTACCGATTCGGATCGATGGTTGGGATGCCACCGTGATGACGCTCATAGTGGAGATCGGCCGGTGTGATCGTGCCTTCCAGTTCGTGAAGCGGTGTCTTGGACAAGGAGGAGGACACGTGCTCTCGAACCGGTGTCTCGAAGGCGGAGCGTGCTCCAGTGTCCCCGGCTGGTGCGCCAGGGATTTTGGTCGGGTCCGATGGAACTGATGGGACCGAGAGCACTTCCTGCGCAGCGATGTCCGGGGCCCCGAGCTCACGTAACGCCGATGCCGCTGCGATCGCCGCCGCACCAGCTAAAAGATCACGTCGAGTGACGTGGGGCACAGGTTCGGACGCTGTGGACTCGGTCGACGGGAGAGCTTCGGGAGTGTCAGTCATGGTCCCCCAGGCGTTGTGACCGTTAGCAGGATGCCGTCTGGTCGCAGTTGCCGTCAAGCCGACCTACCATCGTGCCCGTGGGGCCACCTGACGGATCATCCAGTCTCGGCCAGTTGCTCGCCCCCTTATTCCACTGCAGTACGCCTTCGTTTCTCAGCCTTACGGCTCTCTACCGGCGGGCGATCTCTCGCTCCGGGTCGGCGTAGACCTCTACGGGAGGACACGAGCAAACCAGGTTGCGGTCACCGTAGGCGTTGTCGACCCGCCCCACCGTGGGCCAGAACTTGTGCTCGCGAATCCACGGGGCGGGAAAAGCAGCCTGCTCCCGCAGATACTTCCGGCTCCAAGAATCGCTCATCACCACGGCTGCGGTGTGGGGCGCGTTCTTGAGCGGATTGTCGTCCCGGTCGAAGAACCCCAGTTCAACCTGCTGGATCTCGGCCCGGATCGAGATCATGGCGTCGCAGAACCGGTCCAGTTCCGCTTTGGATTCACTCTCGGTCGGCTCGACCATGATGGTACCCGGCACCGGCCACGACATGGTCGGCGCATGGAAACCGTAGTCCATGAGCCGCTTAGCCACGTCCTCCTCGGTGATCCCAGCGACCTTACGTAGAGGCCGCACGTCGAGAATGAACTCGTGCGCGACCAGACCATTTTTACCCCGAAACAAGACGTCGTAATGGCCCTCGAGGAGCTTCGCCATATAGTTGGCATTCAGAAGCGCGACCTCGGTCGCGCGTCGCACCCCAGAGCGCCCGAGCAGCGCGACATATGCCCATGAAATAAGCAGAATGCTGGCGCTACCCCAAGGCGCGGATGACACCGGTCCGATCGCCTTCGCACCTCCGACAGGAATCACCGGGTGGCCCGGAAGGAAGGGAGCGAGCGCGGCAGTGACACAGATCGGCCCCACTCCGGGTCCGCCACCCCCATGGGGGATCGCGAAGGTCTTGTGCAGGTTGATGTGACATACGTCTGCACCGTAGTCCCCCGGACGGCACAGACTTACCTGAGCGTTCAGGTTGGCGCCGTCCAGGTAGACGAGCCCCCCGCGCCGGTGCACGAGGTCACATACCTCCCTGATGTGCTCCTCGAAAACCCCGTGGGTGGACGGATAGGTCACCATGATGGCGGCGAGGCGATCTGCGTGCTCTGCAGCCCGAGCCTCTAGGTCCACCATGTCGATGGAGCCGTTCGCGTCCACCTTCACGACCACGACCTGCATCCCCGCCATCACAGCGCTCGCCGGGTTGGTCCCGTGCGCCGACGAGGGAATCAAGCAGACGTCCCGATGGGATTCTCCCCGGTCCTCGTGATAAGCCCGGATCACCAGCAACCCGGCATACTCACCCTGAGCGCCCGAGTTGGGCTGGAGCGACACACCGTCCAAGCCGCTGATCTCAGACAGCCAGCGCTCGAGATCCGCGATCACGACAGCGTAACCGGCGGCCTGATCACGGGGCGCGAACGGGTGCAATGAACTCCACTCAGGCCAGGTCAACGGCTCCATCTCGGTGGTGCCGTTGAGCTTCATCGTGCATGATCCCAGAGGGATCATGCTGACGGTGAGCGAGAGATCCCTCGCCTCCAGCCTATGGAGGTAGCGGAGCATCTCGGTCTCGGAGTGGTGCGTGTTGAAGACCGGGTGGGCGAGGTAGCTGCTGCTCCGAGCGAGGCCCTGTGGCAACGGAGTGACATCTGTCTCGGCCGCCAACGCGCGGGCGTCGGGAGCCTCCACCCCGAACGATGCCATCACATCCTCCAGGTCCTCCGGGTCCACGGTCTCGTCCAGCGCCACCCCCACCGTCCCGTCCCCCAGGTCGCGCAGGTTGATGCGCCGCTCACGCGCCGCGGCTAACACCTTAGCGACGCTCGCCCCGGAAGGACGAACCCGCAGGGTGTCGAAAAAAGCGGTGTGAACAACGCAGTGGCCTGCCTCGCTCAGCCCTCGAGCCAACGCACGAGCGAGCGCGTGCACCCGGGTGGCGATGCGACGCAGCCCGTCCGGCCCGTGGTAGACTGCGTACATGGCTGCCATGACCGCGAGGAGCACCTGGGCAGTGCAGATGTTGGAAGTCGCCTTCTCCCGTCGTATGTGTTGCTCGCGAGTCTGGAGCGTCATGCGCAGTGCGCGCTTCCCCTGGGCATCCACCGATACCCCGATGATGCGGCCGGGCAGCCGCCGTTTGAACTCGTCCCGAGCCGAAATAAACCCCGCGTGCGGACCCCCGTAGCCCATCGGCACACCGAAGCGCTGGGCGCTCCCGACAGCGATGTCAGCCCCCCACTCCCCGGGAGGTGTCAGCAGCGCCAGAGCAAGCAGGTCGGTGGCCGCGACCACCCGGACCGCCGCCGCTCGCGCCCGCTGCGCCAGACCCCGGAAATCCCGGACCAACCCGTCAGTCGCCGGATACTGGACCAGGCAGCCGAACGCACCCTCCAAGTCGAATTCTTCTGGATCTGCTACCTCGATCCGGATCCCGTGGTGGGTGGCACGTGTGCGTACCACCGCGATCGTCTGCGGGTGGCAGTCGGCCGCCACCAGAAACGCGTCCCGACCCTCGGGCGCGCTGCCGTACAGCAGCGTCATCGCCTCGGCAGCAGCGGTGCCCTCGTCCAGCAGTGAAGCGTTGGCGATGTCCAGGCCGGTCAGGTCCATGACCATGGTTTGGAAGTTGAGGAGCGCCTCGAGCCTTCCTTGGGCAATCTCGGCCTGGTAGGGAGTGTACTGGGTGTACCATCCCGGGTTCTCCAACACGTTCCGCTTGATCACCCCCGGCACCACCGTGCCGTGGTAACCCATCCCCAAGTAGGATCTGAACAGATGGTTATCGGCACCGAGGTCGCGAAGCCGGAGCAGCAGCTCGCGCTCCGTCACCGCGTCCGGAAGGTCTAGTTCACCCTCCATTCGGATGGAGGCGGGGACGGTCGCGTCCACCATCTCGTCGAGCGACGCCAGTCCGAGGGACTCGAGCATCGCGCGGATCTCGTCGCCATCCGGGCCGACGTGTCGATCTAGGAACCAGCCGTCGGGGTCGATCGAGGACCCCATGAGCGGACTGCTCATTCCCCGCCGACTAGAGTCGCATATCCTACTGCGTCCATCAGATCCTTCAATTGTGCGCTGTTGATCACCTTCAGCTTGATCATCCACCCGGCGCCGTAGGGATCGGAGTTGACGAGTTCCGGATCGTCGGCCAGGGCCTGGTTCACCTCGAGTACCTTCCCCTCGGCCGGGCAGTAGAGGTCACTCACAGCCTTCACCGCCTCGATCGTCCCAAAGGCCTCCATCCGATCGAATGTGGATCCTGGGGGGGAGAGCTCGACATAGACCACATCCCCGAGCTCGCCCTGGGCGTAATCGGTCACCCCAACCTGGTATACGCCATCCTCTCCGGTTGACTTCAGGTACTCGTGCTCATGGGTATAAAGGAGACCCTCTGGAATTTCGGACATCAGCCTCTTCCGGTGTTCGGGTAGGCGCATCGCGCGGGACCAAGATAGAGCATCCCTTGGGGGGGAGGAAACCAACGATCGACTCACCCCCAGGGCGCCGTGGGCGGAAGGCAAGTTCCGACGCGGGTCCTGAGCAGGTACATTGGGAACGGCCGTCAATTTCCATCCCCGTAAGCGAGGAGCTGCATGTCGGACCTGCTGGTCGATGCCCGTCCCGCTCTCGCGACGCTGTCAGCGGAGGAGTAGATGTTCCGGGACGCGGTACGTGACTTTGCAACCAGCGAGATTGCGACTCGGGTGGAGGCCGCGCGGCTTAGCACGGCGCGCCTAAAGGACGCAGGTCAGCCATTCTTGGTGCCTGCGGCCATGGCGAAGCTATTCTCTTCCGAGGCCGCCCAGCGGGTTTTCTCGGTCTGCATCGATCTGTTCGGCGGGTACAGCTTCGCCCGGGAGCATCCCGTGGAGAAACTGTACCATGACACCAAGATCGGGACGATCTACGAGGGGACGTCCAGCATGCAGAAGCATACCATATCCGAAACCCTCATGAGGGAAACAAAATGATGGGCATGGGCACCCTCGAGATCCTACTGATCGTGGTCGTTCTGGTCCTCTTCTTCGGCGCCAAAAAACTCCCCGATATCGGCCGCGGACTCGGGAGCGGCATCAGGAACTTCAAGGGAGAGCTGAAAAGCGAGAAGAGCGAGGAACAGGACCGGGCGCTTCCTCCCGAGGACCCTGGTGTCACTCGAGAGTAAGACACCAGCCGCCCACGAGACCCGCCTGGCACATTCTGGACGCCCCCGTCCCGCCACCGCGAACGGGGACATCCTCGCGAACGTGGTTATCGTGCTGGATGAGCCCCTCAATGTCGTAAACATCGCGGGGGTGATCCGGGGCATGAAGAACATGGGCCTGTCCCGCCTAAGGCTGGTCCGACCCGTCGACTTCGACCCCTACCGCATAGAGGGAATCGCCCACCGGAGCGCCGATATCATCGGCAGCACCGAACTCCATGACACGCTCGAGGGCGCGATCGCCGACGGGGTGTGGGTGGTCGGGACCTCCGCGCGCCCTC
>Ga0114996_10007731_pt1 | contig 12108 bp, 9 predicted proteins | sample ArcticOcean_MG_C_4_FD_87039 | JGI IMG/M metagenome (GOLD analysis project Ga0114996, IMG submission 87039) | Marine microbial communities from western Arctic Ocean - ArcticOcean_MG_CB4_134 | ecosystem: Environmental > Aquatic > Marine > Oceanic | place: Arctic Ocean: Canada Basin | collected... | reverse complement strand
CTGATGCCTATACGTATGCGCCTTCTGCTGTATCGGCTTTCCTGGCAGCGACGGCGACCAAAATCTATTATTATGTCCTGGTCAGATTAATTTTCACGGTCTTTGGTGTTGCCTTCGTTTTTGAAAAAATAGAGCTGCATTTGCTGCTGGTGCCCCTCTCAATTCTGGCCATGTTCATCGGGTCTATTACCGCCATCTATCAGGAGAATATGAAGCGCCTGTTGGCCTATTCAAGTATCGCACAGGTCGGCTATATGACCCTCGGACTGAGTTTTGCGAATCTGGAAGGGCTGACCGGTGGTCTTGTGCACCTGTTCAACCATGCCCTAATGAAAGGCGGGTTGTTTCTGGCAATAGCGTGTGTGACATTTCGACTAGGTAGCTCAGATGTAAAAACGCTTGCCGGACTTGGGCGCCGGATGCCCTTTACTATGGCGGCTTTTGTTGTTGGGGGATTGAGCCTTATTGGCATTCCTGGCACGGTTGGTTTTATCTCAAAATGGTATCTGATACTTGGTGCGCTGGAAAATGATTGGTACCTCGTGGCGGCATTGATCTGTTTGAGCTCACTAATCGCGGTACTGTATGTCTGGCGTATTGTGGAGATAGCCTATTTTCATGAGAGTGACGACCAGTCCACGACTGGCCAGGAAGCCCCCTTGCGCATTCTGATTCCAACATGGATTCTTATCGGCGGATCTGTTTTCTTTGGATTTACTACCGATCTTACGGCTGGGGTAGCCGAACGGGCGGCTCTACATCTGCTGGGAGGTGCGCCATAACTGCTGAGATGACCATCGGCGTATCCATATTACTCCCCTTGTGCGGCGCGTTCGGCATCCTGCTCACTGGTGCATGGCCCAATATTCGGGAAGCGGTGACCATTGTCACCTCGTTGCTCACTTTTTTAGTGGTCGCCATGCTGGTGAGCATCGTAAAGGAAGGTCCCCAACCTACATTGGAAGTTATGACGGTCCTGCCAGGGGTTCCCCTGGCTTTTGCAATTGAGCCCTTGGGGATGCTATACGCCCTGGTGGCCTCAGGGCTCTGGATCCCCACGGGTATTTACGCCATTGGATACTGCCGAGCCCATCATGAACAACATCAGACCCGGTTTTTTATCTGTTTCGCCCTGGCGATTTTTTCCGCTCTGGGCATTGCTTTTTCAGGTAACATGTTTACGCTGTTTCTGTTCTATGAAGTCTTGACTTTTTCAACGTATCCATTGGTGACCCATTATGGGGATGAGAAGGCACGGCGTGCAGGACGAATTTATCTTGGTATTTTATTGGGTACTTCCGGTGCATTTATGCTGTTTGCTATCCTGTGGACGTGGCACCTGACCGGTACCCTTGATTTCATGCCCGGTGGTATCCTTGCAGGCAAAGTGGATGGTACCCCAGCGATGATCTTGCTTGGACTGTATGCATTCGGAACAGGTAAAGCAGCTCTGATGCCTTTTCACAGCTGGCTTCCTGCGGCCATGGTGGCACCGACACCTGTGAGCGCATTACTTCATGCAGTCGCCATTGTAAAAGCCGGTGTATTCACCGTTTTGAAAGTGATCATCTACATTTTCGGCATCTCGTTCTTGTCGGATACAGGTGTCTCGCAGTGGCTCATGTATGTCGCCGGGTTTACTTTGCTTACCTCCTCCATCATCGCACTGACGAAAGACAACTTGAAGGCGCGGCTGGCCTATTCAACCATCAGTCAGCTTTCCTATGTGGTGCTCGGTGGTGCCCTGGCCACAACATCCGGGATACTTGGTGGTGGGATGCATATTGCCATGCATGCGATGGGAAAAATCACGTTGTTCTTCTGCGCGGGGGCTATTTTTGTTGCCCATCACAAAACCGATATCAGTACAATGAATGGCATCGGTCGTTCGATGCCATTCACGATGGCCGCTTTTTTTCTGGGTTCCCTTTGTATCATTGGATTGCCACCGATGGGCGGGTTGTGGAGCAAGTGGTTTATAGGTCTGGGAGCCATTGAGGCCGATCAGGAGATCTTCGTCGCTCTTCTGATGCTGAGCTCACTCTTGAGCGTCGGCTACTTGCTGCCCGTTGTCGTACGTGCTTTTTTCTTCGAGCCTGACCCTGACGTGGGACACACCAATCAGCCAGAAAAAGGAAAAGGATTCTGGGTAAATCTGCACGAAGCCCCATTAATGTGCGTTGGGCCTTTGTGTATGACGGCCCTTGGATGCATTCTGCTATTCTTCTATGCGTCGGACGTCTACGAATTGTTGTTTAGTATAACAGTAGAGCGTTAGTTCAAAAGATATTTGATCAACCAGGCGCTTCAGCGTCAACAACCAATTGTTATGGTCCCCTCCCCCGAAAATAAACGATGGTTCGACGATCCGAAAAACGCGCGTAAGCTGTTCCTCGCGTTGATCGTGGTTGATCTGGCGTTGGTCGTGGTGGGTGAGCTTATCCATAAACATGGCCATTTCGACGCGGAGATGAGTGTACCCGCTTTTTACGCGATATTCGGGTTCCTCGCATACTGTACCATCATTGCCGGCGCAAGTCTCTTCCGCAAGATCGTGAAACGAGAGGAGGACTATTACGATGAATAGCCTTCCTCCAGGTATTCTGCTGGTCCTGGGTGCGCTTCTTATTCCGTTCTTAAAGGGCAGGACGCAGAAAATCTATGGCCTGCTGCTACCTCTGTTCAGCGCAGCGCATATGGTGTATCTGCCATCAGATCATCTGGTTCAGGTTCAGATATTTGAGTATACCCTCACGCCCATCCGCGTGGATAAGCTCAGTCTGGTGTGGGGGTATGTGTTTCACATCGCTGCGCTGATGTGTATGGTCTATCAACTACATGTAAAGGATAAATTGCAGGATGTGGCAGGGATTATGTATGCAGGGGCTGCGATCGCCGCCGTGTTTTCGGGTGATATGGTCTCGTTATTCGTCTTTTCAGAAATAGCGGTGGTGGCTTCAGTTTTCTTGATCTATGCGAGCCGGAGCGCCCGTTCTGCCGTGGTAGGTACGCGATATTTTATTATACAGATGGGATCTGGCGTCCTCATGCTGTTCGGCATTTTGCTGTGGGTATATGAAAAGCAGTCGCTCGATTTTGGTCGTGTCTACCCCGCAGGAGAATGGCAGCTCTATGGCATGTTTGTAGATCCGGCCACCCGTATGCCCGTGAATCCAGCAGCGTGGCTCTTTCTCGCGGCTTTCGGGATAAAAGCGGCCTTTCCTTTTCTTCACAACTGGTTGCAGGACAGTTACCCTGAAGGCACGGTCACGGGTACGGTTTTCCTCAGTGCTTTTACAACCAAGCTGGCGATTTATGCCTTGGCACGTAGTTTTGCAGGTGCTGAAATCCTGGTGCCTATAGGTATGGTTATGACTTTATTCCCAATTTTTTTCGCAGTCATAGAAAATGATCTGCGTCGTGTACTGGCTTATTCTCTGAACAACCAACTTGGTTTCATGGTGGTGGGTGTTGGAATTGGCACCCAGTTGGCTATAAACGGGGCTGCTGCGCACGCCTTCGCACATATAATCTATAAAAGTCTCTTGTTCATGTCGATGGGGGCGGTATTGTACAGGACTGGCACCATTAAGGCGTCAGAATTGGGCGGGTTGTATAAATCCATGCCCCTGACCTGCTTGTTCTGTATCATCGGTGCCCTTTCTATATCAGGATTTCCAATTTTTTCTGGGTTTGTCACCAAATCCTTGACCTTGTCTGCGGCGTTCGAGACGCATCAGGTCTGGTTGTTTGTCGGCTTGCTTGTGGCCTCGGCAGGTGTGGTGGATCATTCCGGGATCAAGATCCCATTTTTCGCCTTTTTTGCTCACGATGGGGGGCATCGCGTGAAAGAGGCGCCATGGAATATGATCGTCGCCATGACTATGGCCGCTGGGTTGTGTGTGGTGATCGGTTTGTATCCCGCTCCCCTATACAACCTTCTGCCATTTGATGTGCGGGCCGATGCCTCAGGAACGGTATGGGAGAATTACACGGCCTCCCACATCATCACCTCGTTGCAACTCGTTCTGTTTGCAGCGTTGGGATTCGCAGTCTTGTATCGAAACGGGTGGTATCCGCCTGAACTGAAAGCCTTGAACGTAGATACCGACATCATATATCGTAAAGCAGTACCGATTTGCGTGCGGTGGATGGCCCAGATAGGACGACGCGTCGTCGAAGGGATCAGGCTACGGATATTGGGTGCTATCGAATGGATCATCGGATGGATTCGCGGCCATCATGGCCCTGAGGGCATTCTGGGCGATCCCTGGTCAATCGGGACGACCGCCCTCTGGTCTGCCGTACTCCTAGGCATTTATCTCATCATGGCCTATTCGTAAATTACCTTCAGGACTTTACATCCGATAGGCCACTTTTGCCTTCTTGACTTCGTGGAGTTCTTTGAGAACGGTCTCCAGACCACCTTTATCCCCTTCTAAATGATCTCTGAGCCACACTTCGCAAGATTGAAAATCATCAAACATCTGAGATTCAGTTATTACGCCTGGGACAATATCAATACGTTTCATCATATCTAAGGGCTGAGACTGCGTGCCTGTCATCAGGACAATCACATCTTTGGTAAGTAAATCCATGATGGCTTCTTCAAGGGTATATAGGCCGGATTGGTCGATATGCGGCACCCGATCCATTCGAAGAATGAGTACCCTGATATTTGGATCAAGCCCTTTGATCATTTCCTGAAAACTGGTTGTAGCCCCGAAAAACAAGGGACCATAAAGATGTTTGATATAGATTTTATTCTGATACTGACTTAAAACACTCGTCTCATCGTCCCATGGCATTTCCGCGGGTAATGCGCCAACGGCCGAAACAGAACTGGCCGATTCTGCTAGGTCGCTCGCCTTCTTCATAAAGAGAATGCACGACATAACCACACCCACACCCACCGCGTTAATCAGATTGCCGAATACCGTAATAGCGAGCACAATCACCATAATCGCCGCATCGGGGCGAGGTACATGAAACAGGTGTTTTAACCCCTTGTAATCAATAATCCCAATTCCTACGGTAATCAAAATACCGGCAAGGACAGTCAGGGGGATGTAAGCGGCGTATTCTCCTACGCCGAGCAGGATTAAAAGAAGGAGCAGGCCGTGCATCAGGCCGGAGACCCTCGTTCGCCCACCGGAATTAATGTTGACGATCGTACGCATGGTTGCGCCAGCACCTGGTAGTCCACCGATCACGGCAGCAGCGATATTTCCGATGCCCTGGCCAAATAATTCGCGGTTGCTGTCGTGTTTGGTTTTGGTGACATTATCCGCAATCACCGAGGTCAGAAGAGAGTCGATCATGCCAAGAGCCGCAAGCGTGGCACCGAAATTGAGGATGGTCCAGAAGTAGGACGCATCAATCTGGAAGATCTGGCCGACCACCAAGGACGGTAAGCCCGAAGGAATATCCCCGATCAGCGGGACATCTAATTTAAAAAAGTAGGCCGCAAAGGAAGATATAAACAGGGCCACCAGTGTGCTTGGGACCGCTCTGGTGATTTTGGGAAACAGATAAATAATCACAATAGTCATCAAACCAAGAAGAAAGGCGTTGGCATTTAGATTAGAAATCGGTTCGGCAATATTAAGAAGGATTGATGTGGTGGAGTTTGCTGATGGCTGGCCCATCAGAGGGTAAAATTGATACAAAATGATAATGATACCGATGCCGCTCATGAAGCCGGACAGGACCGGATAAGGTATATATTTGATATACCGCCCGAATCGTAGCAGACCAAAAAGTATCTGAAAGCCGCCGCAAAGTATAAATGCACCGATGATAATGCCCATACCCTGTTCCAGACTTCCTGTCATTTCTATGGCTGTAGAAATGACGAGAGCAGAAATAACCGTCATTGGCCCGGTTGGGCCGCTGATTTGCGTTGCTGTACCTCCAAAAATGGCTGCGAATATCCCCAACGCCATGGCACCATAAAGCCCGGCGATAGCGCCCATGCCTGACTGAACGCCGAAGGCCAGCGCCAGCGGTAGAGCAACGATACCGGCTGTAATTCCACCGGTTATATCGCCTTTGAAGTTCTTCATATCATATGAGAACGGCAACAGATTAACTCCTTATGTAAGTATATAACAACCTAAATGGGTGAGCGTATTTGAATGAAACTAAATCGGGCGCTGTAATATAGTCATCAGTCCTGCTTGTGTAAATCAAAAATACTGACCCAAACCCATCCAGAGCTGCCAGGTTTGATCTTGAAATGCATACGCCAGATCCACACGTGCGATCGGGTTATTGTAGACCTTTGTAAAGCCCAGTCGACCCCCAAAACCTACGGATGTTTTCAAACGCGGGGTGGTTATTCCAGGTGTCCAGGCTGTTCCGATATCTATAAACACCGCACCGCCAAGGGCGAATGCAGGGTGCCGGGACAAGGTAGGGCGGCCTTCCAGATTAAGTAATAATCTGCGCGTGCCATCAAACCTGCGAGGTACATAACCCCGTAAGCCCCTCGCTACGCCTAAAAGAAGTTGAGATGTATCTTCCGTCCGACTGATGGTATCCCATCGTATCCGAAAAGCAATCGTGTGCAATCGCCTGATCTGCGCATACGTTTTAAGTTGCGCCTGGCCGAACAGGTTACCAAAGGCACCAGCCTCACGCCTACCACTCAAAAAAGGCTGATAAACGTGTATCCATTGGAATAAGGTTTAAATCGGGGTGCCAATTGTAGCGAAAAGAAACCAAAATTACGATCCGATCCCAGGGTTTGGTGAGAGAGGCCCAGGCGCGTTGATACAAAGCTACCTATGGATAAATCCTCCTGACGCCCTAAAAAATTAATATACTGAACCCGCTCAAAATGCGGCTTCCATATGGTCAACCCAAGGGACGGTAACACCCGGCGGCGATTACCAGGCGCGTAAGTAAAGCCCTGATCTGAAGTAAACCGTCGGTCGCTCAAATCCAGCCGTAGCCCCGGACGAATTTTAATCTGATCCCCATAAGAGCGAACAACCCACGCCGCCCCTCCATCACTTCGGTCGGTATACCGGGCAGCAATGGCTTGATTGGCATAGAGGCGGATGATTTCTTCCTCGGAGAAAAAGGAGACCCCAAATGCCCAGGGGGTTGCAAGAGAATAAAAAGGTTGAGCAGCTGTGAGGCGGAGGTTGTGTCCTTCGGCACCGATACCGACATTGGTGGTAAGTGCCCGCCGTGTGCCCGCCAGTCTGGGGATGTGATAGAGTCCAGCCACGCTGTTCCCGGTAATGGCATCGTGGTTGACGGCCAGTTGCACCACTTGTCCCCGGCCTAAAAAGTTGAAGTCCATACCCGTCAACCCGTAGCTCAGCTCACCCGACTTACCGGAAACGGTCGGGGAGAGGGCTCTGGCGTACAGATCGGCGACCTTGACCAGTATATCTGCTGCCTGACTTTCCTCCTTCACCTGAATATCTACCTGTCCGAGGAAAAAAAGGCGCCGTAAATTTCGGGCGGATTCAGCCACAAGTGTCGAATCAAGCGATTCACCTTCGGAGAAGAGAAGTTCACGCCGTATGATCGCTTCACGTGTTCGCGTCTGTCCTTCGACAGTGATAATCCGAATGATCGGTGTTTCAGAATTTTCCCCACCCGTCTGTCCCGATACAGACGCCACGCCGGAAAGAATACTGAATAGCCCAAAATAGAAGCCAAACACCTTAAACACAACGCCACCTATCTAAATGACCCTTCATTTTTCCTCATTTATACCTGAGCATGATGTTACGTTTATTCATGCCATGAATTTCTCCGTTATCTCACCTCAAAGTTCGTGCGCATCAAAATTTTAAACACGGGTCCTGGATATAAATCGGGGGCTTATTTTGCTTAGTATACGTAAAAACTACCCATAATCTCCCGTCTTCTGGCGGGAGGCCATGGCGGTTGGTTCAGCCTTTTTATTGCTACTATTGATTTGCATAACCTACATATAATATATCAGACATTCATTCGGTTGACTATGACAAACGTCAATCCTTACAAATCTGGGGCCTTCCATGATATCCTATTCCAGACAACTCACTGTCATTGCCACAGCTGATGTCCTGGTCTGCGGTGCCGGGTTAGCGGGCATCAGGGCGGCCGTTGCGGCGGCATGTGCGGGGGCCAAGACGATGGTCATTGACCGAAATGGATTTGCCGCAGGTTTTTTTACAGCCATCATCGGTTCAGCCTTTGATGGATTTGTGGATGAACGGGCCGGGAGTCCTGTGGTGGGGGGGATTGTATTTGAAATGCTTGAACGCATGGGCGTAATTGAACCCGGTCATGGTCCACACTTGAGCTACAGCGTTAACGGAGATCTGTCGTTTGTAGTGATGCATCCTGAACGGGTGATACCCAGATGTGATCCTGAACGGTTCAAACGGGCAGCAGATAATATTCTCCAGGATGCAGGCGTTGATATTCTGTATCATACTCAGGTGGCGGATGTCCTGGCAAAAGACGGACATATAGAGACGGTGGTCGTCAGTAATAAATCCGGGCTCGTGGTGATTAAACCACTTGTTGTGATTGACTGCACCGGCGATGGTGACGTCGCAGCTTTGGCAGGTGCGGCGTTTGAAAAGGCGGAATCGCTCCAACCAACGAGTCTTCATTTTCGGATCGCCTATATAGAGCCAGGTATTGAAATGCGCAAACGTTGTGCGGCTGTACTCGCAGAAGCGCACGCACAAGGGCACCTGGGGCTCTATGCCGGACCGTATCCGGCGACTTTTTCTGGCGAGGATGTGTATTTCAACGCCACCCGAATTCCAGCTGATAGCACTGATCCTGTCGACTGGACTAGAGCAGAGATCGACGGTCGACGGGATGTTTGGACCATGTTCGACCTGTGGAAAAAAGTGCTACCGGAATTCGAGGACGCGTACTTCATGACCAGTGGTCCAACCGCTGGGGCGCGGGAATCCCGTCGTATTGTCGGGGACTATGTGCTAAATGGCGATGACGTCAGAGGTGGACGACGGCAGGAGGATGTGGTCGTTCTGGGTGCCTGGCGTATTGACCCCCATCCATCAGACAAGGCTGGCTATCGTGACACGCCATGGATACCACCCTATGATATTCCGTATCGGACCTTGTTGCCTCTGGATTTTGATAACCTGCTTGTCGCAGGGCGGTGGCATTCCGCCACATCTGAGGCCCTAGCCTGAAGTCGGGTAACCGCCACGGCTATGGGTATGGGGCAGGCAACCGGAGCGGCCGCAGCCCTGGCCATTCAGGGAGGTGTGTCCCCGCGTCATCTCGAAATCCCAGTCCTACAGCACCATCTGCGACAAGCCGGTGTGATCCTCTCGGCTCCAGAGGCCGGAGGAGAAGCGGGAAATCCCGATTGGTAAGTCGCGCGTTCTTCCCGTGATGGTTATTGAGTATACAGGGGGATAAAGCTTCATCGATAGGGCCCATACGCCCTCTTATTTATCTTCTAAGCTCACTTCTCGTCGTTCCAGCCCACTCTCCATGGCTGCGAGGCTGAAGGCCAGGGCGTGTCTGGCCTCACGGCCATCCAGATCAGGCTGTGTGCCTTCCTGAATCGAACGAGTGAATTCGTGGGCGCCACGGATAAAACTGTCACTCCAGTGGGTCTCCATATCGTAATACCGATGTGTCGCGCCATCCCGGTGGAGGATCACGGGTGCTTCTCCGAGCAGATCCCCCGAACAACGCATCACCCATAGGATACCCCGGCTGCCAGTGACTTCGAGCCACTCATCGCCGGGATAGAAGTTGGTGCGGACCATTAGATCGGGGGCGTGTGTGATCTCCCAGGAGCCATATTTTTCTCCATCCGTGTGTTTCCAAATGATCATCGCCGGATCACCGGAATAGGCAGGTGTACCCGAGGCACGGGTATCGATCATAGCGTGGACACGTTCTACGTGACCCATAAAGAATAATACGATCGACGTCAGATGATAGCCATGGTCAATAATTGCGGGCGGGCCACCACCGGTCTCCGGTGCGTGACGCCAGGCTTTGGCCATTTCGGGCTGTATCCAGCCACCTACACCCCGACCGCTGATTGTTTTCACACGAATTGACAGCGGCTCGCCGATCTCTCCGGCGTCCATCATCGCTTTTGCCCTCATGTAGGGTTCGTACGTCCGAAAATTTTCAAACACACGAAACAGGGTATTCGCCTGATCGGCCGCAGTGATCATTTGATCTGCTTCGTCGAGCGTTAAAGCCATTGGTTTTTGCAACGATACATGCTTACCTGCCTTCAGCGCATCGAGCGTCACTTGTAGATGCAAATGATGCGGCAGGAGGATCTCAACGGCCTCAATTTGCGGATCAGCGAGAAGTTCATGGTAATCAGGATACCACCGCGTAAGACCATATGCCTTAGCGCTCTGTTCCGCGACCTTGGGATTGGCATCCGCAAGGGCAACCAGTTGTCCGGTGGGGTTGTCCTCATATCCAAGGGCATGCAGTTCCGAAATCTGCCCAGCGCCGATAAATCCAACATTGATTTTTTCCATTTGTTTAGCCTCTACTCATCCATCAATCTGCCTTTGGAATTTTGTTTGACTTTGACTCTTTCCCCGCCAACCTTGTTTGTTTTCATACGGCTGGCGTACCTGATCGGCATTTCTTCATCACGCCACATCAGAAATGCCTTTTCGTGGATATCCCTGTTTCTCTTGGACGGCGAAGCGGGAATAGCAATCGTCCCATAGGTAATAGAGGTTTGCTTCCTTGATACCGCAACGACCTCGCCCTGGCTGATAATCAACGTAACGCCCACATTCGCTTCGACGATGGGGACGCCATTTTCTCGGGCACGGGCCAGGACCGCCTTGTCCTGACTTCGGGATCGATCACCGAAGGATGGGATGAGCAGGTATTGCGCGCCATCCAACACAGGAATGCGGGCGATATCCGGATTCCAACGATCATTGCAGATCAGCATGCCTGCACGACCGAAGGGCGTGTCGAAGGCTCGGCTCTGTTTGCCCAACCGATTCCACCACCAAGAAGAATGGTGGCCTTCAGCAAGTTGCATTTTGTGATATTTACCGCACAGATGGCCTGTATCATCGAGAAACACCGCACAGTTGTATATCTCGTCGCCGATCCGCTCTGCCAGACCAAAAACGAGGCACATGCGTAATTCCTTGGCCAGATCCTGGAATCGTTGGAGTATGTCACTTTTTATGTGTAAGGCAACGTCGTTTATCTGCTCTGGTGCCATCTCGCCGTCGATGATCTCATTGACCACATAGCCTTCCAAAATTCCTTCCGGCCCAACAGCCAACTGAGCGCCACCAACTGCGGCTTCCCTGAACATGGCTTCCAGACGATCTGCATTAGAGGTCACGTTCCATTTCTCAGGTTTGAAAGAGATCGCAGCAACCCGGACTTCCTGAAACATATTCGACTCCTAAAATAAAAGACTTTATCATACGGCGGATATGGGACTTTCAGTGTAATAATACCCTGGTTTTTTCTTGCTGCCTGGCCTGCTCAGAATTCAAGGCAATCGTACTTCCTTTATTACCGCCCCTTCCAGTATCCCATCCACCACATCCATCAATGCCATCGAATCGTTGAACCGGGGCCTGAGAAAGATCATCAAAACAAGGGGCGCTTTCCCGTCTGATGATGCGGTCAGTAAGTTGCTTTATCTGGCCCTTGGAAATCAATCAAAACGATGGACAAGGCCCATCCTGCAATGGACCGCCGCCATCAATCAGTTCGTAATCATGTATGAAAACCGGGTTCCAGGATCGTGAGAAATGCCAGTTTCACAAAACTCTGGACAGACCCTCGGAAACGCGGCGTCCGGCTCGGAGGCGCAAAACGAGCCAGGTGGCGATAGGCTCTAATCAGTACCTGCTCAACAGTATTTTGATATTATATATTATCTGATATAGATCACCTGGGTCAGGATCGCCCGCAGGAACGGGCTCCTATCCAAACTGTATTATATCGAATAACTTCTGAGCCCGTACTTATCACCCAACCACGGCGTAAAACGAACGGTTAACCCGAATGAATCTATCGTAAAACCGTCTCACGTCATCGCGCCTTGAGGTTTCCATGCGTATCAGACCTTGGCTTACAAATTTTCCTCATGCT
>Ga0114996_10007726_pt1 | contig 12110 bp, 11 predicted proteins | sample ArcticOcean_MG_C_4_FD_87039 | JGI IMG/M metagenome (GOLD analysis project Ga0114996, IMG submission 87039) | Marine microbial communities from western Arctic Ocean - ArcticOcean_MG_CB4_134 | ecosystem: Environmental > Aquatic > Marine > Oceanic | place: Arctic Ocean: Canada Basin | collected... | reverse complement strand
GGATCGACACAGACTACGATTCCTCGCATTGATTTTCTCCATAATCCAGGGATTTGAGTTAGGGCATTGTGCGCGAGTCTACGAACGCGGGCAGACTACCTGAAGGCCTCGGCGGAGTCCTGTAGCTCAGGTACCGCGAGAACTCGCCGGGATTTGTGGGCCTGTTCTCCTCGTTGACGCGGCCGATCCGGACGCACAGAACGGACATGTCGTAGGCGTCGGAGTAGTGGCGTGCCAGCGCCTCTCCCCACACCTTGGTCGCCCCGTAGACACCGTTGGGCCAGGTCGTGTCGTGGGTGATCCTTTCATAGTTTTCCGGTACCTGATCGTAGCTGCCTTCTACGATGGCGTCGTAGGGGGCGATGCGCTCGAAGCCCCCGGCGGCCGCGCCACTGCTGGCAAATACCACTCGCTTGACTCCGGCGAGCCGCGCGGCTTCGTAGACGTTGTACGCGCCGACGAGGTTCCCGGACAGGTGGCCGTCAAAGTCCGCGCCTCCCAGGTAGGCCGCCAGGTGGACGACGACATCGATGTTCTCGAACGCCGGCCGGATGGCCTCTAGGTCAGAGATGTCGGCCTGCACAGACTCGACGCCCTCAACCGGACGGCGATTTAATGCACGCAGATGATACCCACCTTGCCCTTCCAGGTGTCGTCTCAGGATGCCGCCGATGAGGCCGCTCATGCCGGAAATCAGGATATTTTTCATGGTGAGGTGCTCCTGCTGTTCCCGATTCGATCACGAGAGCTTCATGAGTTGGTCCCCTATCGGAACCGGAACGCGTACAGGTCTGCGTCCTTGAGGACGAATCGTAGCTGGACAGACCGTCCTGCTAGGCTGCTGACATCTGAACCTGTGTTCCATGCCATGACGCCCTCGATCTCGTCGCCGAACTTTTCGGGGCAGTCGGCGAGGCTGTAGCCTGGCATGGCGTGGCCCTCGGCGTCCTGGATCTCTACCTGTACCGAGCCTACGGCGGATGTTGAGTAGTTCAGCTCTAGTTCGCCGCTTTCGAAGATCATCGGCTTGGTGAGAAATTCACCACCGGCGTATCCTGCATTCATCGACACGAATCCGTCCGTACGCAGGGAGTAGCGACGGATTCGCTGGCTGGGCAGGTGGGAGTTCTCCATGCCGTAGATCGACAGCTCGGTTGGCGATGTCTGGAGGATGCCGGGCTCGATGTAGACGCCCCGGTCGTGCCAATTGTTCTGGTCCGTGCCGGGCCTGATGAACGCGTCTCGCATGCTACGGTCGAAGTGGAGTCCGTCCCGGCTGGACATGAAGACGACGTCGTTGACCCCATTGCCGTAGGGCTGGTTCGCGTTTTCCGCTATGTGGCTGGTCCACTCGGCATTCGGTGTGCGCTCAACCACGTACCGCGACGGGAACATCAGGTAGATCCCCGGTGCACGCTCGTATTGGATGCATGCGTTGGTGTAGAAATCCTCGTGCGGTGTTTCTCCGGTGTCGACTGGTTCCAGGGGGCTCCAGTTGATGAAGTCCTTGGAGGTGGAACGGCGAATCCAGCGGTACGACTTCTTCCAGATCGAGATGTCCTTTTCGCTCTTTGTCTGGGTGGCTTCGCCCGCCACGCCGCGGGTGTACACAACGTACTCCTCGCGGTTGGTGTCCCAGAACACTACGTTGACAGAGTCGAAGGGGCCGTCGGTCATGATAGGTTCGTCGCGAAGCAGCCGCCAGTTGACGCCGTCCGGCGACACCATCCCCATCAGATCCTTGGTTCGGACGACGGCCTTGTAGCGCTCGTCGTCCGGGACATCCGGGTTGGGGTCGCGGAATGGGCCCATGTTGGCGCCGGGACCCATCCATACCAGGTTGTTATCTTTTGTCCCGTTAGCTTCGAACAGCCCCAGATTCGGTCTGGTCCAGGTGATGCCGTCTTTGCTCTCCGCATATGCCGTGCCGAGGCCACTACGCTTCAGGGATTTCTCGGACTCGATGCCGAGTTCGGCTTGATGGGAGTATGCTTCGTGGTCCGTACGGTACCAGGCTCGGTACCGGTCTCCATCCCATATGAACTTGCCCGCGCACGGCAGCAGGTCCAGCTTCCCGTTGGCTTCGATTGCGATCTCGCGGCGCACAGGCTCGTGGAGGTGGCGCTCGACGCCTGATGTCTCGGCGATCCAAAACTCGTCCACGAATAGCTGGCGGTCCGTCCCGATGTTTGTGTCTGGCAAGTCTGTTCTCCCTGTTTGGCGATATTATCGAAATTTGAATGCGTACAGGTCGGCGTCTTTGAGCACAAAACGCAGTTGTACGGCCTTGCCGGCGAGATCGCCGAGGCCCGGACCCGCGTTCCATGCCATGACGCCGTCGATCTCATCACCGAACTTTTCGGGGCAGTCGGCGAGCTCGTAGCCTGGCAGTGCGTTGCCCTCGGTGTCCTGGATCTCCACCTGCACCGAGCCGACGGCGGATGTCGAGTAGTTCAGTTCCAGCTCGCCACCGTCGAAGACCATCGGCTTGGTGAGAAACTCGCCGCCGTCGTATCCAGCGTTCACCGATACAAAACCGTCCGTGCGTAGTGCGTATCGACGGATGCGCTGGCTGGGGAGGTGGGAGTTCTCCATGCCGTAGAGCGACATCTCGGTCGGCGAGGTCTGCAATATGCCGGTCTCGATGTAGATGCCCCTGTCGTGCCAGTTGTTCTGGTCTGTTCCGGGCGTGATGAACGCGTCTCGCATGCTGCGGTCGAAGTGGAGACCGTCGCGGCTGGACATGAATACGATGTCACTGACGCCGTCGCTGTAGGTCCAGTCGGGGTCCGGGTTGCGATCCACCACGAATCTGGACGGGAACATGAGATAGGTCCCCGGCGCTCGTTCGTATTGGACGCAGGCGTTGGTGTAGAAGTGCTCGTCCGGGGTCTCGCCGGTGTCGATGGACTCCAACTCGCTCCACGTGCGGAAGTCGGGGGAGGTCGCCCTCCGAATCCATCGTACCCCCTTCTTGAAGGTGCCGGTGCCGGCCACGCCGCGGGTGTACACCACGTACTCCTCGCGCCACGTGTCCCAGAACACGACGTTTATCGAGTCGAAGGGGCCGTCTGTCATAATCGGCTCTTCCTGGAGCAGCCGCCAGTTGATGCCGTCCGGCGACACCAGCGCCATCAGGTCTTTGGTCCGGGCGACGGCCTTGTAGCGCTCGTCGTCGGGCACATCTGGATTGGGGTCTCGGAACGGCACCATGTTGGCGCCGGGGCCCATCCACACCAGGTTGTTGTCCTTTGAACCGTTGGCCTCGAACAGCCCCAATTTCGGCCTGTGCCAGGATATCCCGTCGGTGCTCTCCGCGTAGGCCGTGCCGAGCCCTGAGCGCGTGAGTATCAGGTCTGACTCGTGGTCGGTGCGGTACCAGGCGCGATATCGGTCTCCGTCCCACATGAACTTTGCAGCGCAGGGGTTCAGGTCCCAGGCTCCGTTGGATTCGATGGCAATCTCGCGGCGCTCTGGTTCGTGGAGGTGGCGCTCCATGCCCGACTCTTTGTCTATCCAAAACGCGTCGACGAATAGCTGGCGGTCCATTCCAATCTTGGTGGGGGTAACGCTGGGCATTCCTGGCCTCCGTGTTCTTGCTTGGTTGTAGCCCTTTTACGGCGAAGAGACACTCGTACGTCTTCGAGTCGCTGCGGCCTACTGGATGGGAGTTCCGGTCACTCTAGCACGACCAGGCCATGTGCATCGAATACAAGGTCGTTGGCTTGTTTGGCCGATATGATAGCGCCTCTACATCTGCCGCCTAGAAGAGCGGCGTCGACAAGGGCCCCGCGGAGATCGGCGCCACCGAAGCTGGTCTCGGGACTGGTAGTGGTACCGGTCAATGTACATTTTTCGAGAATCGCATCGGTGAAATCGCAGCCACCGATGTCGGCTTCACTGAAATCGACTCCTACCAGGTGCTGCTTCTTGAAGCTAATATTTCGCAGATTGGAGAGTTGGACGCTGGCATGATCGATGCGTATGCCGCCGGTATTGGCTGTAGTCAAATCCACAGACCTCAGTCTTGATCCTGCAAAGTCGACGCCGAACAGGTTGCAGCTATTGAAGGTGCACAGTGTCAGATCGCAGTCCATGAACCTGGACAGATTCAGCTTGGAACCACGGAAGCTCGTCGAGGAACAGTTAGAGGCCTTGAACTCTGCCTCTTGAAGTACTGAATGGTCGAATCGGGTGCCCGCTGCCTGGCAGTTTTCGATTCGGAGGTTCTCGCATCGCAGATATGAGAAATCTGTCTCTTTTAGTGAGCAGTCGATGAGCGAAAGGCTTTCGGCCTCGACGTGGCTCAGGTCGGCCCCATCGAAATTGGCATTGTGGAACTCAGAGGCACCCTGTTCCAGCATCGCTTCGAGGTCGGCAGCCGTACGAACACTTGGTTTCTTTATGGTCAACCTGTCTACCGATGGATGACAGCCTAGCGGAACCTGAACGCATACAGGTTGGCGTCCTTCAACACGAAGCGCAGGCGAACGGGCTTGCCAGCGAGGTCGCCTACGTCCTTCCCCGTCTTCCAGCTCATGACGCCCTCGATCTCGTCGCCGAATTTCTCGGGGCACTCTGCGAGTCCGTAGTTGGGAATGGCGTTGCCCTCGACATCCTGGATCTCTACCTGCACCGACCCGACGGCTGACGTGGAGTAGTTCAACTCTAGTTCCCCACCGTCAAAGACCAGCGGCTGGGTAACAAATTCGCCTCCCTCGTAACCGGCCTGCACCGATACAAAGCCGTCGGTCCGCAGCGTGTATCGCCGCAGGTGGGCAGTGGGGAGTCTGCCGTGCTCCTGGCAGTACATCGATAGCTCCGTGGGGGATGTCTGGAGCAGCCCCCAGTCGAAGTACACCGCTCGCTCGTGCCAGTTTGCCATTCCAGGGCCGGGGCGGATAAACGCCTCCATGAAGGAGCGGTCGAAATTGATTCCGTCTCTGCTGGACATGAACACGATGTCGTTTACGCCCGGCCCAGCTTCCCAGCCAGGTGTCGGCGACCGATCTTCCACAAACCGCGAGGGGAACATCATGTAGGTACCCCGGGAGCGTGGGTACTGTATGCACGAGTTGGTGTATAGCTGCTCGGCGGGCGTGTCACCCGCTGTGATCGACTCCATCTCGGACCAGTGGACGAAGTCGTTGGAGGTGGCCCGCCGGATCCAACGTACCCCGCCTTTGAAGAGGTCCATGCCCGGCTCCGAAGCCTCTTCGGTGGTCGGGTTTCGGACACCGCGGGTGTAGAAGACGTACTCCCTTCGCCAGGTGTCCCAGAAGGCAATGTTCTGGGTGTCGAAGGGCGGATCGTCCATTACCGGCTCGGGCTGCATAAGCCGCCACCGCAGGCCGTCGGGGGAAACCACCGCATACACGGCCTTGCCAGCGTGGGGCCTGACGATCCCTTTGTAGCGCTCGTCATCAGGGATGTTGGGGTTGTCGTCGCGGAAAGGTGTCAGATCCATGCCGTCGTCGCCGAGCGAGACCAGGTTGTTGTCCTTCGATCCCTCGTACTCCACGATGCCCAGGTTCGGCTTCTCCCAGTTGATGCCGTCCTTGCTCTCGGCATAAGCCGTGAAACGTGGGTTGCTCTCCGCGGAGTCGTCGCACCGGTACCACATCCTGTAGCGGTCCCCGTCGCGAAAGTAGCCGACGCAGGAGGGCATCCCGTGCCGCTCCCAGGGCCTGTCCGGTGTCAGAACCTCTTCGCGCCTCTCCGGGGTGTGCAGTACGCGAGAAACCCCAGAGGGGTTGGATACCCACAGGTCGTCCAGGAAGAGTTGCCGATCGGTGCCTATGGCAATGTGATTGCTGTCCATCTGGGTCTCCCTTTAGCGAGCTAGTTTCGGAGACGTGACTGCATCGGGTCCAGGTATGTTCGCAGGCCCATGGCCAGAAGATTGAGTCCAAGGATGGTCACCATGAAGGCGAGGGCTGGGGTCAACGGCAGCCAGGGCCATTGGAATAGCGCTAGCCGTGTTCCGGCTAACATTCCGGCCCATTCAGTAACGCCGGCTGTTGTGATCGACTGCGGGACATTCCCGAAGTACCTTTCGCCGATGAAGATCCCGAGGAATCCCAGCTCACCCAGGGTCAGCAGCACGGCGCTTATCTCGAGGGCCACCGCCGGCAGAAGCTGCGGCATTATGTTTGGCAAAAGGTGACGGCGAGCGATGTGGCTCGGCGTGGCACCTATCGCCAGGGCGCCCTCCATGTATCGTTGCGATTTGACCCATCTAACCGCGGCATTCACGGTGTTTGTTAACTCTGCCCAGCCTGTCAGCCCCAGGCCGAGGAGGAAGACACCGAAGCCATGCGTCGGCCCGATGGCAAGTATAAAAACGAAGGCGAATAGCAGGCTGGGTATGGAGGATGAGACGGTACCCAGCGACATTATCTGCTGACCGGCCACCCCGCCCTTCCAGCCCGAGATGCCTCCCAGTGCTATGCCGATGGCGAGCCTGAGCGCGGCCACGGCCAGGCAAATGGTGAGGGTTTTGCGCGCGCCGAACAGGATCCGGCTCAACAGGTCTCGACCCCGCAGGTCTGTGCCCATCGGATAGGGTGGGCTTGGAGGGAATGGCCGGGCGGTGATCTTGCCTCGGATTAGCTGGAGCGTCTTGCCCGTATCCTCCGGTCCATACGGCGCCAACACTTGTGGTACTACGAATGCGATCAACAGAGCGCCGCTGATCGCCAGCCCTGCCAGCAACGGTGCGTTGCTTAGGATGCGCACCGCCCCGGGCGCGAGTTTCCTCAGGGAGCCGGTCGCGGGCATAAGCTCGTCAGGGTGCCCGAACGTGAGGCGTCGGGGGCGGTAGGCCCTGATGAGGCTGCCTCCCCACTGACGGAGGCTCAGACTCACCGCTACGATCAACAGCGCGCCGCCGAGCAGGAACCAGCCCTGGCTCAGCCACCAGATAGTGGCGTCGGGTACAGCCGCTGTCTGCATCAACTGCGATCACCTGCTAGCGAGAGCCGTTGGTTGAACAAGCTATGGACAGCCTGTCGGAGCAACACTCTGTATGCCTCTACATTGTTGGCTATCACGATATTACCGCATCAGACGCGGCTTCCCGAGGGTCGATGTGGCGCATGGCTATTTTTACGCCGGTGTTGATCAGGAGCATTGTGAGACCAACCGAGACCAGCAAGTAGCTCGCGGTCTCCGCGTCCCGTTTCGACACGGCCTCCAGCAGCCGGAGGCCTATTCCTGACCAGTTGAAGAGCCACTCGACCACCAGCAGGCTACTTAGCGAGAAGTAGAAAGAGGAGTTGATGCTGGTCAGGACTGGGAGCGCGACGTTACGGAGGACGTGCCGTGAGAGTACAAGCCGTGGTGGTAGTCCCTTGGAGTGGGCCGTTCTCACGTGGTCTGAGTAGATCACCTCTTGCAACGAGCTGATTGTCACCTGTGTGACGTAGGCCAGGGGGCGGACCGCTAGCACGATCGCAGGCGCAAGAAGTCGGCGCACGTCGAATACAGACACACCTGGGCTGAGGAGGACGAAGCGTATGCCGACGAAGGGGCTGATGTACCGCACGAAGGCTAGCATGACAAACAGAGCTGTCAGGAAGCTTGGCGTCAGTATCCCTACGAAGCTTACCGCGGACGCTACGGTGGCCTGCGGGGAGTTGGGGCGCATCCCTGCGGCGAAACCGAGAAGGAGGCCCATGCCGGAGCCTAGGGCCACTGAGAGCATGAGCAGTACCATGCTTCGCAGGTATGCAAGGCCCACGTCGGCTAGGCGGTCTCCTACCTCGGAGAAGTTTGTCAGGAAGTGAAACAGGTTTACCGAGGAGGTCCCGACGAGAGCTAGAGAGGTGTATAGCTGGCGCAGCACCGGCTGGTCCAGCGCGGCGAAACTGAAAAAAGAGACGAGGACAAACACCAAAATGACCCGGTAAGCCAGAAGGAGCAGGGAGCGCAGCGTCTTCCTCGTCTAGACCAGGTGGCAAGCCACCCAGTGATTTTCTTTCACTTCTCTGAGGAGGGGCAAGCTATCCGCGCAACTCGGCTGGGCTATCGGGCACCTGGTGCGAAAGCGACATCCGCTCGGAGGGTCGATTGGGCTGGGCACGTCTCCCTCCAGGATTATCCGCTTGCGATCTTTCGCCGCGTTAGGGTCCCAAACCGGTACGCTGGACAGCAGTGCCTGGCTATATGGGTGGAGCGGGTTGGAGTGGAGGTCATCCTGATCAGCCTGCTCCACTATCTTGCCCAGGTACATGACTGCGACTCGGTCGCTGATGTGCCGTACCACGCGCAGGTCATGGGAGATGAACAAGTAGGTCAGACCAAACTTGTCCTGTAATTCCTCAAGAAGGTTGATAATCTGAGCCTGAATCGACACGTCGAGTGCGGAGATGGGCTCGTCGCACACGATGAACTCGGGCTCGACCGAAAGCGCCCTTGCGATGACAATCCGCTGCTGCTGACCACCGCTGAACTCGTGGGGATAGCGATTCTTGAAATAAGGGTTGAGCCCCACGGTCGTGAGCAACTCCTCGACTCGGTCCTCAATCTCGTCCCTGGGCACGATCTCATGGACACGTAGAGGCTCCGCGATAGCATTGCCTATTGTCATGCGGGGGTCCAAAGCCGAGTATGGGTCCTGGAATATGATCTGCATTTTGCGCCGGACGGCTTGGAGTTCATTTCTCTTCAGCCCGACGAGGCTTTGACCGTCATAGATAACTTCGCCACTAGTGGCTTGTTCAAGCTGCAGTATGGTGTAGCCGAGGGTTGATTTCCCGCAGCCGCTCTCGCCGACCAATCCCAGGGTCTCGCCCCTCATGATCTCCAGGTCCACACCGTCCACGGCTTGCACCGTCTGTTTCACAGCGCCGATGCCGAAGATCACGCCCTTCGTTCCGACCTGGAAGTGGGTTTGAAGACCACGGACTTCTAGTAGTGTTTCTTTTTTGTTGTCAGATGACACTTCGGTTTCCTGTATTTCATTTCTCGTCTGAATTCTGAAAATTTCTCAGTAAGCGGGCTCTAGATGTCTAGTTGTCCGCGAGGGTGTTCCAACATGCAGCGAAACGGTTGTCTCCGGTTTCGGTGAGGGTGGGATTCTCTTCCAGGCACCGATCAACCGGTGCATCGCAGCGAGGTGCAAATGGGCACCCCGGCTTCAGGTTCGCCAGGGAAGGTGGCAGGCCAGCGATCGCCGTGAGCCTGTCCGAACTCCTCTTCTCCATGGATGGGAGCGACTGAAGCAGCAGCGACGTGTATCGGTGTTTTGGCGAGGTGAATATTTCGTCGACCGTGCCCGTCTCGACGATATGGCCGGCGTACATCACCGCCACCCGATCGCATAACTCTGCCACGACTCCCAGGTCGTGGGTAATCCAGATAACGGACATGCCACGCTCAGCTTTAAGGTCCCTTACCAGGTCTAGGAGCTGTGCCTGGACAGTCACATCCAGGGCGGTCGTGGGTTCATCGGCAATGAGGAGCAGAGGGTCGCAGGAAAGTGCGATAGCGATCATTGCGCGTTGCCGCATTCCGCCGCTGAACTGAAATGGATAGTCGTAGTAGCGAGATTCGGGGGACGGGATACCCACCCGTTCCAGGATCTCGACCGTGCGTTGCCGCGCCGTCGCTTCGTCAAAGCCAAGGTGCAGTTGCATCGTCTCGGCGATCTGCGGGCCTATCTTCATTGTAGGGTTCAGCGATGTGGCGGGGTCTTGAAATACCATGCCCATCTTTGTGCTGCGCCGCCTGCGAACCTCGTCGTCACTCATTTCGGTGATGTTCTCACCGTCAAGGATCACACTGCCGCCGATGATTTCGCCCGGAGGGTTTGGCACAAGTCCCATGATTGACAAGGCCGTCATGGTTTTACCTGAACCTGATTCGCCAACGATGCCAAGCGTCTCGCCCTGTAGAAGGGTAAACGAGACGTCGTTCACCGCCTTCACCGCGCCCTCTCGTGAGGCGAGGTGTGTTTCCAAGTTCTTGATTTCCAGAACCACTTCAGCCACGCTAACCTCGCATTCCAACGATTATTGAACTGGACATTTCGTCGCCATAACGTCTGCCATAATGCCTATCGCTGAATCTGTCTCGGATTGAGTGCGTCGTTAATTCCGTCCCCGAGATAGTTGAATCCGAACACCGCTATTGCGAGCGTTAATCCTGGGAGGAGAACTAGCCACGGGAATTGCCTCCAAAGCGGCAGGGCGGTGTTGATCATGTCCCCCCAGCTAGCGGCGGGCGGCTGTATTCCAAGACCAAGGAAGCTCAAGGACGACTCCAAGAGCAGAATCCCGCCGATACCCGAGCTTATGCCCACGACCACGGGAGAGATGGAGTTAGGGATGAGGTGCTTTCTGATTACCAGCATAGTTGGCATGCCCAGGGCTATCTCGGCGCGGACGAAGTCCTGTTCACGCAGTGAAAGGATTTGGCCGCGCACCAGTCTGGCGGTTCCAGACCAGTTGACCATCGCAAGCGCACCGAAAAGGATCATGTAGTCGAGGAATATGGTCTGTTCTAGGAACTCCCATCCAGTTTTTTGCTTTAACTGTCCGAGCAGCTTTACTACCGGGGTCCGCAATGAGGCGGAAAGGAAGGCTGCGAATAGGAAGTCAGGGAAGCTAAACAGGATGTCGGTGATTCTCATGATGAGATCGTCGACCAACCCGCGCATGTAGCCTGCCAACGCACCCAGGGAGATGCCGATGACATTGCCAAGCACGACAGTGATGCCTGCTGCGAAGACGGCCGTCCTAGCCCCGTGCATCAGGCGGCTAAGCACGTCTCGGCCGACGAGGTCGGTCCCCAGCCAGTTCTCGGTGCTGGGTCCGCCAGCTATATTGCTGATATTTGTCCGCAGGTAGTCTTTTGGAGCCAGAACGCTGCCGAAAATTGCGATGAAGATGATCAAAATGCAGATGAGCAGTCCGAACATAGCGGTCCTATTGCGGATCAGACGCTCAAGGGCGTCCGCCCATAGGCTACGCTGTTTTACGAATTCGAAGTCCTCGATATTGGATGTCGATTCAGCTTGTTCACTCACGTCGGAATGGCCTTTCGGTGTTGTGCATGGTGGTAGGGCCTATGAAATCCGGACTCGAGGGTCCATCATTCCGTAGCCAAGGTCCACGAGTAGATTGGCTATGATGATAATCGTTGCACCGATCATAGTCGTTGCGAGTATTACCGGGTAGTCGCGCGATTGGAAGGCAGCGATACCCATGCCGGCGAATCCCGGAATCGCGAAAATGCGCTCGACAAAGAATGTACCCGTTATGAGACCGGCAAGCGTGAGTCCAGTTTGCGTCAGCACAGGAGTCAGCGCATTTTTGATCATGTGGCGTGTGACCACCTTACGTTCGAACAGGCCTTTGGCGCGGGCTGTTCGAATGTAGTTCTGGCGGATGATCTCGAGCACCGAAGCTCGCGTTAATCGAACGGGTCCCAGCATCCCGGTGATGACCAGAATCATCACTGGGATGATGGCATTCGTACTGAAGAGGCCATCCCATCCCACCGGAACATCCATTATGCCAAGGACAAGGACGAACAGGACCATTAGTCCCGGCGCAAGCACAATCACGTGAATCGAGCTTGCCGCAATCGCCCCTGTGACAATTACATAATCTAGCCAGGTATTTTGTCTGGCGGCCGCAATTACCCCAAGTGGAATCGAAGTCAGGACCAGTAATATCCCGGCGGCACCGCCGAGCTGAGCACTTATGGGGAATGCTCCCTTAATCTTGTCCCAGATCTCACGCTTTGGGCCAGGCTTGATCGACTTGCCCATGTCCCCGTGGAGGAGTTTCCAAATATAGTCGCCGAACTGAACATAGAAGGGCCTGTCCAACCCGTAGAGGGTTCGCAGGCGCGCAAGGATAACCGGGTCAGGGTCGAAGTCCTGACCAAACTGGATTTCTAGCGGGTCTCCAGGTGCGTAGAACCCCAGGGTAAAGGTAATGAACAGAACAGCGAACAGCACGGGGACGAATAGTAGAACCCGCCTCATAGTGTAAGTAAGCATTGTTCCATCCTCACCACGCTCGAAGCCTCAGCCTAGATGACTGTGCCCCTCAATAATTCTGCCCTGCAGGACAGGGTGGTCGGTAGTCAATATCTCGCTC
>Ga0114996_10007722_pt1 | contig 12114 bp, 8 predicted proteins | sample ArcticOcean_MG_C_4_FD_87039 | JGI IMG/M metagenome (GOLD analysis project Ga0114996, IMG submission 87039) | Marine microbial communities from western Arctic Ocean - ArcticOcean_MG_CB4_134 | ecosystem: Environmental > Aquatic > Marine > Oceanic | place: Arctic Ocean: Canada Basin | collected... | reverse complement strand
TGCGCCCATATCGCTATGGCAACGCCGAACGTGATGATCATCGAGTACAACAGGGCAATGCATCTTGGCTGGTACCGCGACTTCATCGAGCCCGACTTCGTGATTGAAGACGGTTTCCTGATGGCGCCGACAGAACCCGGACTCGGAACGAGGCTCAAGAGTTCGGTGAAAGACCGGAAGGACGTCACCATTCGCACCAGGCACGAGAAAGCCGAAGCATGGCTGATGTCGAGCGAGCGCTACACGTACCCGCCGCCAGAGTTTCAGAAAGAGTTCATAAACAGCACGGAACGACGGCGGGCGGGATCGGAAGCCGTTTACTACGACTAACATCTGCTTAATGTCAGATCAACCAATTCATCAAAATCATTCGGCCCTAAGAAACAACACATGACCACAAATTCGAGCAAAAAAAGAATCATCTTCATCGGAGCAGGAGCCGTCGGGTCGTATCTCGGCGGGTGGCTATCTCACACCGGCCACGACGTAACTATGGTCGACATGTGGGATAAGCAGGTCGAGACGATCCGCGAGAACGGCCTTCATGTATACGGACCGCACGATTCTTTCGTGGCTCATCCGACCATGTATCACCTCCACGAAAACGAGCTTGTCGCACGAGAAGACCAGTTCGACATCGGGTTCGTTGCTGTGAAGGCCTACGATACGTCCTGGGCAGCGACGTTTGTCGACAAGTTCGTAAAGCCAGATGGCTACATCGTGTCATCACAAAACACATGGACAGACCCGGCGATGGCAGCAGCAGTCGGGGCCGATAGAGCCGTCGGCCTGGTCATGTCCAGCATTTCTGTAGCCATGTGGGAAGCCGGAAAGGTCGAACGACCCGGCGAAACGCGCCGCCGAGATCTTGGCCATATCGTGTTCAGGGCTGGCAACCACGACGGCAGCGACACCCCGAGACTCCACGAACTGATCGAAATACTCGATCCCGTCGACGGCGGAAAAGTCACAACGAATCTCTGGGGAGAACGATGGGCGAAACTCGGCCAGAACTCGATGGGCAATCCCGTCGCAGCATCAAGCGGCATGGGGATGGCTGATCTCAACAAACACGCCCGCGGTCGAGAACTACAGATTCGCCTCGCACAGGAGTGCGCTGCCGTAGGGCTTGCCCTTGGTCACAAAGTCGAGAACTTTGGCGGCAAGACGGCTCAGGAATGGTCCGATGCTTCGAGGGGTGACGTATTCGAGCAACTCGACGCCGAGCTTGCCGAGAAGTCGTCAGGGGCAAACTGGCGACCTTCGATGGCACAAGATGTCGTAAAGGGTCGGACTACCGAGATCTACCAGATGAACGGATTCGTGTGCCAGCAGGGTGCCACTGTCGAAGTTGATACCCCCGTAAACGCCGCCATCACCGACGTAATCCGTGCAATAGACGCCGGAGAACTTGAGGCCGGATTCGACAACGTCGAACGAACCCTGAAATCTGCCGGGTACTAATCGCCACGCTTTTGCTCCGACATTAGGCTAATTAACCAATTCAGAGCGATGGGATTCCGATAGAGTCGGAGCCATGTCGCTGTGCCGTAAAAACAGCCGCCAACCATACGAGACCAATCACAGATCATTGCCCGGTATTAACCAAGACACACTCATAGCGCTCGACCTTGAAACTACAGGTATTAACGCGAAAACCGACCACATTATTGAGGTCGGAGCAGTCAAATTCGTGGGTGGCGAACAGGTCGACACATTCAGTGCTCTCGTGAATCCTCATCGACGACTGTCGAGCTTTATCGTCGGGCTAACGGGCATCTCCCAGTCCGAAGTTGATGACGCTCCCGACTGGGACGAAATCAAACCGGCCGTTGCAGAGTTCATTTCGGGTGTTCCGATAATCGGGCACAACGTCGGCTTCGACGCGTCGTTCCTGCGCTCTCACGATGTAAAGCCAGACGGTCTATACGACACGATGTCGATGGCTGAAATCGCCCTTCCGGCGGGTCCTGAGTACAGTCTCGGTCGTCTTTCACAGCGATTCGGATTCCTGCACGACAACCCTCATCGAGCCTTGTCAGACGCACTTGCCACCCGAGATCTGTTCCTGCATCTACTCGGCATTATCGAAGGCTTCGACCGGTCGGTCCTTGAGCAGATCAAGTTGCTTGGTGCCAAGGCAGATACACCGCTAGCAGCTCTCGTTGGGCGGATTCTTGCGTCCGACACATCGCCACATCTGCCAACAAGCGACAGCTTGACGGGCATCGACCCCAAAGAACTCTCGTTGCGCCTTCGAGCAGCAGGCAAGATCCCGTCCGTCGAACCGCACAAGTACGACCAGGACGAGCGCGATAACAAGGAAATGTCGGTCGTCATCGAAGAACTATTCGGTGAAGGCGGCGCGCTGGAAAAATCACTCTCGGGATTCGAGTCACGCCCTGAACAGGTCGAGATGGCAAAAGCCGTTGGTGCGGCGATCGAAGCTGGAGAACACCTTGTTGTTGAAGCTGGCACCGGAGTTGGAAAATCGCTGGCATATCTGGTTCCTTCCGTGCTCCACGCCATTCGAACGGGTGCAAGAGTCGTCATCTCAACCAACACGATCAATCTGCAAGAGCAGCTAATCAACAAGGACGTCGGCATAGCCTCAGCTGCGATTTCGGAGTTTGGTGAACCGACCGGAAAGCTGCATGCGGCTCAGCTCAAGGGTAGGGCGAACTACCTGTGCTTCAAACGATGGCAAAACGCAGTTCTGACCACCGATCCGAACGACCTCGAGTCCAAGATCCTATCGAAACTTCTCGTCTGGCTTCGCGACACTGAAACCGGCGATCGCAGCGAGTTGGCACTTGGCCGCCTGACTCCCATGTTCAGTCGCTTCTCCGCTCAGGGAGCAGTCATGTGTCCGTCTAACGAAGGACCATGCTTCCTGCGCAAAGCCCGAAACCAGGCGAACTCGTCGAACGTGGTGATCATCAATCACGCACTGTTGATGTCGGACATCGCGATGGGCGGTGGACTTCTACCCGATCACGATGTGCTGATCATCGACGAGACGCACCATCTCGAATCTGCCGCCACAAACCATCTTGGCTTTTCTGTAAATCAGTTCCAGCTGGAGAACGAGCTACGACAGCTCACAGGCCCCAGTGGAATCCTCGCAAGACTCGCAACGGTCATATCGAAAGGCGTGGTTAACGCGCTCGACGCATCGACCAACATTGCACTACAGGCAACTGAAGCTGTTGAAGCGGCTGTCCAGAATTACGCGACGATGTTTGAACTTGCCGCAGAAATCGCCGCTGACGCGGCAAAAGGATCTCAACAACAGTCAGGGCTCCGATTGACCACAACGGTGCGCGTCCAACCGGTCTGGAGTAATCTGGAGATAGCCTGGGAGAACGCAAACGTCCGTCTGCTCGAAGTTTCTGCACATCTAGGTGAATTGTGTGAACAAGCCAGCGCTACCAAAGACAGTTCTGCCGAAGGACTCGTACTTGACGCCTACTCCGTAAAAGACTCGGTTGAAACAGCGGTCTCGTCGCTTCGAGAAGCGATTCCAGAACCGCAGAACGACAGTGTTTACTGGCTGCGAGCGCAGTCGGGCAATCGCGGAACAAATATTAACGGAGCGCCACTCGACGTTTCGGTCAAACTGAACGAGGCTCTTTTCAGCTCCGATAAAACTGTGATCCTCACCGGTGCGACAGTTGCTTACGAAAAGAACTTCGAGCGATTCCGCAACTCGGTCGGTCTTGAGACCGGGACCGATCTCGTTCTCGGCTCACCCTACGACTATAAAAAGAACACGCTCATCGCCGTTCCTGAAGATATGCCAGCCCCGGGCGACCCGGGATTCGCAAACGCTACTGCCGATGTGCTTGTCGATATCGCCAAATCAAGTGCCGGGCGCGTGCTTGCCCTGTTCACCTCGATATCCGCACTCGACAATGCCCGCAAAGCAATCACACCGATTCTCAGCCAGGAGGGCATCCGAGTGATCGCACAGGGCGCCGACGGCTCGCCAGCACGAATCATGCGAATGCTTGCTGAAGAAGGCCCAACCATCGCGTTGGGAACAAGTAGCCTCTGGGAGGGCGTTGACCTGCAGGGTGCTTCACTCGATGCGCTGGTGATGGCGAGACTGCCGTTTCCAGTGCCCTCCGATCCGATTGTTGCTGCAAGAAGCGAACAATTTGAGGATGGATTCAACGAGTACAGCATTCCCGAGGCAGTACAACGCTTTCGACAGGGATTTGGGCGCCTTATCCGTTCACGAACTGATCGAGGCGCGTTTGTGATTCTTGATAATCGAATTGTGACGAAAAGCTACGGTGTGAAATTCCAGCGATCACTGCCACGATGCATTGTTCGCCGAGTCAGTAAAGAGCGCCTGTTCCCATTGTTGGAAAGCTGGCGAAACGGGACCTTCGAGTGACAACTTCCGATAACCGCACGATGACTGAAAACTCCATCTTTCTCCCCGTTGGCTACGTCGATATCGAGGCAACCCTCGATGGCGGACAGGCCTTTCGGTGGTGGCCAACGAATACCGATTCCGGTGAAAATCCCGGAGATCACGCCTATCGAGGTGTTGTTGGTCGTCGTGTGGTCAGCGTCACTGAAGCTGATGGCGGCTTACTCGTCACCCCGGCCGACGGTAAAGGATCCGAGGGTCTGAACCATTCGATGCTCGAATATCTTGGGCAGGATCAGGATCTAGAAGGCTTTCGAATTCGATTCGAAGACGATCCATGTCTTGGCCCCGCGCTTCGCGGTTATTCCGGGCTGCGCGTACTCCGGCAGGATCCGTGGGAATGTCTTTTTAGCTTTATAACGTCCAGTACATCGAACATACCCAGGATCAAGCTGAACGTCAGTTCAGTCGCCAAACACCTCGGCTACTCGATCGGCTCAGAGGAACAGGACGTCATGTTCCCAGAACCAGAGGTTGTCGCCGAGGCTGGCGAGCAGTTCCTGCGCGATCTGGGCTTTGGGTTCCGTGCGAAGTACCTAGCACCGGCCGCAGAGGCAGTGTCGTCTGGTCGCTTGCCGCTTGCCGATCTTCGAGAAGCGAGTTATTCGGAAGCCAGAGAGGCGTTGATAGAACTCCACGGTGTCGGCGAAAAAGTAGCCGATTGCGTACTAGCGTTTTCTCTCGACAAACCCGAGTCGTTCATCGTCGATCGTCATATTCTCAGGGCATTACACAGATGGTACGGTGTTCCCGAGAAGGCGAGCCTGACCTACGCAGCTGACTGGGCACGTGACTTCTTTGGTGAGCACGCAGCACTAGCGAATCAGTACATGTTCCACCGTGAGCGCCTATCGCGTCGTGCATCGGAGTGGGGCGGCACCCACGTTGAGCGTGCGCTGCCCGAAGACGGAAATTAGTCCTAGCCGTGAACTCAGACGCGTCCGGGGAATGACCCGACTGCTACTTCGTTAGAAAACCGGGAAGTCTGCTTTTTACGAGTTCAAGTTCTTCCTGCCTCGATTTCACCTGGCCGTCTAACCGAGAGCGTCGAACGATATCGAGCAGTTCACCGATCGTTGGACCCTGAGGAATTCCTATATCGAGTAGATCGTCACCAGATATCTCAGGCTTAACGAATCTGAGCGTCTCGATGTAGTCGACAAGTCGACCCCTGCGCGGCAATGGCGGTCCTGCTTCGATATATGCACGAATCGAAGCGAGCGGGATGTTACCCAATATTTCAACGACTTCACTGGGACGTAAGTCAGTCTGATCCAGCACCGTGACAGTCTTCGCCAGTTCGGCGTTCCCGAGTATCGATTCACCCCAGTCGGAAGTTTCGGCAAGGCGTTGTACCGTCTGCTTTGCTTCATCCTTGTTCAGCCCGAAAGTTGCCAGAGCGAGCAGGTCCTGAATATCAGAGGAGAGCTTTCCATCTTTCGCCAACTCTTCGAGCACCTGAAGGCCTCTCGTACCGACTCGCAATCCGGGGCTGATCGCAGCGAGTATCCCCAACTTTTCACACATCTCGAGAGATTCAACCCGCGTATCTTCGGTGAGAATCAGATCGAATTCGTTGCGAATACGGGTTCCGCTGAGGTGGTCGATATTTTGCAGTGATTTCGAGATCAAATCTTCGGTACGAGAATCGATCGAAAATCCGAGTCTTGTCGAGTAGCGAACGGCGCGAAACATGCGAGTCGGATCATCGGTGAAGCTCGATTCATGCAGCACTTTGATGCGTTTTCGCATGATGTCGCCAAACCCGTTCGAGGGGTCCACAAGGGTTCCCCAATCGCGAGCCGACAGAGAAATAGCAATCGAATTGACCGTCAAGTCGCGTCGACTCAGATCATTTTCAACATTAGAAGGAGAAACCTCAGGTAGGGCAGCCGGTTCGGCATAGGTCTCGGAACGCGCTGTCACGATATCGATCGAAGAAATACCGTCGATTGAACCGCCGGTATCGATCTTGAATGTCAGGAATTGCGACTCCGTAGGTGCCGGGGTTCCGGTGCGAGTAGCAAGCTCGGCTGCAAAAGTACCTGCATCGCCCACAACTGACAGATCAACGTCGCCCGGTTCCCGACCAATAATCAGATCGCGTACGATGCCACCAACTACATAGACACGATCAACGCCTTCGAGCTCTTCGCTGATCTCCCTGCACAGGTCGAAGACCCTGCGGTACTCGTCAGAAGATTTCGATATAAGTAGTTGGGCTAAGTTTGGCATCTGCGATTATTCAGTCGTTAGAGGTGAATTCTAAGCGTAATTGACGAACCTTCGCCCCAACGATTCGATGTGGCATTGCTAGAATCTGAGCGGTGATGTGAGGGACTAGCGAAAGAATGTGCGTAAGCTATGCAATCAAATACTGCAACTGAATCGATCAAGTTCGATGTGTTCATCGACTACACCTGACCGTGGGTGCGTCAGGCCGGCATTTGGCTGGCCAGGGTAAAAGAAGAGCTGGGCGAGGCTCTGGAGATTAACTGGCGCAGCTTCGCGTTGGAACAGGCCAACTCCAAAGAAGGCGACGACTGGAAGGCCTGGGAACAGGGCGACGAGTACGTTAGCCGGGGACTCTGGCCTCTGCGTGGTGGCATAGCAGCGCGTGCCCAAGGAACCGACGCCCACAACGAATACATGGAAAAACTACTCCACGCCAAGCACGTCGAGCGTGAAGACGTTCGTACCCGGGAATCAGTGATCGATATCGCCGTTGCATCCGGTCTCGATGCTGACGAGTTCACCCGTGCAATAGACGACCCGTCAACGCTTTTGAAGATCGGAGAAGATCACGAGGCAGCCCTTGAACACGGCGTGTTTGGCACACCGACGTTTGTGTTCGAAGACGGCACCGCCGCATTCCTGAAAATGTTCACTCCGCCCGAAGATGAATCGATGAGCGCGTTCAACGATTTCATGGGCATTGCAAGCGGCCGGAAGTACTTTGGCGAACTCAAACGGCCACAGCCACCCTGGCCGCGTGATTCGAAAGATTAACCGCAGTTGCCGATATCCCCACTAGAACCGGAACAGCTCGATGCCGTTGAAGACGCGCTGAACATAAAGTTCGGCGACAGGAATGTGCTGACGCTCGCACTGACTCATCAGTCGTACGCCAACGAGCACCCGGATGTTCCACCAGTATCGAACGAACGCCTGGAGTTTCTGGGCGACTCGATCGTGGGGATGGTTGTTGCCGACAGAATGTTCACCGGAGCGCCTGACTTGCCCGAAGGTGATTTGACTGTCAGACGCTCACAGGTAATACGCAGAGAAACGCTGGCGTTAGCGTCCGAATCGATTGGTCTCGGGCAGTGGCTGGTAATGGGCAAGGGCGAAGCCGGTGCAGGCGGCGCTGATAGGGCATCGAACCTGGCCGACACTTTCGAAGCGATTGTCGGGGCCGTTTTCGTCGATCGCGGGTATCGACAGGCGCGTTCGTTCGTTAATCGCTGGTTGGGCGGGTACGTGGACGAAGCTCTTCGAACAGAAACTCGCAAAGACCCAAAATCGTTGTTGCAGGAATATCTACAGGGCAACGGTAGTAAGCCACCCCGGTATCAACTGATCGCAGAATCTGGTACACCCGGTGATCTCGTATTTACCATTGATGTCATCGTCGATTCACAATCAGTTGCGACCGGCTCTGGATCGAGAAAAATCGATGCTGAGCGCGAGGCGGCGAGTCTCGCACTAGAACTTCTCAAAACTACTCAGCCGAAAACAACGTAACCAGCACGCAAGTCTGGCTCGTAAACGAAGCTAAAAAAAGCCAACCGAAGAAAGAGGAACCGCAGCTGTTCGGGGTATTTCAAAAGAAAGAAAAAACCACTGAAAGTTCGGAGAAAACCGGCTCGGCATGGCGGAGTCGGCTATCTGGAATATTCAGTCGTTCGAAAATCGACGACGACTTCTGGGACGAACTGGAAGAGGCTCTAGTCGTCTCAGATGTCGGTGTGAATACGACCATGACGCTTATCGATCAGCTTCGAGATATTGTTGACGATGAGTCCTTAAAAGAACCCGACCAGGTCAGAACTCGCATGCGAACCAAGGTTGCTGAGATGCTGTCCGATAAGTCCGGCGTCGACCCCATTCCCGAGGATGAGCCCGTTATTTTGCTCGTTGTCGGAGTGAACGGCGCGGGCAAGACCACTTCGATCGCAAAACTGGTCGATGTCGCAAAAGAAGAGGGCCAGGACGTGATGCTCGCTGCTGCCGACACATTCAGGGCAGGGGCAATTGAACAGATCAAGATCTGGGGCGATCGACTGGGTGTCCCGGTCATATCTCAACAGGCCGGAAGCGACCCGGGGGCGGTTGCTTTTGACGCGATCAACGCAGCACGTGCTCGACAGGTTGATCTGTTGATAATCGATACAGCTGGTCGACTTCACACCACTCACAACCTGATGGAAGAACTCCGCAAGGTTCATGGCATCGTAGAAAAGAACAGCCATGACTTTACGATTAGAGTGCTACTGGTGATCGACGGCACAACGGGTCAAAATGGCCTGATTCAGGCAAAATCATTCACCGAGTCGGTCAAGTGCAACGGTGTTTTTCTCACCAAACTCGATGGTACGGCTAAAGGTGGGGTGGCTCTTGCTATAGCCGGTGAGTTAGGTTTACCCATCTGGTTTATCGGCACCGGTGAGAAATCGTCAGATATGTCCGCGTTCGATGCCGATGCATTTGCCGAGGCGTTGCTTCCAGAGAACGCCGACTAACCGATCATATTCAACCCGACCGTACTCATCTCGACCGATCTGGCGACGTTACACAGTAAATGCAACAAGCTTTCGCAACACTCCTAACGGTCGAGCTAATTGGGCTTGCGGCGTTCCCGCTTGTTGCCCGGGCGTTCCCTGTGCTGGCCGATCGAGGCTGGGCGATATCGAAACCCATTGGGATTTTGCTTGTCGCAACGGCAGTGTGGCTGATCTCGTACACACGGCTAATTCCAAATTCGCCGTTAACGTGGTGGGTAATGCTGGGATTGCTCTCACTGGTGAGCATCTGGCTGCTTCGATCTGACTGGCCCCAGCTTCGCAAATCGCTGGCACGGCGATGGCGAATTATTGTCACCATCGAAGTGATATTCCTCGTGTTCTTCCTGATGTTTCTCTCTATGCGAGCGTTTGATCCCGCTGCAACGGGTACTGAGAAGCCGATGGATCTAATGATGCTTACCGGTGTCACGAGCGCCGAATACGCTCCACCGGAAGACCCTTGGCTCGCCGGTGAGCCAATTGCGTACTACTACTTCGGATACTGGATGTACGGCGGCGTGAACGCCATGGCTGGGACCGTCCCCTCGCTCGCCTTCAATGTAGGTATCGCACTGGTTGCTGGTCTTGCCGCGTCGGTTGCAGCGTCGTTTGTTGTGTTCCTTGTAAGGCGAGATGGTGCCCGTGAGAAGGCGTCTCTCATTGCAGGCGGAGTATCCGCAATTCTGTTGCTTTTGATGTCGAATCTCTCAGGGTTATGGACACTTCTCGACATCACCAAAATAGCGCCCGTCTCGCTGTTGAACTGGTATCACGGCAAGGAATACGACCGTATCGACAATATTGTGACGTGGCGACCCGATGATTTCTGGTGGTGGTGGAAAAGTTCCAGAATCACGAATTCGTTCAACGCTGAAGGTGGTGATCTCGACTTCACTATTCAGGAATTTCCTTTCTTCAGCTTTCTTCTTGGCGACTTCCACCCGCATTTAATGTCGATACCGTTCGTGCTCACAGGGATAACGGTTCTGACGGCTCTTTTCATAGCGAACCGATCAATTTCGTTCTCAACGTTGCGGAAGAACATCCCGGCCACAGTGATCGCAGCACTTGCGATCGGATCTTCAGGATTTATCAACTTCTGGGATGTAGGGCTGCTGTTACTACTCTCGACTGGATTGGTTATCGCCTCATGGATTGCCAGAGGGAAATTTGGCGTAAGACGATTGATCGTAGCCGCGGCTCCTATCACAGCGTTATGGGCTATCGGCGTGCTTATTTACTCGCCGTTTTATTTCGGAACCGCCGAAAGCCAGGTCCAATGGCCACCGCTTGCACCGGTTAAATATGGATCGCGCCCAATCCACTTTATTTCGATCTGGCTACTCTTGTTGACCCTGGCAGCACCGGTTGCCATGTTGCTCGCCAGCAAATACACATCACGTATCGCGGCGCTGGTTCGCCGCAAAACGGTTAGTCCGCAATCTGAACGCAACCTTATCTGGCGTCCAGCGTGGATCACCGGGGCGGCGCTCGTAGTCATTCCTTGGCTTATCTGGGTCGTAACTCACACCGTGTTTAACGAAAAAGCATTCATTACTGACGTGATTACGCGGCTGCCCGTAACAGGAGTTCTGGGCGCGATTTCCGCGACCATGATCGCAGTGGTTCTAACGCGTGCAAGACGTGGAGCGGACGACGGAGCGCACTACGTCTTAATCCTGGGTGCCATCGCTGTCTATCTGCTATTCGCAGCAGAACTGTTCTTTGTCCACGATCTCTTCAGCAACCGAATGAACACCGTGTTCAAGTTCTACTACCAGGCGTGGATCGTTCTCTCGGTGGTTGGTGGCTACGGATCTTACGTTTGGTGGAAGCATCACCCGAAACTTGTAGGCGTAACCAGGGTGGGAAGTAGAACCGCTATTGGTGTGCTGATCGTAGTGATTATCAGTTCGCTCTACTTTCCCGTGGCTGCGGCCGTATCAAAAACCGTTGCTTCGGGTCTGGGACCCGATCTGGATGGATTGAGCTTCATGAAAGCACGAGACGAGGATGAACTGAACGTGATCCGGGATATTTCGAAAATCTCCGGGCACGATGACGTTCTGGTTGAAGCAGTCGGCGGTAGCTACTCGGAATACTCACGGATTTCCGGATCGACTGGTGTTCCCACACCACTAGGTTGGGAGTTCCATGAAAAACAGTGGCATGGCAGTACGGATCTGTTTTCTGATCGAAAGTCCGACCTCGAAACGTTGTACACAACCAACGATAGATCTGAAATAGATGAAATTATCGCCAAATACTCGCTCACCATGGTGGTGGTAGGACCTCGGGAAAGGTCAACCTACGGCAACATCGACATGACAATGTTCGATACGATTGGTGACCGCATAATCGAGCACGGCTTCTATACCGTATTCAGCATTAACAAATAACCGTTGACCACAGAAGACACCGCAACAGATCAAATGTCAGCCTCCTCTGCCTCTACCGAAGGCACGTGGATCAACGGACGCTGGGTGACGGGCGACAGCGAAGCACGGAGTGTGCCGAAGCAGCAAAGTGAGTCGCAGAGTTCCTACTTATCGAAATCGCCTCGCGGCATAACGATTCCGTTCCGGACCGAGTGGTCGATATACGCCGGGCTGTTGCTCGTGGCATTGGCAATGCGACTCTACGACCTCGGTGGTCGAGCAGTTCACCACGATGAAAGCCTTCACGGATACTTCGCATATCAACTCTTCAGCGGCTCTAATTACGAGCACAACCCGCTGATGCACGGAATGTTCCTCTTCCAGTCTGTCGCAACGTCCTTTTTCTTCGTGGGCGACAGTGAGTTCTCGCTGCGGCTACCGATGGCGATATTTGGGGCAGGTCTGGTACTTGTTCCACTGATCCTAAAACCGCGTATCGGCCAGGTCGGAG
>Ga0114996_10007717_pt1 | contig 12116 bp, 13 predicted proteins | sample ArcticOcean_MG_C_4_FD_87039 | JGI IMG/M metagenome (GOLD analysis project Ga0114996, IMG submission 87039) | Marine microbial communities from western Arctic Ocean - ArcticOcean_MG_CB4_134 | ecosystem: Environmental > Aquatic > Marine > Oceanic | place: Arctic Ocean: Canada Basin | collected... | reverse complement strand
TTGCTGATGAAGTTATGTCTGGAATGGGACGTACAGGTAAAAAATGGGGAATTGACCATTGGAATGTTTCTCCAGATATTATTACGACTTCAAAAGGTATTGGTGCTGGTTATTCACCTATTAGCGCAGCGATTTTTTCTGAAAAAGTATGGGGGATAATTTCTTCTGGTTCAGGTTACACAACCCATAGTACAACTTATGGAGGGAATCCTTTAAGTTGTGCAGTAGGATATGCAGTGATTGATTATATAGAAAAAAATGATTTAATTTCTAATGCTAAAGTGATGGGAGAAAAATTAATTTCAAAACTCAATGAAGAGTTATCAGAAATTCCATATGTAGGAGATATTCGAGGTAAAGGCTTGCTGATTGGTATAGAAATTGTTTCTGACAAAATTTCTAAGGCTATTTTTGATCCAACATTAGATTTAGCACACAAAATAGAAGATGAAGCTAGAAAAAATGGTCTGATTATCCTTTCAGGTGTTCCTGGATTAGTTGATGGAGTTGGTGGAGATCATCTGGAGATTTGTCCACCATATATAATTAACGATGAACATGTAGAATTCATTGTTTCTATTTTAAAGAAAAGTATTACAGAAACTATTTCTTTAATAAAATGATAAGTGACTTCTAGTTTAATTTAAATGGTTTAGCAGCTTTTCCTCCATCAGGTAACCCCACAGGAAGAATAACGTTTAAAAGATATGGTTGATTGTTATTTTTAGTAAATTCAAGGCCACGTTGAATTGCGCTTGATAAAAATGATTCATTGCTTACGGTCTCAGATTCCAATCCAAATCCTTTAGCTATAATAGCAGGATTGATTTTGTCGAGTACTATTCCAGAATATTCGTTTGTGTTACTCATGATGCCGCCTGCATTTTTAAAATGTCCAGCAACAACTCCATATGCTCCATTGTTAGCAATTATATAAAGTATGTTTATGTTGTGATGTACTCCTGTCCAAAGACCCATTGCAGCGTAATACAAAGAACCATCACCAATTAGACCTATTACATTTTTTTCAGGGGATGCTATTTTTACTCCTAATGCTCCACCTACACCATATCCCTCAGAACCACCAGCAGGCCTTATATAAATGTTAGATGGTGAAGTTATATTAGGGGTAATGCTATCTATTGGCACACAATATTGTTCCATCGAAATAATTCCTCCTCCAGCTTTTGACAATTCTTGATCCAGGGTTTCAGCTAGAATAAAAGGTCGAATGGTATTAGAGGTTTTTGTGGATTTTTGAGCAACTAATTTTGTACTTGATTTCCATTTTTTAGATTGATTAATTGCCCATTTGATTCTTTGTGAGAATGATTTTGAAATATTTGTTTTAATATATGAATCTAGTGAATTTAGAATATGTGTCTCATCAGCTAATATGGTTGAGACTAAGTTTGGAACTGGTTTAAGATTATCTGGATTAGATCCTGCCAAAATGACTTTACTAGGTATTTCAAATTTTTTGTAATCATCCATCTGTATAATTTCAGTGCCACTCATTTGTGTAATACCTAAGCAAAGCAAAACATCAGGTTTGATATCTTGAATCGCATTAGCTGAACCACAGAACATTGGATGTTCTAGTATGTTTTGAAAGAAATTTCCACATAATGGGATACCAAGATTATTAGATAAATTGCAAATAGTTTTGATTGATTCATCGGTAGAAATTCCGTCACCAAAAAATATTAATGGTCGTTTTGCTTCTGAAAGTTCGTTTGCTAGGTTAGATATATCTTCTTGAGTTGGTAGTCCTGATTTTGGATAAGGTACAGAATTAGGAATAATCTTAGTAGGTATAGGGCCTTGATCGAGTATACGATCATAGAAAGCCAAATGGACTGGTCCCATAGGTGGAGACATAGCAACTCTGATTGCCCTGTCTATTGCTAGAGGAAGAGCATTAGGCTCTACAACCGTCCAGCTTTGCTTTACAAATGGGTTTGAAATATCTGTCAAACCTGAATTATGAGGTAAATCAAGTCCTAGTTTGTCAATGTAACTTCCTGTATCACCACCAAAAGTTAATATTACAACTGGTAAGCCAGCACGCCATAAGTTAAGCACTTGTCCTAAACTCTGTGCTAGTCCGGCACCTAGATGAACTAACATTACCGCGGGTTTTTTATTTACTTGACTGTATCCACCAGCAATTGATGCAACGCTTCCTTCATGCAATGCCAAAATCCCATGAATTTTTGGATTTGCTTGTAATGCATTAAAAAACTTTGCCTCTCTTGATCCAGAGTTGTAAAAAACATACTCAATACCTGAAGCTACTAATTGCTCTACAATAATTTCTGGAGGAGCTAGTGTTACAGAATTATTTTTCAATTTGAATCATATCCTGCCCTGTAATTCTTTTCCTCTAATTAGCATGTATCTGAAAGGTCTACCAAATTCTTCTTCGGTCAAACCAGCGGTTTCGTCGGAAGTGTGTTCAAGTGTGTTCATTGTTAAGTCTATTGTTTCAGCTGGTAAGTAATGAAGAGCTAAACCACGTCTTCTATTTGGAGTAGTATTGGGGCCAGTTTTGTGAAGATTTAATCCATCATGAAACATGCAATGTCCAGCTTTAATTTCTATCGGCTTTGGTTCAGCAATATCAGGATGAGACATGAAAACTTCTTGTAAATCATGATTGATCGGACCCCATTTATGGCTTCCAGGTAAAACAGTCATACAGCCGTTTTCAACTGTAGCGTCATCTAGGGCAACCCAACAACTCACTGCTTTTTGTGGAACAAAATGTTGCCAAGAGACAGAGTCTTGGTGCCATCCAGTTACTGTACCATGAAATCTGGGTTTCATCATTAGTTGATCAGTGTAAAGCTTAATATTTGGGGTTTCCAATAAAGATTCTATGACGTCAACAATTTTTGGATTTTTTGCGATTGATTCGATAATGTCATCAAAGTAAGCAAGATGGGTCATTTTACGAACCTTATCTAACCTAATTGTTTTTTCATCAGTCACATCTTTGTCGCGGAATTCTGCTTCTAGTTGAATGAATCTATCAGGTACATGCGTGAGATTGCCTAAAGCAATATCTTCTGATCTTTTTTGAGCTTTTGTTAATTCATCTTCAGTGAGAACTTGTTTATATTTAAGATAACCATATTTTTCAAAGAAATCTTTGTTATCTTGAGTGATGTTCATTGGATTTTCTCCTTAATATAGATCTTAAATTTTTAAATATCTTTAGACAGGAGTTTTATCATAGCAATCGTTTTGTGGCAATAGAAATAAGTTGTTTAATTTATCATTTCAAGAAATATAGATTTGTAATAATCATTGATATAGTTTTTTTATCATAAAAAAACCGACTTTACGATTCTAAATAAAGGATGTATTATTATCATGATATATTAAGTATTTTTTGAAATTGTTTATTATATTATCACTAAAGAGAGGTTTTTAAATGAGTTTTATTAGAACACAGTTGTTTTTCATGACTGTTATTTTTGTTTCTACCTTATTTTTGATTGGTTGTTCTTCTGGATCTGATCCTGATGCTGCATCTGGAGGTTTAGGTACTGGTGTTTTGCAAAGTACTACAGTGACTGTTAATATAGCTGCGTTGTATTCAAAAGTCAGTGAGGCTGAATTGAAGGCATGTGTAGGGTGTGTAGAAAGAAAGGTTCCTTTGAATCTCTGGGCTGTAATTGAAGAAACTAATCAGAACTATACTCAATACTCAGGAAAAGAGCCATTTTGTTTGATTAATGATCATAAAAATCCTCCTGGTGAGGAGTTTGAAGTAGGAGCAAAGGTTGAAATTATCGGCTTTGCTGTAAACGATTGCAAGTATTCGATGTTAATGCGACCTGGTAGTGCTCCATTGAAGCTTCCTACAGCTTTAGTTCAAGTGAAAGTTACATCTGGCAGTCAAAAAGGAAAGGAAGGCTGGACTTGGAATGGCGCTGTGAAGCGTGACGGCGCAGATGAGTAAGACATCTAGTTTTTTAATTCCTTTACTTTTGATGTTGGGATGTGTTTTTTTCACAAGTTGTGGAAATTCAACTTCGCAGGTTTCGACTGGTGTTTTACAGGAATCTTATGTGGAAATTAGCTCAGCACTTTTATATACAAAAGAAAGTGCTAGTGATGTAAAAAATAGTCCGAAAATTCGAAAAGATTTACCTCCAAGGCTTTGGGTAGAAATGGAAGAAAGAAGATTGAATTATGCAATTCATCTTGGGAAAGAGCCATTTTGTGTAGTCAGAGGAGAAGGTATATCTTTTGAAACAGGAGCAAAGGTTGAAATTGTTCAAGTACCAACAAATAGTTGTCAAAAGTCTATGTTGATGGTTGAAGGACAACCTCCAAGTAAATTGCCTATTGCAATGGTGAAGGTTAGAATAACAGAGACTGGACTAGAAGGCTGGACTTGGGATAACTCTGTGATTAGAGATGAGTAGGTTTTTTTCAACCTATGATATTTTGGAATGAAAGTGCTCTTTGTGGGTTAGTTTGAATTAGTTTTTCTATAATTTTTTTTGTGAATCCCCTTTTTGTCATTCTTGGTATCAAATGGTTGATTATATAGAAATATCCATGACCTCCAAATGACAAAAGTCTATCCTGAGTAGATATGTTTTGAGAAATTAATATTTTGTCTTCAAAACCATTATTTATAAGGTGCTCAATGATGTCCATTCGACGGCCATCGTTTGGAATTGTGATGCCTGGATAATTCGATGTGAAGGATTTTTCTAGTCCAAATAGGTCCAATCCAATATAACATCCTGAATTTGCTATTTCTACAAATTGAGACTTATCAAAAATAGTTTTATCTAAATTACTGACAATCACTTTGTTTAAATTTGTTCCTACATGTTCTAAAACTTTAATAATTTCTTGTGGTGAATTGACATTTTCGGCTGGGTGTATTGTTATTGGTGCTCCAGTAATTTTCTGTGCATTTCCAGAAGCAACAAGTATTTTATTATTTTTTGAATTTATAGGGCAAGTACAGATAATTTCTCCGATGATTCCTGCTTTGATTCCTGTGTTATCAGTCCCTGAATTGATTTCTTTGATGATTTGATCAGAGATAGATTCCTCAGAAAATTTAATCTGTTTGCTTTTAATTGGAGGTTTCATATAGGAAGCTCCCATGATTATATTAATATTTGTTGATTTAGAAATTTTTTCTAATCCAATAGGATCTCTTCCTAAACCAACACTTGTGACATCCACAATTGAATCTCCGCCAAATTGCTTGTACAGCATTAGTTCTGAAATAGCTGTGTCAATATTTGTAATTTTGGAATTATTGATATTTTGAAATCCATGATGCCTGATCCATCCAAGAGTTTCTGGGGTTAAAGATTTATTAAAAATTTCTTTTTCATTTGATTGAGATGGTTTTTTTAATAAAGAAGTTTGATCAGTCAGGATATGTTCATTATGCAATAATTTGCCCAAGTTTTTTGATTCGATCAATCCGCAAACTGTTTGGGCCAAACTTTCATCTTGTATTGAGACATCTAAATTTTTGTTTGGATCTGATTCAATTTTGTTAATATTTTCCATATTATCTGTATTATATGTGATTATTTTAGATAATTGTAATTGATATTTTTTAAATACGATTATAATGTTTAAAATCACTTTGAGTTTTAATGGAGATTTTATTGGCTTTTGGTACGATTCAGACTGTTTTGGGATCTATAGATCCTGAGGACTTAGGAACTACTATCACACATGAGCATTTATTGTTTGATCAGTCTCCATTTCTAAATAATCCTAAATATTCTTCAGAAAAAAATATTTTTTTTCAACCTGTTGACCAAAAAAACTTGGGTTTTATTCGCCACCATTACTTGACTAATATAGACAACGCTAAATTAACTGATCTAGACACAGCTATTTCAGAGGTAATGTTATACAAGCAATTTGGGGGAAATTCAATTGTGGATGTCACAAGTGTTGGTTTAGGGAGAGATCCTATTGGATTAGCTAAAATATCTCGAGTTACAGGTGTGAATGTAATTATGGGATCTTCTTATTATCAAAAACTTGTTCATCCAGAAGATATGGGTCAAAAAAGTGAATATGAAATAACTCAAGAAATTGTAAAAGATATTAACGTTGGAGTTGATGAAACTGAGATTAGATCTGGTGTAATTGGTGAAGTTGGTTGTGGCTGGCCAATTTCTGAAAATGAACTTAAAGTGGTGAAAGCTTCTGCAAGAGCTCAAGCAATTACGGGGGCTCCATTATTGATTCATCCAGGCAGAGATGATTCTGCTCCTATTCAAATTATTAAAGAATTACAAAGTGTTGATTGTGATTTGCAAAATACCACAATTGGACATGTTGAGAGAACGATCTTTGAAAAAAACAGGTTGCTAGAATTAGCTTCAACAGGATGTTTTATCAATTGGGATTTGTTTGGAACTGAAGATTCATATTATGCTTCATATCAGGTTAAGTATATGCCTAATGATGCGACTAGACTTGATCAAATTGAATGGATAGTGTCTCGAGGTTTTGAAGATTGTGTTTTAGTTGCTCAGGATTTGGCAAATAAATCTAGGTTAATAAGTTATGGAGGGCATGGAATTTTTTATCTTTTATCAACCGTAATCCCTAAGATGCAGGAAAGGGGATTTTCAGATTCTCTTATAAAAAAAATTTTTATAGATAATCCTAAAAAGTTTTTAACTTTCACAGAAGTTAAAAATATTAATAAGTGATGGGAATGAAATGTCGCAAAAAGTATAAGAGGGGAAATTATGTTTAACTCATTGCCTGATTTTGAAATTAGCAGATATGTTGAAAGGTCTCCGAAATCAAAAAAGTTTTTTAATCAAGCGCAGAAATATCTTCCAGACGGGGTGACTAGAGGCACGTCTTATGAACCATATCCTTTGTTTTGGGAAAAAGGTAAAAGTTTCAATATTTGGGATTTAGATGGAATAAAAAGATTAGATTTTTTTGGAAATAATTCTTCTTTACCTCTTGGTCATGGAAATTTTGAAGTTCAACAATCCTTAAATAAACAACTCAAAGAAGGTGTTTCGTTTAATGCTCCTCATCCTGCTCATGTAGAACTGGCAAAGATTATTTGTGATCGAATCAAATCAGTTGATTTGGTTAGATTTACTAATTCAGGAACTGAAGCAACAATGAATTGTATATATGCAAGTCGTGCTTATACTGGCAGGTCATATATTGCAAAAGTAGATGGAGCTTATCATGGCATGTATGATTCAGTAGCTTTTAACAGTGTTGGAAAATCATACTTTCCTGATAAAAAAATGGAATTGCCAAATATGCCTGCAGAACTGAAAGATACAGTAATAATAATTCCATATAATGACTCAGAGAAATCTATCCAAATCATTAAAGATAATGCAGACAAGTTAGCATGTGTTGTTGTTGAACCTATGCTTGGAGGATCTGGTTTTATTCAAGCAGATTTGGAATATTTACAAAATCTTCGTCAGGTGACTCAAGATGAAGGAATACTCTTGGTTTTTGATGAGATTTGTAGCCTTAGAGCTGGATATGGTGGGGCACAAGCATATTATGATGTGTATCCAGATATGTCTGCTTTTGGAAAGTCATTGGGTGGTGGTTTTCCAATCGGAGCATTTGGGGGCAAGCGTGAAATTATGGATTTGTATAAAGAGAGTACATCTGGCCAACATGTTCAACATTCTGGATCTTTTAATGGTAATCCTATGAGTATGGTCAGTGGAGTTTCCACATTTAAACAGTTAACTCCTGATGTATATAAGAGGTTAGATTCTTTAACCAGTAAATTAAAAGAAGGAATAAACAATATAGCTGGTGAATTCGATATACCTGTTCAGGTTACCGGGTTAGGATCTCTTTTTGCATTACATTTTAATTCTAATCCGATTAAACGAAATTCAGATACGGATTTTAACGATAAAGATCGTACTAGGCAAGTGTTTTTTGGTTTGTTAAATGAGGGGATTTGGTCTTCACAGAATTTGTTAGGAGCAATATCTACTCCTATGGAGGAAGCTCAGATTGATGCATATTTAATTGCATTAAGAAATGTTTTTGCCAGGAATTATACTAGCATAAGATAAAGGGCTTTTATGGGCATTGCTGAATTTGGTGACGGTTTGTTATATGAATATTGTGACATGAAGATTATTAGATATATTTCTGGGAAATTATCTAATAATTCGTATGTGATTGATTGTAAAAAAACTAAATCAAGTGTAGTTATTGACATACCTGAAAAACCAAATAATATGTTGGAATATATTGAGAGTAGAAAAGTGGAATTCATTGCGATCACCCATGGTCATTATGATCATATTGAGGGGTATGATTCTCTAAAGAAATTAAATATTCCAATAGCGATTAATAAAGATGATATGAATTTTTTATCTTTTTCTCCTGATTTGATTTTAAATCAAGATATAGAGTTAGAATTTGGTCATCTTAAGCTTAGAACTATTTCAACACCTGGACACACTTCAGGATCCACTTGTTTCTTAGTGCGGGATAACATTTTCACGGGAGATACATTATTTCCTAGTGGTCCCGGAAGAACAAATTCTATTGAAGAATTCAAAATGATTTTAAAGAGTATATCTGAAAAATTATTTTGCTTGGGGAATGATGTAAAATTTTACCCTGGCCACGGCAAAGAAAGTATTTTGAGGATTTCAAAAGAAGAGTATAGTAGATTTTTAAATGTTAGAAATGGAAATTTTGATTTAAGTGGAAATATCACTTGGATTAATTAAGTTTCTAATCTGGATTTAATATGGAAAAAGAACAATTAAAAATGGAAACAAATATTCAGGATTTTCTATCTCTGAAGAAAGATTTTTACTTGCCTGTGGGTTACGTCTTAACACGTTTTTATGATGGTCTTGAAGATAGTTGGTCTGAGTTATTGAATTCTAGTAGCTTTGATAGTGAATGGAACATAGATCGTGTTAAAGATTATTTTAGTTGTGAATATAGACTTTTTGGATCTTCTGGTGTTACTTATCGCAATAGAGTAATTTCAGCCACTTTTGCTTCCACCCATTCTGGATTATGTTCTCCTTCCCCATGTAAAACTGGCAATTTATGTAAAGAAGATAATGTGAATACTGGAATGTTTGATTATGTTGCTACTCATCCAAAATATAGAGGTAAGGGATTAAGCAGAGTGGTATGTATATCTATTTTGGATTATTTTTTTACTGAAATATGTTGTGAAAGAGTTGTTTTGAATACTGACGATTGGAGAGTGCCTGCTATATCCTTATATTTTTCATTAGGGTTTAAACCTATTATAAATTCAGACGATGTTTTTATTAGATGGCAGAAAATTAATCAAGATTTGGAAAGGGCGAAAAAATGATCAAAATTGGTTTGGTAGGATTAGGACATGGGAAAACTTTATTACAACTAAATAATCCTGATATATACAGAAGTCGAAATGATTATCTTAAAAAAGAAATCATTCCTATGAAAGTTACAGCTTTATGCGATACTAATGAGGATGTGTTGTCTAAATTTTCAAGAGAATACAACATTGATGCATGTACTACTGATTTTTATGAATTAATTAAAATGGACGATATAGATGTTGTGGGTATATATACTCCTGGCCCTATACATGCGCCGCAAATTTTAGCTGCTTTGGATGCTGGAAAACATGTGATGGTTACCAAATCAATGGTTTATACAGAACAAGAAGCTGAGGATGTGGTCAAAGCTGTAGATAAATCAGGGTTAATTTTGCTGGTTACCCAAACTATGCGTTGCAAATTAGACATGCTGGAAGCAAAGAGGGCTTGTGATGCAGGTGAAATTGGAGATCTTTTTATGGCGGAATCTCATTATGTTCATGATTTAAGAAATGCATACACATATAGTCCATGGAGATTAGATATGCCACAAGATTTAATTCTTGGAGGAGCTTGCCATCCAATTGATTTGTTAAGATGGTTTATGGGAGATGTTGAAGAGGTACACTGTTATGGTTTAAAAAGTGGTGTTGTACCAGAATATCCAAAAGAAGATAATTTTGTTATGAATTTGAAATTTGTAAGTGGAAAGATTGGAAGAGTAGCTGCATATTTGGGTATGATTCATCCTCCTAATGTACCAATGAATCAAATCGCTCTTTATGGAACAAAAGGTTCTATTATCGACAATATGAAAAAAATTGATCCAGAGGGATATATGCCTCAAGTTGAATATTCAGTTGGATATCCTGACACAGCACTTAAAGGTCATGCTCAAGAAATGATTGTAATGTTGAGACATATGTATAATTGCATTATAAATGGTGAAAAACCTTGGGTTGGAGCACGTGAGGGTGCCAGAGTAGTTTCTACTGGATTAGCTGCATGGGAATCACTAAGGACTGGCGTTCCAGTTAAAGTGAGAAATGAATATTAAGGAACCAATAATGAAGGAGCCAATGATGAGAAAGCTTTTGTTATGTTTAATGATTTTGTCAATTTCTGTTTTGATTGTTTTTTGTGGTAGTGTATCGACTTCACAAGATGCAAGTTCAACAGGTGATTCTGGTAGCGGTTCTATGAATTCAACTTTGATACAGCCAATGGTTAAATTGAATGAAACGGTTACTAAAAAGCTACCTTTGAAATTATGGGAATGGAATGGTGAAATAAAAAGGTATACAGTTACAACCGAACATCAGAGTGGTAGTGGTACAGCTAAGAAAATGCATTGTGTAATCAAAGGAGAGGGATCAGCATTGCCTATTGGTGCCGAAGTTGAAGAAATAGAAGAGGCTGTTTGTACGCATGTGATGCATGACCATAATGGATTCAAAAAATATGCTGTTGGATTGAAAAAAATCAAAGTTAAATCCACTGGCGAAGTAGGATGGACCTGGGCATCTTCTGTACAGAAGTCCGAATAGTCTGTTTTGATTTTTTGCTAATTTGTACAAATTATGACCCTATAATATATAGAAATATATACTTATAAATACAATAATTTATCCTGAATCGTTAATTATTTTTGAATAATTTTAAATTTGATATATGCCTCAGGAGAAATTATGGTTGCCATTCAAGTTAAGCCAAGACTTTCTATATATTTGAAACAACGTATATGTCAGTTACGGTTAGTCAATTTAGGTAAACCGTTTTCTATAGATAAGATTTTGGATAGAATTTCCTTAGAAGGATGGGATTCTTTACCTAGTCGTGGTACGGTGCAAAATATAGTTCATAATTTAGATCAAGTAAAGTCCGAAAAAAAATTTTTCGACGGGCAATTTATGTGGGCAAATTTATCTATATCAGGTATTCCATGGGATTCAGGAGAAATTGTTCTAAAGTGCAACAAAGAATTTGATTTACTTGCAAGAAATATGAAAGATAAATTTGGATTTACAAATTATTTCACTAATAGATTAGCTAATTGGTGTTGGAAGACTTTTTTAGCATCTAAAGATCTTGGTTTTAGTGAAGTGTTAAAATTAGCCTGGTATTATGCTGAAGAAGATAGTTTGAATGATTTAATTGAATGGGGCGTTTTATCACCTAAAGAAAAACCTTCATTTTTTGACAGTAAGAATAATGACATTAGGTTTTTGAATGGATTATTAACTTACAAGCCGTGGTCTTCATCTGAAGCATTCGAAGACTTTGTTAATTCAGTTCCAGATCCGATACCATTTCCCGATAATCCTAATTGGATCAATTATGCTTATTCTTTAGGTGTTATGCCACAAACCGGAACAAATTTTAATTCATTTAACCGGAATAAAATAATAGATTTCCCTCCACCGGAATTACTAGATAAATCTGGAAATCAGAAATGGCGTGAAAGATTAAAGGTTAATTTTAGAATTGCTTAAATCTGAATTTTTGCAAATCAGAATGGAATTATAAAATGCAAACTTTTTTAAATCAATATTCTCTGTTGATTTTTTCTGGTGTAATAGTTTTAGCAATTTTCTTATTTATTGGTTTGACAAGAATAAAAGTTACTTGGATTTCTTTAGGGGTGTTGTTTGTTGTAGTTTGTGTTTTTACATTCCAAACAGTGAATCGTATCACTGTATTTAAGATATTAGATTCAGAATGTATTCAAAACGAATGAAATTCCGGAGAGCCTTTAGTATT
>Ga0114996_10007716_pt1 | contig 12116 bp, 12 predicted proteins | sample ArcticOcean_MG_C_4_FD_87039 | JGI IMG/M metagenome (GOLD analysis project Ga0114996, IMG submission 87039) | Marine microbial communities from western Arctic Ocean - ArcticOcean_MG_CB4_134 | ecosystem: Environmental > Aquatic > Marine > Oceanic | place: Arctic Ocean: Canada Basin | collected... | reverse complement strand
CTGCAATTTTAGCTTTAGACATAGCTGATATTAAAAGTTTTCCTGTATCATAACCTTGAGATGCATATAGAGATGGTAATCTTCCATATGTTGCTTTAAAATCATTCACAAAATTTTTATTAGCTACATTATCAATATCTTTTGACCATTGAGATGTGTTTTTTACACCCAAAGCCGCATCACCTACTGCCTTAAGTATACCTTGATCAAATGAGAAAGCCGGCCCAACAACTGGAAGTTGAATACCTGATTGAGAGAATTGTTTCATAAAACCTATCCCCATGCCACCAGGCAAAAAGAAAAACACACTGTCAGCTCCAGACGCTCTAATTTGAGCAATTTCTGCTGCATAATCTTTCTGACCTAACTTAGTATAAATCTCCCCAGCAAGCTTACCTTTAAAAAATCTCTTATACCCTGTAAGAGCATCTTTTCCCGCAGGGTAATTAGGAGCAAGAATGAAAGAGTTTTGAAACCCTGCTGAGTTAGCATACCCTCCAGCAGCTTCATGTAAATTATCATTTTGCCAAGCAACATTAAAATAGTTCTTATGACAACCCTTACCTGCTAAAGCTGATGGGCCTGCGTTTGGAGATAGATAAAATTTTCCTTGATTAACTGTAGCAGGCACAACTGCCATAGCTAAATTTGACCATATAATACCTGTTAAAACATCAACTTTATCAGATTGTATCATTTTATCTGCCAACTGGACTGCGATGTCTGGCTTTCTTTGATCATCCTTAATTATTACATCAATATTTTTATTATCCTTAACCGCTAGTAAAAATCCATCACGAATATCTATGCCTAAACCAGATCCGCCTCCAGAAAGGGTTGTAATCATTCCAACCTTAACTTTATCAGTATCAGCTAACAATGGTACTTTCTCATGAAGTTTAAAATAGTAAGCGCCCCCTGCTAAAACTAATAATATTATTAAAATTTGAAGCTTTTTCATTATTCAATCTCCTCTATTTAAAATATAAAATATTAACTTAGATAAATTAATATCCTTTATAAATTTAATTTGTAGTATATTTACATTAATAATAAAAAGAGAACAAATTTTTAAATAATTTTTGTAAACATAAAAGAATATTGTTTTTAGCATTTGACTTTTAAAAATCTATATCAATGCCATTTATAGAAAATGTTTTGCCATTAAAGCCCTGATCCATTTTTTCAATTTCACTCATATTATGGCTATCAACTCTTTTATATGGGGGTTTTTGCATCTGTTCTAAACGGCATTCTAATTTTGAATCTTTATTACTTGTTGCTTTATTTTTTTTATTTTTTAACCATTTTAACATTTATTTATAATATCTTTTCACTTGCCAATTGACAATGTGTTAACTTTTTAAATCTATATTTTGCAAAAGTACGATATACTATTTTTGTACATTGATATATTAAAGGTAATTTAATAATCAGAGATAAAAGCCTCCAATATTTTAACTTGCTCCATATTAGGATAAAAGCATCTACACCAATTTTTAACTTTAAGTTTTCATCTTTAGCATGCAAAAACATTAATGCATCATATTGAGAAACTTTAATTTTCTTTAAATCGCCAGGGTTATTAGCTATATCAAGCCATTCAAATATATTTGGTGGAGCTATCTTTATATAATAATTTATTTCTTTACTACAAAGGCCGCATTTCCCATCATAAAAAACTTTAACCAAACTCATAATCCATCATTCTGTTATATAAACCTTGAAATATTAACTGCTACACTTGAGCCTTTTGCAATAACACATGACCATATTTTTTCATAATTATTCTGTAATGATGACCCTCTAGCTTTTAAAGCCTCCATTTGATGATCTATTTCATCATTACAACAAATTGTTAACACTTGTAAAAGGCCATAAGAAGTTGAACTATCGTACAAAAATTCTATTTGCTCTTTATAGTGTTTTTCAACAAAGGTTTCTACAGATTCTATAGTTGAACAAAAAAACTTGAAGCCTACGAATGCGGAAATGAAACCAAGAAAAAACCCCAATATTCGCCATAAAATTAATAATTTACTTCTCTTCATACTTGGAACTAAATATTTCATTACAATCAGATGATTCTTTTCTGTCTTGTAATGATCTCTTGACATGTTTCTAATTGATTTATTCCAAAAAACACATCTTGCACCTATACAAATCCATACGGCTCCAGTTTCACCAGCATGATTTGATCTCATCCAAGGCATTCTATTTTTAGGAACAATAACTTTATATGCTTTATAGTTATTAATTATATTTATTTTATTCATTTAACTTTTTAAAAACAGATAAGGTTAGAGAGTTCATACATTTTATTTTATTATCACATATTATTTAAGCATCTTAAAAAAATAAACAAGATATTCATATTATTTTTATTTGAAGGTTAAAGCTGTCATGGCATAAAGATTGCTCCATTATTATGTGAAACTCAAAAAAGAAAGTTTTTTATGGAACCATTATCAATTTTATCAGTTTTTATTCAATTAATTACAGCCGCTCCTCACTTAGATAAAGTGTCAATTGATAAAGAAGAAAAACCATACACAAGAACTGAAACTATAGAAATATATAGACAAAATATGACCCCAATACACTATACAAAATAGTGACAATAATCATTCAAAAATATATTTATAAATAAATAATCTTTAAATATATTTAACTTCATTTATCGTAACACTTGACTCATAGAACCAAGATGTAATAATTCAAGTTATTCATTTAGGTAGCAAATTAATATTTTAATAAAAACTTGCAACCAAATAAAAATGGGGAAGAAAATAAGCGTTTTGTTTAGCACTTATTAATACTGGTAAATCATTATGGAGGAAATTAAATGATTAAATCTAAAACACTTTTCAAAACAGGGGCTAGTCTTGCTGTTCTTGTATCAGCTATTGCTTTTACAACAGCTCCAGCTATCGCTGCAGATAAAAAAGGAACTATTGAAGTTGTTACTCACGCTGGAGCAGGTGGAGGAACAGACGTTAACTCAAGAATGATGATGCTTCGTTCAAGAAGAGTTTTAAAACAAAATATGGTTGTTGTTAATAAAAGAGGCGGCGGTGGTGCTGCAGCTATGAACTATTTTATGACAAGACCTGCTGATGGTAATACTATTCTTACTTTTACTGTTGGACACGCTATTACAATGGCAATGGGAAAAACTAAATTAAAAATAGAGGATATGGCTCCAATCGCTAGAGGAACAAACGATCCACAAATTTTAATGGTTAACTGTAAAACTAGCCCTTATAAAACTCCTGAAAGTTTTCTTGCAGGAATGAAAAAAGGTGACAAAATTAGTTTTGGAGGAACTCATACTGGAACTATTGACCATATAACTGCTTATATGTGGGCAAAAAAAACAGGTCAAAAAATGCCTAAGTATATCCCTTTCAAAGGTGGAGGCGAACTTGCAACGCAGGTCGTAGCAGGATCAGTAGATGTAGGAATTTTAAATCTATCTGAAGCTGGTGCTCCTATTGAAGCTGGTGATCTATGTCCATTAGTTATTTTAGGTGAAAACGCTATGGGACCAATTCCTAAAGCAAAAACAGCTAAATCTCTTGGTATTGACTTAGTACTATCCACTACTCGTGGATTTGTTACTCACGCTGGAGTTGATGCTGCAAGAGTAGCTCATATGGAAAAAGGATTAGCAAAAGCAATGAAACATTCTATGTATCAAGCTTATCTAGCTAACTCTGGACTAGACAACACATCACCACAAGCTTCTGGCCCTTGGGGAAAGCAAATCAAATTTATGGTAAGTGAATTTGGTCCTGCTTTAAAAGAAATGGGACTTATGAAGTAAAAAATTAACAGATTTAGATGCCCTTAATTAGGGCATCTAAAGGTAAAATTATGCAAAAAAAATTATATATTGTTCCTATATTCTTAGCCTCTTTTTCAGTTACTGTGATTCTGATATCTCTTCAATTAGATATATCCCCTGAAATGATAGTTGGTGATAGTATGCAAGCACGTACCTTTCCTATCTTTTTAATGGCTGTAAATTTAATTCTAATAGCTGTTCTTTCATTACAGTTTTATAAAAACTATCCCAAAAGAATTGAATTAGAACATTTTCCAACTTGGTTTAGTATGTTTCTTTTCTTACTTTTTTACTTTCTTACAATTACAACTGATATGTTTATCGGAATAATCGTTTGCATGTTCTTAATGGGTTATACCTGGGGAGAAAAGCGTTTGTGGGTAAATGCCTGCAATGCAATTGTTACTCCTGGAGTAATATTTATTCTTTTTGATTACGTGCTAAGCATTAGGTTTGATAGAGGCTTATTAACAAATTTATATTATGGATAGATAGAGAGTTTTATGGAAGTAGCAATATCTGCAATGGCATCAGTATTTATGGACCCATATTTAATAGGGTTAATTTTTGCTACAACTATTCTAGGGGTAATTATAGGTGTTTTACCAGGCCTTGGAGCAACAACTGGTGCTGCATTATTGCTTCCATTTACATTAACTATGGAGCCGGTTCAAGCAATAGCTGTTTTGTCAACTATATATGTTTCAGCAACATTCGCGGGATCTATAACCGCTATTTTAATTAATACTCCAGGAACTTCCGCATCAGCAGCTACAACTTTTGATGGATACCCCTTAGCTAAAAAAGGTGAAGCAGGAAGAGCTTTAGGTATAGCCGTTGTATCTAGTACAGTTGGGGGTGTTTTTTCAGTTATTGTGTTGTGTATTGCTGCTCCACTTTTAGCACGAGTAGCATATGAATTTAGACCTCCTGAGTATTTTGCACTTACTATTTTCGGTTTATCTATGCTTGCTAGTATAAGTGCCGGAGGAGCAGTCAAAAATCTTATTGGAGGGATTTTTGGCGTTTGGCTCTCAACAATTGGAGCAGAAAGAGTTACTGCGATTGAAAGATTTATGTTTGGCAATTATAACCTGTATGAAGGATTATCTTTTGTACCTGTATTTATTGGTCTTTTTGCTATATCTGAATTATTAGTGCAATCAAAAACAGTTAATAAAGTAATGGAAATCATTGCGTTGAAAGCTGTTCAATTACCAACAAAAGAAGATTATAAACGAATATGGAAAACAATTCTTCGTTCATGTGGAATAGGCACTTTTATTGGGATTCTTCCAGCTGAAGGAGCCACGATAGCTTCTATGATAGGGTATTCAGAAGCTAAAAGATGGTCTAAAAATAAAGAAGAATTTGGAAAAGGTTCAATTGAAGGAATTGCGGGAGCTGAAGCTGCAAATAATGCAGCGACAGGAGGGGCAATGGTGCCAACTATGGTTTTGGGAATTCCTGGAAGTGGAACGACTGCTATAATTTTAGTAGGGTTGATGGTTCACGGATTAAGGCCTGGAGCATACTTATTTACAGAACAAGTTGAAAAAGTATATCAAATTTTTGGATCAATGTTAATGGCAAATTTTATGTTTATGGCTATGGGTCTTTATGCGGCAAAATTATTTGCTCGGATTTCTTTAGTTCCTATATCTATACTTTGGCCAATAGTGTTTGCTCTTTCTGTAATTGGAGCCTATGCGCTTCAACAATCCTTGCTAGACGTTTGGATAGCGCTAATATTTGGTGTTTTAGGTTATTTCGCTCGACGTCATGGCTTTGCAGTTGCGCCAATTGCTGTTGGCTTAATATTAGGTGAAATGGTAGAAACTAATCTGCAACATTCATTGAAAATGTATGACGGGGCATGGTGGATGATATTAGCACAACCATTAGCCGCTTTTTTCCTTTTTCTTGCATTTCTAGGATTATGTGGACCTTATATCTATAAATTAATTGCAACCCAAAAAAATTAATTTTATAATTAAAAAATATTACTTGAAATCATAGAGTTCCATATTAGATTTAAAGCAATTAAGGTTAAAACAACATTAAGTACTATTTTAAAATATTTATGACCAAGCTTTATAAGAACTTTTTTTCCTATAAGGGTTCCAATAAACCCACTAATAATCATAGCTATAATTATAAGAGAATATTCAGCATACGCAAATCCTACAAATCCAAAAACAACAACCTTTATAAAATGTTGGATGGTCATTAAAGCAGAATGAGTTGCTAGATGTTTAATTGGCTCTAACTTCATAGTCTTTACTATTCCTGCTACAACAGTACCAGAAGCACCAAAAAACATAGTTAAAAAACCTGTAAAAATTCCTCCAAACAATACGTGAGTGGCGCCTATAGCCGGTATTTTCCCAAAAACAGACCATAAAATAAAAACTCCAACTGCTAATTGAATTATCCAAGGTTCTATTTGAATAAAAAGTGAGCCTCCAAGTGTGGCACCTAAAATGGTCCCTACACAAAATGGGATTAAGGGTCCTGTTTTTATATCTTTAAAAAGAATTATTGCCCTTCCCATATTAGAGCCTATTTGGACTATTCCATGTATAGGAAGTAAAGCAATAGGAGGAAGTTTAAGCGCAAGTAATCCTAACAAGATTGCACCTCCTCCTATTCCAAAGGCTGCGCTGACAAATGAAGTTATCATGCTTGCAATAATTAAAAAATAAACTGTAAACTCAGAGAGTTCTATTGGCATGTATAATCCTTTTAATTTTTAAGAGCGTGTGGAGGCGGCGCAAAATAACGTGGCATTTCGCCTACTGAATGAACGTTAACTTCAACTAAAACTGGTCCTACAAATTTAACCGCTGCGTCTAATATTTTTTCTAGTTCATTAGCATGATCAACTCTTTTATATTTCATTTTTGCAACCTTTGCTAAATCTTCAAAATTTGGCCCTATTAGATCAGCAAAAAACTTTCTTCCTCCATACATACTTTCTTGAATATGCTTTATAACTCCATAACCTTGATCGTTCATCACCAAAAAAACTACATCGCATTGCGTTTCTGCAGCGGTCCATAAATCAGGCAAATTTAACATAAAGCCTCCGTCACCACACATAGCAATAGTTTTTTTGCCTTCACTCCCTATTGACGCACCAATAGCTAAAGCCATACCAGGACCAATGGCTGCGCCAACTGGATAAACATTTTCTTCTGGAGAATTGATTAGCATTAAACGATTACCCCACATACTATTGGAGATAGTAACGTCTCTAACCCACCTTCCATCTTTTGGTAAAACTTTTCTAATGATTTCTGGAAAATTTTTATAAGCACCAAGTGTACTTTTATATTCATTAACAATGTTGTTTTTAAGATCATTAACCTCGTTAGCCCATTGTTCTTCTAAAACAAGTTTTTTTGATAATCTATTAGCAAGCTCATCCAAAACTTTTTCAGCATTTCCACAATGAAAATGATTGGTTTGATATGTTCTGTTTTCTGCATCAGGATCTATATCTATTTGTATAATATTCTTAGGTAATTCAAGAGACATATCTCTAGTTTCATGCCCTCTTAATCTACTGCCAACCACAATCATTAAATCTAAAGTTTTATAAAAATCTTCAATCAAAGGAACTGCGTTAAAGGCACCTAAACTCATTTTATGACTTTCAGGAACAACTCCTCTACCTAACGTACTAGTAACAACAGCAAATCCCATTTCTATAAATTTTTCCACCTGTTCTCTGGCAAACTTACCTCCATTGCCTACCCATAATATCTTTCTATTACATGAACTTATGATACTCTCCATTTTGTCAAAAGAAGACATGTCACCTATTTCTGAATTAATATTTGGTAATTTAATTTGATCTAGAGCTACAGGTCTTTCTATATTTATTCTTTGAATATCTATTGGTATTTCAATTGAAACAGGACCCATTGGCGGAGTAAGTGCTATTTCTACAGCCTCTATTAATTTTTCAAGAGTTTCTTCTGCATTATTAATTCTAATAGCTTTTTTGGAAATTGATTTAAGCATCCCTAATTGATCATACACATCATGAACAGTGCCTTGATTTTTATCTAAGTTTGCTGTGGCTGTTTGTCCTGTAAAATGAAGCACCGCAGAACCAGCAAACCTTGATTCCACAATTGCACCAGCTGCATTCGCAGCTCCAGGACCAGTGCTTGTAAATACAACTCCTAGGCCATTGGTTGCTCTTGCGTATCCATCAGCCATATGACCGGCTCCCATTTCTCCCCTAGCTGGAACCATTCTAATAAAGTTACGTCTTCCAATTGCGTCAAGCATTGGAATATTGTGGACAGAAACAACCCCAAATACATTTTTTACTTCATTTTGATATAAAAATTCTGAAACTAAGTCCCCTACATTATAAGCCTTCATATCATCCCCCATTCAACTTAAATAATAAACTAGTTAAATAGCATTACATTATGTTTTAATAATATGTAAAATTATTTAAATGATTGGTATTAGAAAATGACTTTAAAAGTGAATGCTAAAACTTTAAAATCTTGGTTATCTGATAAGGATGAAATTGCATTTATAGATGTGAGAGAAATAGGGCAACACACTAAAGGTCATCCATTTTTTTCAATATCTATACCATATAGTTTGCTTGAATTAAATTTAGAAATACTTGTCCCCAATAAGAAAACACGAGTTATTTTAATTGATAATAATGATGGCATTTCGATTTTAGCTTATAAAGCAGCAACTCTAATGGGCTATATCAATCTTTTTATTTTAGAGGATGGCGTTAGTGGCTGGATAAATACTGGATACAAATTATTTGATGGCATTAACGTACCAAGTAAAAGCTTTGGTGAATTAATTGAAAAACATTTTGATACACCTTCTATAACCGCTAAAGAGTTAAATAAAAAACAAAAAAATAATGAAAATTGCATTGTTATCGATGGTAGGCCTTTTGATGAATACCAAAAGATGAGTATACCTAATAGTATATGCTGTCCAAACGGCGAGCTGGCTTATAGAGTTTCTTCTCATGTAAAAGATATTAATACTGAAATAATTATTAACTGTGCAGGAAGGACAAGATCTATAATAGGCGCACAAACCTTGATTGATTTAGGCATTAGTAATAAAGTCAAAGCTTTAGAAAATGGAACTCAAGGATGGTTTTTATCTGATCTTTGCTTAGATCATAACAAAAGTAATTTTTTAGATGTTAGACCTAATGATACAGAATTAAAAAAAATACAAAATAAGATTTTTAAATCACTAATCAATCATAATATAAATTTAATTGATTTTTCAAAAGCGCAAGAGTTAATTTTAGATAAAAATAAATCTACTTTTATTTTCAATGTCACTAACTCAAAGAAGAATATTAGCTCCATTAGACATGTTCCAGGAGGGCAGCTTGTTCAAGCTACTGATAAATATATAGGTGTCTTAAATGCAACTTTAATACTTGTCGATGATGGAGATCTAATTAGAGCGGGAACAACTGCTATTTGGTTAAAAAAAATGGGCTATCAAGTACATGTTTTGAGAAAAGAAACAGTAAATACAAACAAACTGAAGCTTAAGAAGCAACTTCCTTTGAAAGAACAGAAATTAAATGTTTTTGAAATAGAAAAATTAACTAATCTTAAAAATACAATTTTATATGACATACGATCCAGTGAAAATTTTATGAAAATAAGAATAAAAAACTCTATTTGGTTAAATCGAGCCAATTTAAGAAAAGAAAAAATTAAAAAGCATCAACAAATAATAATAATTACTGATAAAATTGATAAAGCCAGATTGGTAATTAATGATATTGAGGAAATGAATTTAGAATGTGTAATAAGTCTATACAAATGGAAAGAGAATGAATTAATAAATCATCCTAATATTATAGACAACGAAACAATATTATTTTCAAAAAAAGATTGTATAGACTTTAATTTTCATACACATAACCGCCATAAGGGCAATAAAAGTCATGCTAAGCAATATCTTAAATGGGAAATTGATTTAATTAATAAAATGGATGAACAAGAATTATTGTTTTTTAATATATTTTAAAATTTTCCTTAATGACTAGAAAAAAGAAAGATTAATATGACAAAAGAGCCTCTACAATCATCTGTTATAGTCAATCATGATGAAGGTGTAACTTCGCTTTTATTAAATCAAAAAAATCGGTTAAATGCACTTAGTGCTGATATGGTTGAGGCATTAATTTTAGGCCTTGAAGAGGCGGTGAGTATTAGAGCACATCTTGTTATTTTCAGAGGAGAAGGCAATTCTTTTTCAGCTGGCTTGGACTTAAGTAATATTGACAAGCAAAGTGACGCTGATCTTTTACATAGATTTGTTAGGATTGAACAATTGTTGCAAATTATATATAAATTACCAATTAGCACTCTAGCACTTGTTCACGGAAAATGTTTTGGAGCTGCTGCAGATATAGTCTCTGTATGTAAACATAGAATTGCCAGCCCTGAAACAAGTTTTCGGATGCCGGGATTACAATTTGGTATTGTTCTTGGTACCCGCCGTCTTGCTTAACTTATCGGAAGTGACAAAGCTAATGAATTTCTTGAGACATCTCGTATTTTTAGTGCTGATGAAGGTTTAAAAAGTCAATTTTTAACTGACATTAATTCAATGGATAGTTGGCCTGAGATAATCAATAAGCTAGCAAAAAATACCTCTAACCTTAGTTCATTTTCTAAAGCTAGTTTACTTGAAGCTATACGCGATGATACTCAACTTGATAATGACTTAGCTAAACTTGTTAGGTCAGCTATTAAACCTGGATTAGCTAAACGGATACAACAATTTGTATATACTCAGGTGAAAAAGTGATTTTATAAATTACCAGTCTCCAACAGATCCTTGTCCTTCTTCTCCATTGATTTCTTTAATATTAGATCTTTGGATAGTGTCTAAATTTATCCCTTCTATTCTTAATAATCTTACAGGTTCTTTTCTTACAGGAGAATGAACATTTCCTACACCATAAAAATGAACATCTCCTTTTTTCATTATATAAGTTTTATCAGGTTTAACATAAATAATATCTTCGTCAGGCTGATCTTTGATAATCTGCCAGTCCGTCATTTCTGTTTCACCTGAAGCTTGTCCATATATTGCCCAACTTGATCCATGGTCATGAGGAAACCCTATTGCTTGAGTAGCATAAACATGCCCACAAATACAAAAACCTGTATGATCATCTTCGTAAAGAACTTCTCTTGGAGACTTTCCTTCATCTCTATCAGGAAGGTTCTGTAATACAAAGTTTTGATCGATTAACGCTTTAGATACAAAATAACATATTTGATCTGAGCCATTAGGCATTTTATTAGTTTGTACAATATTTCTAATATCATTAGCTAGTTCATTAAGCGTATAAGTCATTTTTCCCCCACATTATATAAATATATTAATTTTTATTTTCCCCAATGTAAGGCTATAGGATCATATTTCTTTGCTAATCTTATTAAACCTTTTCTTGAGTTTTCTTCTAATGATGGGATAGGATGTCTACAAAAATCAGATTTTATGACACCACCTTCTTTCATTATTACTTTTGTAGCTCTGAAGCCACACTGTCTATTTTCATAGTTTATTAATGGTAAAATGTTATTATATTTTTCTTCTGATTCTTTATGTTTTCCATCAAGAAAATCTAAAACTACTGGTCGAATAAGATCTGGTATCATTGCAGAACTCATATTACCAGTTGCACCAGCTTCTAAATCTGCAAATAAAGTTATACCTTCTTCTCCATCAAATGGACCTTCTATAAAATCTCCTCCTTCTTTTATTAGAACTCTTAATTTTGCTGCGGCCTGAGCACATTCAATTTTAAAACACTTAACCATTTCAATTTCTTTTGCCATTTTAACAAGAAGAGGCACTGACAAATCAACTCCTGATAAAGGGGCATCTTGAACCATAATAGTAACACCAGCCTGACCTACCTTTGAAAACTGTTCAAAGGTTTGATCTGGGGTTCCTCTCATTAACGCTCCATGATATGGGGCCATCATCATAATCATTTCTCCACCCAATTCTTTTACAAGCTTAGCTCTTGCAAAAGCTACATCTGTAGAAAAATGACTTACTGTTGTTATAACAGGAACTCTTCCAGCTATATGTTCAATACATAGTCTGGTAAGCATCTCTCTTTCTTCGTCAGATAGTAAAAACTGCTCTGAATAATTAGCTAAAATGCAAATTCCATCAACATTCTGATCAACCATACAATCAAGAACTCTTTTCATTCCAT
>Ga0114996_10007714_pt1 | contig 12117 bp, 10 predicted proteins | sample ArcticOcean_MG_C_4_FD_87039 | JGI IMG/M metagenome (GOLD analysis project Ga0114996, IMG submission 87039) | Marine microbial communities from western Arctic Ocean - ArcticOcean_MG_CB4_134 | ecosystem: Environmental > Aquatic > Marine > Oceanic | place: Arctic Ocean: Canada Basin | collected... | reverse complement strand
TTCCACTTTTTGATTAAAAGTGCTTTCTTTAAATTAACGTGCGCAGTTTAATCCGCGCCTACTAATAGGCCCTTCTTCATTCATATCATAGCGCGGTCGGAGGGGTCTGTTCAATCGCACATTTCCGAAGATAAATTTGAATTAATTGTGTATCGATTCGATACGAGCCAGAATATTCGACCTTGGCATTTCATCGATTTTCTTTGAGGTATTGGGGCGGATGCGCAGGGTGGGCGTAGATGTATTCGATCAGGCGAGTGCTCCGCCGCAGGTGGAGCCGGCGCCGGCGGTGCAACCGAAGCAATGATTCCCGGTGAGGATGTCGCGTCCGATGAGTTTTCCGGGAAGGATGTCCCAGAGTTTGAGGGGAGTCCCGTTTCCAATAGACATGTTGAGCATTTGATTGAAGTCGCAATCGTATAGGGTCCCCTCCCATGAGACGCTAATGAGGTCTCGGCACATCAGTCCGGGGATGGTGTCTGGATTATAAGAGGTGCGCAGCAGATCCATGTAGCTCTCTGCCTGGCCGCTTATCTTCAGGTAGCTGTAGAAGCGGGAGATGGGCATATTAGTAATGGTGAAAAGCTCGTTGAAGCGGATGCCGTATCGATCGCCGAGTTCACGGTGATACTCTTCCTCAAGTTCTTTTTGAGGCGGGGGGAGGTGAGCGCCCACCGGATTATATACGAGGTTGAGTGTCAGGCTCCCAGGGGGGCCGAAGCCTGCCTCATTGAGCGCCAAAAGGGCGTGAATGCTCTTTTTAAATACGCCTGTACCGCGCTGGGCGTCGACGTTTTCCTCAAGGTAGCAGGGCAGGGAGCAGATGAGTTCGACGCCTTGATCCCGGTAAAAGGCGGGGAGCCATTCCATCCCGGGCTCGAAGATGACGCTAAGGTTGCAACGGATTATGACATGACGCCCGAGAACGCGCGCGGTTTCAACGATTTGCCTGAAGTTGGGGTTGAGTTCGGGCGCCCCGCCGGTGATGTCCACTTTTTCGATGTCCGAGGAGGCGAGCCAGTCAAGAATTCGACCTGCGGTATCCGAGGTCATGATTTCTTTCCGGTGGGGTCCCGCGCCAACGTGGCAATGCTCGCAGGTCTGATTGCAAAATTTACCAACGTTAATTTGGAGCGTACCCAGGGATGTCCGGTCAAGGCGACCGGCATCATCCGTGATGCGCGTCTTGAAATTCGTACTTGGGACGCCGTTCTCTATGGGGGGAAGGACTGTAGGGTTTTCCATTTAGGTGTAATCCCACGCCGCCCGAATTTGTTCCGGGCGGCGATATTTTACGGCGGATTCGGCAGCGTAAAATGCTTAGGCGTTGCGAGGGAGTTTTCGGCGCAACGCTTTGGTGTGGATGCGAACACGCTTGAGCTTGATTTTGTCTTTATCTTCAAGGGCGGCATTGCGCTCCTTGTGTAAAGATTTGATCTTCTCTTTGACGGCTTTGCGGTCTAGCTTCGAGGCGCGCTTTGTCTCGACGAGCGGAATGTCGTTGACCTCTTTTAGGGCCTGAATCAAATCGGCTTTGCCCATACCATGGATACCCGAAATTTTTCCGCCGTACTGAAGCGCGGCTTCCTTGAGCTTGGGCACGGTCATCTTGTCGATTTCGCGTACGGTGAATTTGGGCAACTCCACTTCGGGAGCGGCTTCTTTCTTCTCGACCGCAGGTTCCTCAGCGAGCGCCGCTTCGGGGGTTTCATCTTTTACTTTGGGCGCCGCTTCTTCTTTCGGCGTCTCGCCTTCAGTTTCGTTCTTTTCCTCGTCCGCCATTGTTGCCTCCTGTGAACAATTGAAATGACCACTCAACAGAAAATCAATTCGCCGTATGACGAAGTTCGAGATCCGGAAGGTGAAACCTAGCAAATATAGGGAATTATGAGCAAATCGTGTAGGTATAGCCAGAGACAAAAAAAAGAGCCCCCCGAATTCGGGGGGCTCTTTCTAGGTCATAGTAGTTAAATATACTCGCCCCTTTGGAATTTCGCCGATTCGCTGGAAACCATTACGGCCATTTCCTCTAAAAGCCCCCTTCCGGGGTCGTTCTGGGGGAGGACGTTGGCTTCTTCCATCAACTTGCTCTGGAAGGACTCCATGTGACGAACCAAGGGCTCTATGTCCTTCATGGAGGACTCCGGGCTTCCCAGTTCTGTCTGGAAAGATTCCATAATCTTGAAAAACTCTTCGCTTACTCGCTGGACTGACTCTTTTGCTCCCGGAGCGCTTTCTACCTTGCCAATATACGTTGCAGGATGAGGGGAGGCAGCAGCTTGGACCCCGCCAACCTGGCCTGATTTGTCGGCCCGGCTCGTTTGGTCCAGAATATCAGAAAAAGCGGGACCATTTACCGATTTGTCGTTTTTGCCGACCTTGCCGGGCTCCAAGGAGCCAGCACCACCAGCTGGTTGAATTGAGTGAATGTCAGACATTATCAGGCCTCCCGCCTATCGACGTTAATAACACTTGCTGAATTCTAGCTGTGACCCTCTTAATTCGCAAAGAAGAAAAATTTAGGTCGGCAGGAATTCTCCTGCACCCAATGTATTAGCAAGTAGTGTGCCGAAATGAGTGATATCATGTAATGTGTTATTTAACAGCACGTTGTGTTTTTTTTGGAATTAAATCTCTTCTCCTTTTGGTCTGGAATTGGCTGGATTCGTGAATTTTTTTCCCATCGGGGGCAAATTTTTCAGTAATTAGTTCTTGGGACGATTAGCTATCTTTGTGCTGATTTGGTAAATATACGTACCTTTTCTTATCTTATAACCGATTTTATGGGGAATTACCCTATGACCGAGAAGTTACTTGAAGTCAAAAATCTAGTGAAATACTTTCCTGTGCGCGGGGGCGTTTTCTCAAGAGTTCGTGCTCAAGTCCGCGCTGTGGACGGTATCAGTTTTGACATTGAAGAGGGTGAAACGCTCGGTCTTGTCGGCGAGAGCGGTTGCGGCAAATCAACGGCGGGCCGCTCTATCTTGCGTCTGCTGGAGCCCACCTCGGGGGAAATAAAATTCAGGGGGACGAATATTGTCGGCCTTGAGCGCGAGAAGATGCGCTTGCTTCGCCGGGAGATGCAGATAATTTTTCAGGATCCCTATGCCTCGCTTAATCCTCGGATGACGGTCGGAAGCATCGTCGGAGAGCCCCTCACGATCCACAAAATTGCAAAAGGTAAAGAGCGGGATAAGAAGGTGGCTGAGATACTGGAGAAGGTGGGTCTTCGGCCCGAGCACATGCGCCGTTATCCCCATGAGTTCTCGGGCGGTCAGCGTCAGCGTATCGGTATTGCCAGGGCGTTGGCATTGAATCCCAAACTCATCATCGCCGATGAACCTGTTAGCGCACTTGATGTTTCAATTCAGGCGCAGGTCATCAATTTGCTTGAGGATCTACAAAAGGAGTTCGGCATTGCGTATCTGGTCATTTCACATGACCTCTCGGTTGTTCAGCATATCTGCGACCGAATTGCCGTGATGTATCTGGGTGAGATAGTCGAAATCGCGGATGCCGATGAACTGGTCATGTCATCACGTCACCCATATACCGAGGCGCTTCTCTCGGCGGTGCCGGTACCCGATCCGGGCGCCCTCAATAAGAAAAAGCGAATACTTCTTCGGGGGGATGTACCCAGCCCTGTGAATCCGCCATCCGGTTGTCGGTTCCATACCAGGTGTCCTTACAAAGAGGACAAATGCTCTGCCGAGGTGCCGCCGCTCAGGGTGATTTCCGGAGGGCATATGACTGCCTGTCATTTTGCGGAAAAGATTTTTGCCAGTAGTGCGGCAACAGCCTGAGCATCATCTTTCCCCGGGTGAAGAAATCGTTTCAATCTGTCGTCGTATATCCTTGTTGCCGCTATTCGCTCTAGCGGGTAGAGTGCTCATGTCCCTTCGCCCCGGTGTTGCTGAGCTTTAGAGAGGGCTCTGGCCGCAGTCATGAAAATTTTTAGGCGACTTCCCTTTAATCAACGATTAATTCTGTTTGCCATCCTATCCGCACTCATTGCCGGAGCCGCGTATTTTAGCATCATACAGGCTAATCAACAGGCGGAGTTCGCCCGATTTGAGAAAAGCGAAAGGCTCCTCCTGCAAATTTTCAAGACAAAAATCGAGGCTCGTATCAACCATGTGATGTCACAAATTCACGGGGCCGATTTACTGATTACTTCCAAGCCGCTTAGTGCAGTAATTGCTACGAAGGCGCTGATTTTTGCTCTTAGGAAGGATTCCTACGGGCAATCGAATTCCGCCGCCGTTGTCCTCGACGGGCGAGCTAGAATACTTGACTCCCGGCGTGGCGGCGGGGTACCGATGGCCAGTGTAGCAGAGCAAAGAGTCTGGTCGCGGTCCGTGGCGGCTCTGAGGAACGAGAAGAAGTCCGACGAAAAAAAATTCCACATTGAACCGGGTTTCCTTGATGGTGTGCCTGCATTGTTTTTTACGGTGCCCTCCCAATCTACTAGAGGATATTTGGGGGTTATTTTAATTTTGGAAAATTTATTTTCACTCTCCCCCCACGGAAACCGCCCGGGCGACAGCTTGTTTTTGCTTTCCGAACCCGAGCAAACTGTTTTTTATGCGCTAGCAGGGAACCGGTTCGTTCACGATTCGATTGGCAGGCCGTTCGATAAAAGGCTGGGGCCTCGTATTGAAATTCTTGTTTGTTGCGATCCTGCGGCATTTAATACTGTGCAGGAAGGAAGGCGATGGATGGGGCAGCTGAACTTCTCCATTGGAACGAGGGATGTTCGTCTTGTCCGCGTGGCCGTCCGAAACGTGAACGTACCCGATGACTTCACTCAGCTTGCTGCGGGTGGTGTGTTTTCTGGCTGGGTGTTGTTATTGGTAATTTTTTCGTTTGTAGGCAGGGGCAGGCGTACCAAAGAAGAATATCCCAAATATTCAGAAGCTTCCTCGGGGAAAACGTACAATTCCCCCCCGAAGAACACTCCATTTGCCACGCTCTCGCGCATTTGTGAATCGGTCGCACGAGGAGATCATTTTCGTGATGTGATCACGTATGGAGTGGAGGAGACTGCCCGGTATCTTGGCGCGGATCGATATTTCGCTGCGCTTTACGATGATGATCTCGACCAGCTTTTTGAAATTTCATGCTCAAACCTTAGCGATGGCTTTAGGGCTACTGTCGCTATCGGAGCGGGAGACCTCCCGGAGCATATTTCGATGAGGGAGAAAGATCTCGTCGAAGTCCCCTCGGTTGATGATTGGGACGATGCGCCCAAGGCGTTGAGAGACGAGGGGATCAAGGCGGTGGCTATTTTTCCGATGAGAGCGAGAGAAAAAGTTGTCGGAATGATGGCATTTTATTTTGATGGGCCTCGAGAACTACAGTCCGATGAAATTGAAATATGCTCTTATGTCTCTCTTCAAGGGGCCGTGGCTGTGGCGCAGGCGCTCTCTCTGTCGAATTTGCCTTCTGGGGATTGATAAACCATGCCGGTGTTTGGTCTTTTCTCCTGGATGACTTCCCGTACTTTTCGGTCGGCCTGGACGGCGTATTGAAATTCAATACGTGGTTCTTGATGGTGTAGTCTGAATCGGAATAAGTCGGATTTTTTATTTATGGATAGATGGAGAATCCGCCTGGGAGGCGGTTATTTGCGTAGCGATAAACTTTCCATTGCCGCGTTACTGGGGGCCGCTTTGGTCTGGGGTGCCACGTTTTCTCTCGTTAAAAAAGCGCTGCTTGATGCCGATGCACTTTCCTTTCTCGGGCTTCGATTCGCGGTAGCACTCATTTCGTTCGTGGCGGTGTGGGTGTGGTTGCCGAATAGGCGTGTCTTGCTTGAGATGACCTCCTACCAATGGGGTATCGGTGCCGCCGCGGGGGCCACCCTTTACGGTGGATTTCTATTTCAGACGCTGGGCCTCCGTTTCACGTCCATCGCGAATTCAGCTTTTATCACCGGCCTGTGTGTCATCATGGTTCCGTTTCTCATGTGGGCGGGTGGTGCGCCACCCAGGCGAAAACACACGGCGGGAGCGCTGGTCGCGGCCGCCGGTCTATTCTGCATAACGGGTGCGGATATCGCCGGAGTGGGTCAGGGCGATTTGCTGACTTTGGTTTGCGCCCTTCTTTTCGCCTTGCACATAATATGTCTTGGTACGTTTGGCCGGAAGGTAAATGTCCTTGGGCTGTTTACTGTTCAGCTTTTAATCGCGACGCTGCTGGCCGTTGGGGTGGCTGTGCTATGGGGCGGGCCTGTACGGTGGAGCGGCGAGGTTATCGTCGCTCTTGGGGTGACAGGGGTTTTCGCGACCTCTGTCGCATTTTTTCTCCAGACATGGGCGCAGTGCCACCTTGAGCCGGCTCGCGCTTCTCTGTGGATACTGACCGAGCCGCTTTTTGCTCTGGGGTTCGGAGCCGCTATCCTTGGAGAGTTTCCGGGTTCTTCGGGGCTTGTGGGCGCGGCGATTATTTTTTTTGGTGTCATTGTGGCGGAGGCGGGAGAGCGCTTGGCACCGCGATTGTTGTATGTTTGATGAAACGCCATGGAGATGTTTTGTCGTTTCGAGCGCAGAGTTATTCGCCCTTCATTTGGAGATTCCTCCAGCACCTTGGAGTTAAGTCATGTTGAAGCCTGAGGATTTCAAAGAATTATATCGCGAGTTTGAAAGCGCGCCCACTGCTTTCGATTGTGGGAAGAAATGCTCGCCTTTTAATGACGGCGAGCCTTTTTGCTGTGATACGGGATGGGTGGTGCCTATCGCTTTCCCAGAGGAGTGGCAGTATCTCGAAAAGAAGACCAACCTCTGGCACGAGTTCCGGCCGCGCAACAGCGATGAATTTAATTTAATGGATGAGATTGATCGAAACGAGAGCGTTTTTATTGAATGCCGTGGCGTAAAATACTGCGAGCGCGACAACCGCTCCATTTCCTGCCGGACGTTTCCCTTTGAGCCCTACCTCGATACCAAGGGCAACTTTATCGGCATCGTTTACAATCGGGTGATGGCGGATAAATGTTACCTGGTGGATCGCCATAGCGTTGTGAGCAAGGGATTCATCAAAATGTTCATGCGGTTTTTTGAGAAGTTTTTCGTGATGTTGCCGAGCGAGCGCGAGCTTTATTTGGAGCAGAGCCGGATCTATCGCAACCAGATGAGCCGCAAGAAACAGCCGCTGGTCGTGCTCACCGAGAAAGGACCTTGGGAGGCTGCCTACCGGGGCGGCAAGCTCATCTCGCCCTGGACCAAACCTGACCCACCCGAGAACAGCTATTGCCCGAATGTCTAGCCGAGAAGGTTTTCGCCGAAAGCCCCATCATGAGCAAGAGGATTTTCCGCCGTGGTTGATCTGATTACGCTTGAGGAAATCGAGGCGGCCCGGGCGGGTCTGCCTGCCGAGGTGCGCTGGACGCCGTTGGTGCCCTTTTCCCGCAGCTCTGCCGAGGTGGGGGAGGAGCGACTGTTTCTCAAGCTGGAAAACCTCCAGGTCACCGGCGCCTATAAGCCCCGCGCGGCGTTTCATCTGCTCGGCTCGCTGTCCGCCGAGGAGCGCGCGCGCGGCGTGGTGATGAGCTCCTCGGGCAACTTCGCTCAGGCGTTCGCCTACGCCGGAAAGCGCTTGGGCATTCCGGTTGTCGTCGTGATGATGAAGAGTACGAGCCCCTACAAAGTGGAGGCGGTCCGGGGCTATGGCATTGAGATCGTTTTTTGCGAGGACAACTATCTCGCCAGAAAACCGGTCATGGAAAAGGTGGCGCGGGAGCGCGAGATGATTCCCATCAACACCGCCGAGGATCGGCGTGTGGCCGTCGGACATGCCGGCGTGGGGATGGAGATTCTCGACGATATGCCAGATGCCCAAGCGGTGATCGTTCCGTGTAGCACGGGCGGGCTGATATCGGGTGTGGCCAGTGCGATAAAGCTCCGGAATCCCCGCGTGCGCGTGGTGGGGGTGAACCCCGGGGGGGGCGCGGCGATTTATCACTCCCTTGAGGCGGGTGAGCCAACTACGCTCGAGCGATGGGAGAGCATGGCAGACGGCCTGTCTGCCACCCGGCCAGGCGATTTTCCCTTCGCGCATATTCAAGAGCGTGTGGACGAGGTGGTTCTCGTGAGTGAGGAAGAAATAGCCGAGGCTTTCCGCCTTTTGTTCAGCCGGGGAAAAATTCTGGCCGAGCCCTCGGGCGCGGTTTCTGTCGCTGCGTGGATGACCGGAAGGGCGGGCGATGCGGAAAAGACGGTTGCCGTAATTAGCGGGGGAAACGTGACCGCCGAGGCGGTATCCACTCTCCTCGCGGGGAGTCTGCCGGAGCCGATGCGTCAGTAGAGGCAGTTTTTGATTATCCAGTCAGCGCCGGGTGGGCTTCCTCCACCATGTCGGCGATTTTCTTTCCTATCATTAACGATGCTGTCGCCCCCGGTGAGGGTGCGTTGCAAACGTGTACCGCCCCCTCGGTGTGGACGATAGCGAAGTCATCGACGAGTTTCCCTTCCCTGTCCACGGCCTGGGCGCGGACACCCGCTCCGCCGGGGATGATGTCTTCCTCCCTCAGTTCGGGCATGAGTTTCTGGAGCGCGCGCGTGAAGGCACTCTTGCTGGCCGAGCGGTACATCTCGCCCGCGCCGACCCGCCAGTATTTCCGTGCGAGGCGCCAGAAGCCGGGATAGCTGAAGGTGTCGAGAATGTCGCTCGGGTTTGCGCTAGTCCGGGTATAGCCCTCGCGATTAAAGGCAAGGACGGCATTCGGCCCTGCCTCGACGGAGCCGTCCACACGCCGGGTGAAATGCACCCCGAGAAAAGGAAACGACGGATCAGGGACCGGGTAGATGAGCCCCCGGACAAGATCCCGCTTTTCGGGTTTTAGCTCGTAGTATTCCCCCCGAAACGGAATGATGCGCAGGGGAATCCGCCCGCCGGCAAGGCGCGCCACCCGGTCGGCATGGAGGCCGGCGCAGTTGACGAGAAACTTTCCTGTAAAATCTCCGATGCTCGTTTCGACGACGATCTCGCCGCCGCGTTTTTCAATGCCCGTAACTTCTGCGCCCAATCGAATTTCCTGTCCCGCCTCCTCGATGATCCGCGCGTAGGTTCGGACAACCGCCGGGTAGTCGATGATGCCGGTCGAGGGTATCCAGAGCGCCTTGACGCCGCTCGTGTGCGGTTCGAACTCTTTGAGTTGCTCGACGCCGAGCACTTTGATGCCCTGGATTCCGTTGGCCTCACCTCGGCGGTGAAGCTCTTCGAGGCGCGGGATCTCCTCCAGGTTTGTTGCGACGACGGCCTTGCCGCAGATTTCGTAATCGATTTCATGCGCCTTGGCAAAGGCCACCATCGAGCTTGCGCCCTCGCGGCAGGTTTGGGCTTTGAGCGAGCCGGGACGGTAGTAGAGCCCAGCGTGGATGACCCCGCTGTTATGGCCGGATTGATGAAGGCCGGGCTGGGATTCTTTATCGAGGATGAGGATTCGCTTGCTGGGATGGCGGCGGGATATTTCCATTGCGGAGGATAGTCCGATAATTCCGGCCCCGACCACGATGACATCCCATGATTGAGCAGACACGATCAGATGACCTCAAAGACCAGGAATAGTGCGAAATCTTGATGCAGCAGTATGTATCACTTGTCTGGTTCCCGCAAAGACTTGCCGATTCCGTGGTGTTGACGCCTAGAGTCAGCCTCAGTATGTTTAAAAGGTAATCCTGAGTACATAGGCTTGCCGATGGGAACAGGGGAAATGCCCCTTTTTTCGTTTGAATTATGTGGTTTTTAGACTTTTTTTACTGTTAACCAAGGTTGTTGAGAAGGGAAGATTCTTGATTGCCAAAAGGGAGGTTGAAAAGATGAGACGATCAATCAAGTGGTTGTTCACCGTCATGGTTGCTGTAGGTCTAGCAGGCTCTTCCGTGCCTGCGTCCGCAGCGAAGTTCCTTGTCGTCGGCGGCGGATCGACCACCGGCGTTTATTACCAGGTTGCTCTGAACGTCTGTAAGCTGGTTAATCAGTCCCTGAAAAGTAAGGGTTATAACTGTATTGGCCGGCCGGCCCTGGGTTCGGTTTTCAACATCAACGCCATCAAGCGCGGTCTGCTGAACTTCGGCGTGGCGCAGTCCGACCGTAACTGGCAGGCCTATAACGGCAAGGCCGATTGGAAGAAAAAGGGCCCCGTAAAGGAACTCAGGAGCGTGTTCAGCGCGCATCCCGAGACTGTCATGCTGGGTACCCGTGCGGATACCGGCATCAAAAAAGTCGGCGACCTTCGCGGTCGCCGGGTGAATATCGGCAACCCCGGCTCCGGGCAGCGGGGTAACGCGATGGACGTTCTCCGTATTTACGGCATCAACCCCAAGTCCGACATCAAGGCCGAGGGTCTTCAGCAAGGTGAGGCCAGCCGAGCGCTCGTGGACAAGAAAATCGATGCCTTCTTCTACACGGTGGGCAATCCCTGGGGCGGTGGCCTTGAAATCGCCAACAGCACCGCCTTTCGGATCCTCGACATCAATTCCAGTGGAATTAAAAAGCTGGTTGCCGCGCATCCATTCTATGTCATGACGACAATTCAGGGCGGCATATACAAAGGCGTGAGCAAGAATGTAAATACCTATGCCGTGAAAGCCACCTTCGTTACGAGCTCCAAGCAGGATCCCCAAGTGGTCTATGATGTGGTGAAAACCATTTTCGGCAACCTCGATAAGTTTCGGGCCTCTCATGCCGCTTTCAAGTTCCTGACTAAGAAAGCGATGCTGGGTGGCCTCTCGGCGCCATTTCACAAGGGTGCTCTTCGCTACTATAAAGAAACTGGCCTGAAATAAAGGCCCTGTTTTTCCGGGTTCGAAATATCGCGGTGCGCCGGTGGCTCTGTAGTTTCCCCGCCGGCGCACCGTACGATTTTCGGGCCGCTGTTGCCCTCCCTTTTGAGGATTAATATGGCGCAGTCTGGGGCTCCCGCAGAGCCAGTCCGTCCTCCCGCGAATGACGACGATGCCGGTCGCCGGGAGGCCGAGGCGATTGCCGCCGAGGCAGAAGGAGGGGAGCGCCAGCCGCTCAACGTCACCACCTGGCTCATCTCGGGCCTTGCTATTATTTGGTCTCTGTTCCAACTCTATATTGCCTACTGGCCCATGAACTCCGTCATAGCCCGGAGTATCCATCTCTTCTTGGCCATCACGATGGTCTACCTGGCTTTCCCAGGGAAAAGGGAGGGAGGCAAGCAGGGCTGGCTGAGTGTTTTTGCGCTTCAGTTGTTTCCCGGTTTTATGCGTCCGCAGCGCTCTACCAAGATTGCCATCCCCTGGTATGACTTTGTGCTTGCCGTGGCGGCGGGGCTGAGCGCGATATACATGGCTTGGGACTACGAGGGCATCATTGAGCGATCAGGCCTTCCCATTACGCGGGACGTTGTTGTCGGAACAATCCTGATCTGCCTTCTTCTTGAGGCAGCGCGCCGCACCCTGGGGCCCGCGCTTCCGGTGCTGGCGATGCTCTTTTTACTCTACTGTTTCATCGGTCCCTGGATGCCGCCCTTCCTGGCGCATCCGGGCGTTCCGCTTGAGTATATCGTGGAACATATGTATCTGAGTGACAGCGGCATCTGGGGCGTTCCGATCGGGGTTTCCACGAGCTTTGTTTTTCTGTTCGTTCTGTTCGGCTCTCTTCTGGACAAGGCGGGCGCCGCGAACTATTTCGTCCAGGTGGCATTCTCCGCACTCGGGCAGTATCGGGGCGGCCCGGCGAAGGCGGCGGTCGTCGCTTCAGGATTGACCGGTTTAGTTTCGGGCTCCTCGATCGCGAACGTGGCCACGACGGGCACGTTCACCATACCGCTCATGAAAAAAGTGGGTTTTCCCGACTACAAGGCGGGGGCCGTCGAGGTCGCGGCCTCGACGAACGGCCAGCTCATGCCGCCCGTCATGGGAGCGGCGGCGTTCATCATGGCCGAGTTTCTGGGGCTGGCCTATCTGGACATTGTTCGGGCGGCGGTGCTTCCCGCATTTCTTTCCTATATCGCGCTTTTCTATGTAGTTCACCTCGAGGCGATGAAACTCGATCTACGCCCGATGAGCCGCTCGGAGTTGCCTCCGTTTTGGAAAACTTTCCTCGGCGGGCTTCATTACCTGATTCCAATTTTTATGCTGATCTATA
>Ga0114996_10007713_pt1 | contig 12117 bp, 9 predicted proteins | sample ArcticOcean_MG_C_4_FD_87039 | JGI IMG/M metagenome (GOLD analysis project Ga0114996, IMG submission 87039) | Marine microbial communities from western Arctic Ocean - ArcticOcean_MG_CB4_134 | ecosystem: Environmental > Aquatic > Marine > Oceanic | place: Arctic Ocean: Canada Basin | collected... | reverse complement strand
GTGCGGGCTCGAAATCGTGGGCTTCTACACCGGGCTTCACGAGCTGGATCACGGCTACCCGATCACTTCCGATTCTCTGAGTCATGAACGCAAGAGGGTAGGTAGTCGTTACGACCCTGAGTTCACCGGCGACGGGCTCGTCTGCGTCTCGACCACACGAGACAGCGGCTACGGCTAGCAGGACAAACAGGCAGATTACTAGTGCTGGTGATCTGGTCATCAATAAGAGCTGGAATCTCATTAGAGGATTCGAAGAACCCGACAATCAGGCGGGGTTCGATCAGTGTATTGTTGTTTATGTGATACTGGGTATCAGTATTACATAAATATCGAATGGACTTAGAACAAACGGAAACTCGGAAACGGAACGGTGCCAGTTGGCTATTGGCTATTCGCTAGAAGATCTTCCAGCGTGGGGCGGTGCCACCTTCGGGGCCGCGAGTCGACTTGTACTTCACCCGCTCATTTTCACTCGATGAGGCCGGGATCTGCTCGACCGACTCGCTTCCCGACCACTGCCCCCAGGCAGAGCCACAGTTGGTGCAAGAGTCAGATTCGAACACGCTTCCCCGTGTATGGCAGGTGGCGCAGAACGTGGTGAGCCCGGCATCAAGTGCTGCCTGATTCGGAGCAGTGTTTGCTCCACAACTCGGACAGTTTGGCGCAGTCGAAGGCAGGAATCGAGGTGTCAGGACCTCGGCGCAAACTTTGCAGGTGAATGTCGGTCTTGCTTCGGAAGTCATGCTGATTATCTGGCTCGTGGGCTGAAGTTTGTTGCGGGGCGCTTCGCTTCGTTGCGTTGTGTTCTGGGCTGCCCGCTCTGGGCTGCCCGCTCTGGGCGCTAAGTACTAAGGATTCCGGTTATTTCGCCACCGTCGTCAAGGTCAATATCCCACGCATTCGGCTTGGAAGGAAGACCCGGGAGGGTGATGATATCGCCAGCAAGCGTGACGATCTGGCGAGCACCGGCAAGAATACGCAGTTCCCTGATCGGAAGTGTGTGCCCGCTTGGAGCACCCTTCAATTTTGGATCGGCCGAGATCGACAGGTGTGTTTTTGCGATACACACAGGAAAGTTCCAGCCGTTGTCTGCAAAGCGTCGGGCAGTTGTTCGGGTCATCGGGCCCCAGCTAACATCGCCAGCAAGGTACAGCGACTTAGCCATGTTCTCGACCTTGTCGAAGAAAGACTCGTCATCTTCGTACAGCAGTTTTATATCCGACGGCTGGTTCGCGGCTTCAACCACAGCCTCTGCAAGCTCAATCATCCCGGCACCGCCATCCGTGAACCCTTTGGCTTCCTCTACACCGCTCGCTCCGGCGGCTATCGCCACTTCCCTGGCAACCGCTATCTCCTCTGGAGAATCTCCAGGGAATCGGTTGATAGCGACTACCGCGGGGAGGCCGTACATTGCCACGATTCTCAGGGCGTTCTTAAGGTTTTCGGCTCCCCTTCGAACTGCCTCAGGATCGGGTGCATCCATGTCTTTGATAGCGACCCCACCGTGCCACTTGAGACCTCGAATGGTCGCAACAACTACTGCCGCCGAGGGTTTAGGACCACCCTGCCGAACTTTGATATCCATGAACTTCTCGAAGCCCAGATCGGCACCGAACCCTGCTTCGGTCACGACGTAGTCGCCGCAGTTCACTGCGAGTTTGTCGGCGAGAATAGATGAGCAGCCGTGGGCGATGTTTCCAAACGGACCCATGTGAACGATTGCTGGAACACCCTCCACTGTTTGCGCGAGGTTCGGTTTGATGGCGTCACGGAGCAGTGCCATGATCGAGCCGATGCCTTTGATCTCACGAGCCGTGACAGGTGTTTTGCCGTCTTTTTTCCAGCCAACAACAATGTCGCTGATGCGTTCGCGTAGATCTTCATACGAACTGGTCAAGGCACAGATGGCCATGATCTCAGACGCCGCGTTAATGTCGAACCCGGCTTCCCTGACCGGTGCGTTCAGCCTGCCGCCTGCACCAGTCATTATCGTTCGGAGTGCGCGGTCTTCAGCATCTGTGACTCGTCGCCACGTGATTCCAGATGCATCAAAATCCTCGATTGCATTCCTGTAGACAGCGTTGTCGACCATAGCTGCAAGCAGGTTGTGAGCCGACTCAATGGCGTGGAAATCACCTGTGAAATGAAGGTTGATATCGACGGCGGGTTGCACAGTCGACTTCCCACCTCCGGTTCCGCCGCCCTTGTGCCCGAACACTGGACCAAGCGCTGGTTGTCTGATCGTTAGAACCGGCTTTTTGCCGATCTTTGCAAGTCCCTGCACGAGACCTACAGCTGTGGTCGATTTTCCCTCTCCTGCTGGAGTAGGGGTGATGGCCGTGACAACGACTAACTTGGCCTTCTCGGCCACATCGGGAAACGCATCGAGAGGAATCTTTGCCTTGTCGTGCCCGTAGGGTTCGAGCACGGATGGGTCGAGACCGAGGTCGGCCGCAAGATCAGCAATTGGTCGCATAGGGAAGCATTCTTTTTCGGATTTATTTAGTTCGGTCCAGCCTACCGAACTAGAAGTGTCTCAAACGAGACAATTCTACTGGCGTTGCGCCGTGTGGGAACACATGTATGTGATTTCTTTCCGGCCCGATTTCGTGAGTGGTTCAGGCTGAGTCCGACGCTTTTACGTGCAGGACACGGCGCTGCTGGACGTTCGGCACTTCATCTTGGCCTGGCCATGTGAGATCAGACCGTGCGGAATCTACGACCGACGGCCATGAAGATAAATCCCATTGCACCGAGGACGAGCACGATGTCCCAGTGGATTACTCTTCCAATTGCTCTGTTGACCACGACTGCTACTACGAGTACGACAGCAATCGATATCGCTGAAAATGCGATCGACCCAAGCCAGCCTCGTGCCGGCTCGTTCTGGCCGGATTTCGAGTTCTTATGGGATTTTGATGTTGAATTTGCCAGTGATCCGCTCCGTAGTAGTCGGGATGGTATGAGTAGCAACGAGCCCAACTAGATAAAAGAAAAATAAAAAGTGTTGCCGGAGTAGCGGAGGGACGGCTCGCGATTCCCCCGACAACACTTTGAATCATTGGATGCGGGTAATTCGCCAGAAGATGCGGGGGGAGTCAATAAATTCTGGGAAGCCCGGTTTTATCATTTAGTGGAGTTGCTGGTTTGGTTGCGAGCGTTATGGTCATCGCTGCGACTGCACAGAACGCTGCCAGCATGTAAAGCGAGTTCACGTACGTGCCCGTATCGTCGTGCACTCGGCCGACTACCCACGGTGTGATCATCATTCCTAATCCCATCGGGAACGCTGACATTCCGAGAATAGCGCCGAAGTGCTTTCGACCAAAGTATTCACCGCGCATCGCGTGCATCAGTGGCGTACGTGCGCCGAACCCGAGCCCCCAGAGTAGCGCAAACATTAGGGCACTCGAGTAAGTGGTCGCCCCGGCAAGCAGAATTAATGCGGATCCTTGGATAAGAATGAGTATCGGCAGCATCGTACGTTTGCTGATTCGATCGCCAGCGAACCCTCCGAGCAGCTGAAAACTGAACGCTGCTACGAGCATTATCAGCATGATTGTCGCCGCACTGGTGTCTGACAAGTTGACTCCGCTGTTGTCGGTCAGTTGGAAGTAGATGTGAGACGAGATTGCGCCTACCGAGAGATTCGTCATCGTGTGGCTGAGCGAAATCGCCCAGAAAGCTCTTGTTTTCAGTGCCTGTTTCGCAGTGAAATCGTATTGAGTTGCTGGTGCCGAAACAGTGTCTTTGGTTTTGGCAACTTGAGACATCAAATCGCTGTACTCGGGCGCGCGTTTTCCGGCTACATAAGCGATCGGTGGTCCTGCTGCGAGAGTAATCAGTCCGATCACGAGGGTAGTTTCACGCCAGCCATGGGTATTGATGCCCCAGACAATCGCAGGCAAGAACAGTCCGCCCAGGCTCGATCCGCCAACAACTATCGCCATAGCGGTGGCTCGACGATGCGGCATCCAGGCGTTTACTGCCGTCATCGACGGTACGAACCCACCCAGCGAAAATCCTATCGAGAGTATGAAATAAGCGGCGTAGTACTGAATCGGACCCTGGATCTGCGAGTAAAAGATGAGCCCTAGCCCACCTATTGTGAATCCGACTAGAACCATTTTGCCGGTGCCGAAATGGTCGGTCATCCAGCCTTCCAGCGGACCGAGTAGCGCTCCACCAAATCTTCCGAACGACGCGACGCCGGTGACTAGCGCACGTGACCAGCCGAATTCGTCTTCGATAGCACGGAACAATGTGCTCGCTGCCTGGAACGTGGGGCCCGAGCTGACCATCATGTTCATAGCACCGGCAACTGCCACCCACCAGCCGTAGAAAATACGCCCGACCCTGGTTTTTGGAGCCTGCGGGCTGTTTGAACTACTGCTGGTCATTTTTATAAGTGAACAATTAGAGAATGTATTTCTGTGACGAGTCGCTGCTAGAGAGAAGAGATTACGACCATTGGTGCACCTACGCACTGTCTAAACAGCCCAGTCGAATACAAAACCCTGGTGCCTTGGTGTACACAATCGATGACGGTGGGCGTAATCTTCGGGCCTGACCAGAATAATGTCAGCGATCATCCAACTTCATCGATAGAGGAATTAGAAATGCCATCAGGCAACAGACTTGAAGGAAAAACGGCCATCGTCACTGGTGGCGCGTCGGGAATCGGAGAGGCCACTTCACGGCTCTTTTCACAGGAGGGTGCAAGGGTTGTTATTGCTGATATCGACGATGCCAAGGGCAACACGCTTGAAACCGAGTTGAACAAGGATGGTGAGGTTGCTCTGTATCGTAATTTCAACGTTACTCAGGAGAGCCGCTGGATCGAGGTTGTCGATGAGGTGATGGACAGGTGGGGCCGACTCGATATCGTGGTCAACAACGCAGGCATGTCGGGCGTGAAGGGCAGAGCAACGGTTGAGAACACTATCGTTGAGAACTGGGACACGGTATTTGCGGTGAATTCAACTGCGGTGATGCTCGGTACGAAAACGGCGATACCGGCAATGAGGAAAAACGGTGGGGGATCGGTCGTGAATGTTTCTTCCATTTTTGGGATTGTCGGGTCGCCCGGCGGGGCTGCTTACCACGCATCGAAAGGTGCTGCGCGCACGTTTAGCCGGGCTGCTGCCGTTCAGTACGCTCCCGAGAACATCAGGGTGAACTCGGTTCACCCCGGGTTTACTGATACGCCGATGACTCTCGATATTCACTCACAGAAAGAGATACATGACGATCGTCTGGCGATGACTCCTATGGGACGACTTGGGTTGCCGATGGATATTGCGTACGGGATTCTCTATCTGGCATCAGAAGAGTCGGCATGGGTGACAGGAACCGAGTTGGTAATCGACGGCGGCGAAATAGCCTGGTAGTCGCGTGCGACTTTTTCTAGGGCGGGGGTGGTGTTGGCTGAATCGTTGATGTGGAGCCGCTGGTTGCATGCCTAGTTCGGCCCCGAATTTAGTCCAGACGCGCGGGTGCCCTCCTGCCGGGGGGGAGGGCACCCGCGTCTTCTGACTACCCATTCAGCGCCTACTGAGGGTGGAAACCTGATGCGCTGTTTGGCCGGCCTGTAATTGGTGTGCTACACGGTTGAGATCCGGCCGGGACTCATTCCGTTTCTGGGCATGAGAACTTTTCATATGAAACTGGCCTTTGTTAGTTCAGATTCATTACCTGCAGCAGACCGGGCGGGATCGGTCGTTGGATCGTCAACGGTGCACCCATCTGTGGCTTAAGTTCAATGAAGAACCTGGTGCTCTTAGTGATGAGCGTGTCGGCAGCGCCTAATCCACCGCCACCGTTACCAGAGCCATCCTCGTAGCCAATCGAGTTGGGTGAGCCAACAGCGATAGCTGTTGCTCGGTCCATCAACCACACCGTTATTTCAGCTTTTTCGCCGTCTTCCAGTAAGTAATCGCCGTTGTTGTTACCGATGAACTCCACCGACCAGGGCACGTCAATCTTTCGCTGATCTTCATCAGCATAGGCCAAAATCGTTGCCGTATTCGCACTTACAACAATGTCAGGATCAGTGCCTGAGTCATCCCACGAGTAAGGCGGTGTCAGGTCGACCGGTTCACCTGCAAGCGAGTTCGAAACGATGAATATCATCTTATGAACCGCTTGTGTGCTACCCACGAAACCAGTGAACGCAAAGGCGGAACCGTGCTGGCGCAGCCCTGTTCTGGTTTCTTTGAGACCTGCGTGAATTGTCTGTTTGTTCGCTTCCGACGAGAAGACACCCGCGGAAAGAATTGTGAACGCGAACACAGATGCGACGACTACGAATGCGATAAGCACGATAGCCGTTTCGAGACCGGTGATGCCCTTTTCGTTGTGGGCGCCGGGGTTAGGTGCGAAGTTGCTCCTAAACATTTTATTTCCCCTTCACCAACCGCAGACCACTGTTGTGATTGACGCCCCCGCCGACATGGCGGTGTTCCCTCTAAAGCGTCGGTCCTGATTTTCTGGATTCGGGGCCGGAAATGAATCCTTAGGTCAGGTCAGTTGTCCGTGCTGGTACCCATCACTCTGTCGCGAACAAACAGTGTCAGCATCGTGGAAACTACGGAGTGCAATAGGTGATCGCGCCTAGAAACCTACACGTAAAGGGAATCCTGAAAATCACCTATTCAGGGTTGGAGCAAACTGTTAGCTGCAGTTCAATTCGTTCTCGGGAGCATCACTCGAAAAAAGGCATGCAAATGTGCCCATGGGGAGAATTCGATGTTTTCGAAAAATCGGGACCCGATCAGATATTTACAAATAAAAGACGCCGAGGGCGAGCTTTTGTCCGTACTGAGTTTTCCGATGGCGAAAGTGTCATGGGCTTACTCCATTGAGCGGAGCTACATGCCGAAACCAGCAAAAACGACTGTTTTTGAGAGGCTGATTGTAATCGTGGCCCGGTGAAACTGAAATTTACCCTGATTTAAAAAGAGAAACCCCTCTGCGGGTGGTCAGAAGGCTTTCTCGAATCTGAAAGGCCGGAATAACGGACTCTGAGTTTTTATTTAGACAACAGGAGAGATGTCTAGCCCATCATTCCCATCGCGCCAATCATTGAATCATCACCCTCGCCGGCCTTTGAGCCTCCCTTGATCCTGCCGGTGTCTGAGAGGCACGCAAGTACCGCCTGAACACGTGCGTGCGCCTTGGGCTGGGGTTGCAGTCGCATCTTCGAGAAGATCGAACCGATGTGTCGTTCAACCGTTCGAGGCTGAATAAACAGTTCTTCGGCAATAGCTGCGTTGGAAAGACCACGAGCCATACAGTCGAGAACCTCACGCTCTCGCTCTGTCAGTTCGGAAAGGAACTGGCTCTCTCAGCTGTTCTGCGTACCGGCCAGCTTTGCAACGATTTCGCTTGCGAGGTAGGTCTTGCCCTCAGCAACGTCTTTCACCGCCTGCACAAGATCCGAAAGACTCTGTAGCGACTGCTTGAGCAGATACGCCTTACCTCGAACGTTACCTTTCAGGAACTCTCGGACGAACTCATCGTCATCGAAATCTGAAAGTAAAACGATCGCCATGTCGGGGTGATTTTCCCGAATAATTCGGGCAGCATCCACACCGTTCAGGCGTGGAATACGACCGTCCATGATCACCACATTCGGGCCAAGCGTGTCAGCAAGTACGAGTGCTTCCTGGCCATCTCCTGCGAACCCGACAATTTCAATATCGGGGTCGGTGTTCAACAGCATTCCATATGCCTGACGCATGATCTCATGGTCATCTACCATCAAAACCTTGATGTTCTTCGTTGCTACCGTATCCGTAGTCACAGCTGCCTCCTCGACAAGTCGTATTACGTTTGATCGCCCTAGTACATTATTCGAACAAATTAGTCGGAGTTTGCTGGCGGGAGAGTCGCCACGACCCTCCACCCAATTAGATCCTTACCGTCTTCAACGGCGTTAGACGTTACCGCTGTCGGCGTGGCATCTGCGATGTTGCCACCCATATCTTTGAATGATTCCCGTACGTACTCGGGTATGACCTACCCGCTGGTGGGTGCTTCGTTCCAGGGCTCCGTAACAAGGTTGATTTCCACCGACCCCTCATCACTGAGCGATACCTGCCAGACGATAAGCCCTCCACCCGGAATCGACTCCGGTGCAGAGAGATACAGCTCGACAAGAATTTGCAGTGTGAGCGCAGAGTCGGCGAACTATATTGCTTCGCCGATGCCAGACGGGTCTTCGCGTCTTGCGACATGGATCTGTGAGACCTTGACGGCAGGCGCCGTAAGACTCTGCGCTGTTTTCAAGATTTCAACGATGTTTACATTTTCGGTAGTTCCGGGTTCGGATTTAGCGAAACTCCAGATACCGCGTGAGAGATTTCGTGCCCGCAGGCTGGCAGTCTCGATCATGTTGAGGTAACCGCGCACCTTGCTGGTTTAGGCTTGGCTGAGCTCTGGGCCATCTGCTGCGTCGATAGGTTCTTTAGCCAGCTCGGAGAATCCCATGGCGATGCCAATCGGGCCATTGAGTTCGTGTGCCAGACCAGAAGATATACGACCGATAAGTTCGAACTTGCGAGCCACCGCTGGCGAAAGTACTGCTTGTGTGTTCTCTGGGCTCAATGGATTGATACCTAGGCCTTGACCTGATTCTGAACACCGAGAACTTCGAGTACTTGCCTTACCTGTTTTACACGCAAGGGCTTGCGTATCAGGGTTACAGGACCGTGATCCATAGCTTCGTTGATGAGGTCGGCATCGCCTGCACCGGTTACCAGCACTACGGGTGTTTTCTTGTCCTGCTTATCGACTGCCTTGAGCAGCTCGACGCCGGTTCCGCCCAGCATGATCAAATCTAGAAATATAACGTGGAAGGTTGAAGATTCCAGTGCCGCGATGCTCTCAGCTGCTGTTGATGCGCTGGTGACAGCGATATCTTCACCCTCAAGAATTGCGGTTAGGAGATCGACGACCTGTGGATCATCATCAACCAGCAAAACGCTTGGAGTGGAATTGACTGATGAAGGCGGTTGGGCAAATGTCCCGAGACCATGTGCAGATCGAACCAGTCCTCGCTGTTCGAGCAGCTCGACCGCTGAGCGGAGGATGGTCAATTAAACGCCGTACTGCTTTGCCATCTCATGCTGGCTTGGAAATCGATCACCATAACGAACTTCGCCCGACTCGATCTGTTTTTGCAATGTGTCTGCAATAGATACGTATCGGAGTCCTGGGTTATTTGTTTCTGTTCGTGAAACCATTCGATGTGTAACTTGCGCCAGTGAGGTGTCGGTGAAGGATCAGCACTACATGTGCGGTTTCACCGGCTCTTATGTAAGTCTTTCCGAAGACCGATACACCAGAAGTTCCCATGTCCGGACACCCAGTCAAGTGGGGGATAGCACACATCTTGTGCGTCCACACCCAATCTCTACCGCGGGTTCTACAGACCAGAGGCCTGATTCATCCACCAGCACCGACCAGCGGTCTGCCCGTGAAAGGATCGGTGGGGTTTACCCCGGCAGGGTCTCCACGTCTCACACCGATCAACTCCAGCAGGGTCGGAGCTATATCGAATAGCCGCGCCTGAAACACGGGAATGGCGGCTTCGAAAGTTGCCTCGTCGGGTCGGGCTATTGTTGTAAGCACATCGTTGACCGAGTGGGCCGACGTATCGTTTTCGATGTTTCCGTGATCGGAAGTTATTACAAACGATCTACCAGCCGTGCTGGCGGCAGCAGCTATTTCAACCAGTGCATCGGCGGCGGCGCGGTAGGCTTCCTTCGCTTCCTCGTACCGGGCGGGAAGTAGATGTCCGACCATATCGGGTGCAGCGATGTTGCAGCAGATGAGTCGTGAGGTATCGGCTGTGATCGCTTTTACGACGTCCGTAGTTATTTCTTTGGCGCGCATGCCGGGGTGCAGGTAAAAATCGGTATCCGAGTTCACACCATCTTCACTTGAGTGCGACGGGGTGACAACGCGTGCTTCCGTCGCACCTGCCACTGGATCTTCTCGCCGTCCACGAAAGAAGTAGCCCATGTGCGACGACTTAACGCTCTCCGCTATGAGCGTGTACTCGTCGGATCCGACGGTCTCGGGCCACTGTGCGAGAAAGTTCGCCTGATGTGGCTCGGTGTGAAAGGCGACTTTTACCCCGTAATCAGATTCGAACAACGGGTGATACTCGGCGATGGCGCATATATCGAGATTGAGATTGTGGTCGATCCAGGAACCGTCCCACTTTCGGCCTCGTGTGACTCCTTCGGATTCAAGGAAAGCCCGCGCGCCCGCGAGAAAACCGATTTTCGAACGCTGGCGGTCGGACCTGAAATTGAGATCGACGAAGGCGTCTCCGGCAGCGATCACCGGGACTGAGCCATCGGCACGCAGCAACGAAATTGGTGGAACGTCTTGATCCGTTTTCCCAGATGCGTGGGTGTCGGAGATGAGTGACCTTGCTTCGTCGAAATCCGATACCGACTGGCCGGCCTTACCGGTCATCAGTTCAAAGTCGGTTCTCGCTGCCTCTTCCCGATAGTCACGGTCCATTGATATCGACCGTCCCACCACCCACGCCAGGGAAGCTTCTGCTTTGTACTTGCCGAGCAACGCCCTGAGTTGGCCCAGGAAATCGCCAGATCCGTCAACCGAGACTATCGAGCTATCGACCGCTGAATCTCGTCCATCGAGAATCGCCTGCATCTGCACATTTTCTGGCGTAACACCGTGTCGCACAAAAACCAGTTCTAGGAATGCTTTCAGATGATTCCACGCGCTGTGTACTCGCCCGTCTCCGCCACCGACACCCGAGAGCAAGAAGCAGAAGTTGACGACAGCACCGCGGTCTTTGGCTGCTTTGATCACTGAATTTAGTTCAGGAATATCGAAAAATTCGCCGTTCTCGATCGACTTGGTTATCTCAAGCGGCAACTGCGGTGCAAGCGCCATATTGCCGATCTGCTGATGCCCTGTTTCAGAGTTGCCCTGAACCGCTGGATCAAGATCCTCAAAGCCGACCCACACGCCCGCCGCGCTGGTTGGAATCGTCAGGTTTTCGTTACGTAGTGTCCACAGATTTCTCGTTTCGGACGCCCACGGTACGTAACGGTGAGCGTCGGCAGTTGATTCGACCTGTGAATCGATCCGGTCGGTTAACTTTTCGTTGAGGAACCCTCGGCACGTTCGCAAATCGTTCACCCAAATCGCCGCCTCTCTCGTTGGCGTGTCCGGGGCAAGCGACTCCACATGAACGGGGTAGAGGATGTTTTTCGCCCAGACGGCATCCCTTCCGATTCTCTCGGCGGTTCCCTCGATTAGCTCTCGATCTGCAGCGTCGAGTTCACCCCACGCCGTATCGATCACCGCTGCCGACCGTGGACGGCTGAATCCGAGACCATCGGTGACTGCTAGAACTGCTTTTTGATTCTTGATCGCCAAATTTCGTGTGTTTCCTAATCGTTGATTATGTTTCTGGGGTGCTTTTACTACTTCTGGAGCCCGAAACTACTCTTCACCTGAACTACTCTTCTCAAAAGTTGCCTCAGGCCAGTTCACGTTCATCTCTCGGATGATCGAATCGCCAATGTTTTGATCTGCTAGCCATCCGGCGGGTAGTTCCAACACGTAGCGCCACGAAGTTTTCGGAGTGTAGTTTATGGCCTCGTTCCCACACCTGGCTTTCCACTGATCTTCATCCTCTTCTTCAGAATTCAGCGGACACGCTGACATCGTGAGTTGATCGGCGACATTGCCGAACTTATCAATAAAAATGATGTCGATATCGGCGTAGGTGTTGAACATCCAGAATCCGTTGCTCCGATCTGAAGTGTATGTGAACAGCATGCCTGTTCCCGCGGTTATCGATTCACGGCACATAAGCCCCTGCGTGCGCTTACTTGAGTTATTGGCAACTTCAACCTGCACGGGGATATCTCGTCCATCAATCGAAAGAGTAAAGTTTGTAACAGGCAGTACACCGTGGGTCAGCTCTGCGCAGACAGGCGAATCGATGAACATGGGCTCTGGATATTCAGAACCGCATGCGACGAAGGCGAAAATCGCCGCAGCAGTCACGGCAAACGCACGGGTCGCAACATTCATGTTGGACAAGGGCATGTTGGACAGGGGAAT
>Ga0114996_10007712_pt1 | contig 12120 bp, 8 predicted proteins | sample ArcticOcean_MG_C_4_FD_87039 | JGI IMG/M metagenome (GOLD analysis project Ga0114996, IMG submission 87039) | Marine microbial communities from western Arctic Ocean - ArcticOcean_MG_CB4_134 | ecosystem: Environmental > Aquatic > Marine > Oceanic | place: Arctic Ocean: Canada Basin | collected... | reverse complement strand
TTTTTATTTTTATCACCAAGGGCTCCCAAAAAAATATAGAGCAAAATTCAAAGTATGTTGCAATTTTTTCTTCACTAGCCAATTTTTTTCTATCACTTTTTCTTTGGTATTCTTTTAATAATTCACTTTCAGACTTTCAATTTATTGAAGAAAAATTATGGATGAAGGGATCTATAAATTTTAAACTAGGTATTGATGGGATTTCAATTCTTTTTGTATTGTTGACTACATTTATAGTGCCAATATGTATTTTTTCTGCCATTCAGAGTATTAAATTTAAAATAAAAGAATTTTTGATAGCAATTTTACTTATGGAAACATTAATGCTTGGTGTTTTTTGCTCTCTCGATCTTGTGGTATTTTATTTATTCTTTGAAGGTGGATTAATCCCAATGTTTTTAATTATAGGCATTTGGGGTGGGCCAAAAAGAGTTTATTCAGCTTTCAAATTTTTTTTATTTACGCTCCTTGGTTCTGTTTTAATGTTGATTGCTATCATTTCTATTTATTGGATTACAGGTACCACAGATGTAATAAAATTATTAGACACAAGAATTCCCCAAGATTATCAGTATTTACTTTGGTTAGCTTTTTTTAGTTCATTTGCTGTTAAATTACCAATGTGGCCTGTTCACACTTGGCTTCCTGATGCTCACGTTGAAGCTCCAGCAGCTGGATCGGTTATTTTAGCTGCTATTTTATTAAAGATGGCTGGGTATGGTTTTATACGATTTTCTATTGGTTTATTTCCTGTTGCTACAGATTACTTTACTCCATTAATTTTTTTCCTAAGCGTGATTGCGATAGTATACACATCTTTAATTGCACTCATGCAAGATGATATGAAAAAACTTATTGCTTATTCATCTGTCGCACACATGGGTTTTGTGACAATAGGCATTTTTTCTTTAACAAAACAAGGTTTAGAAGGAAGTATAATCCAAATGATAAGTCATGGATTAATATCAGCTGCTCTGTTTTTGTGTGTAGGTGTAGTTTACGATAGACATCATTCACGTTTAATTTCCTCATATGGAGGTCTAGTTAATGTTATGCCAAAGTATGCTTTAGTATTTATGATTTTTTGTTTAGCTTCGCTAGGGTTACCTGGAACAAGTGGTTTTATTGGAGAGTTTTTAATATTAATTGGAATATTTCAAAAAAGTATTTTAGTTGCAGTTTTAGCAAGCTTAGGAATAATTTTTGCAGCGGCCTATATGTTATGGCTTTATCGTCGAGTTGTTTTTGGAAAAATAGGAAGTTCAGGAATAAAACAAATGAAAGATCTTAATAAAAGAGAAATGTACATTTTTTCTTCCTTGGTTTTTTTAATTATTTTTTTTGGTATTTACCCAGATCCTTTGTTAAAGACGTTTGGCACCTCTGTTGATAATTTAATCAATAACTACCAAAGCAGTATAAGTTTTTACTCAACTAAAATAGGCAATTAAATGCAAACAATTATTTTTATATTACCTGAAATATTTATTTGCTTGTCAATAATGACTTTCTTAATGCTGGGTGTTTTTATTAAAAAAAGTTTTAAATTAATAAATTTATTAACAATATTAAGTTTAATATTTGCAATTGCCTTAATATTTAACCAACCAGAAGATGTAATTAAAATTTTTAATGAAAGCTATATTTTAGATAAATTTTCATTATTTATGAAAATACTTACTTTGTTTTTTTGTTCATTAGTTTTAATTTCATCTAAAGATTATATAAAAAGAAATAATATTGATAAAATGGAGTATCCAGTTATAGTTTTAGCTTCAACTCTTGGAATGATAATAATGATTAGTTCGTATGATCTTATTATCTTTTATCTGGCTTTAGAATTACAATCACTTTGTTTGTATATTTTGGCATCTTTTAAGAGAGAAGATGAAAAATCAACGGAAGCTGGCTTAAAGTATTTTGTATTAAGTGCCCTTGCATCAGGTATTTTACTTTATGGTTGCTCTTTAATATATGGATTTACTGGATCTACAAATTTTGAAATCATCTCTACAAATTTAGATAAAAATAATACAGGAGCAGTATTTGGAATTGTTTTTATTTTAGTTGGTCTAGCTTTTAAAATATCAGCTGTTCCTTTTCATATGTGGACACCTGATGTTTACGAAGGTGCGCCTACGTCAGTTACTTGTTTTTTTGCTTTAATACCAAAAATTGCCGCAATATCAGTTTTTATTAGATTTATGTATGTGCCATTTATAAATGTCATTGATCAGTGGCAAACAATAATTGTGTTTTTGTCAGTAGGGTCAATGATACTAGGAGCTTTTGGTGCTATAGGTCAAAGTAATATTAAGAGACTGTTAGCATACAGTTCTATAGGCCATATGGGTTATGCGCTAGCAGGTATAGCAACAGGAACTGCCTCGGGAATTCAAAGTACAATAATTTATATAACGATTTACTTAGTAATGAATCTGGGAGCCTTTGCATGTATTTTTATGATGAGAAGAGAAAACATTTACTACGAAAATACTTCTGAATTATCTGGGTTGTCAAAAAATCATCCCATGTTGGCATTTAGTTTTTTATTGGTATTTTTTTCATTGGCAGGAATACCACCTTTGGCAGGTTTTTTTGCCAAGTTTTATATTTTCATGGCAGTGATAGAATCTCAAATGTATGCCCTTGCAATTATCGGCCTTGTAACAACTGTTGTTTCTGCTTTTTACTACATAAGAATCATAAAAATTATTTATTTTGATAAATCCAAAAAAGCATTTGATAAAAACTATGATTTTGGGCTTAAAGCTTCATTAATTTTATCTAGCGTATTAATTTTAATTTATTTTGTTTATCCAACAGTTTTAACTAATCTAATTTCATCTATAATAATTTATTAATGAAATTTAAAGTTTTTAGTTATAAAAGTATTAGCAGCACAAATGACATCGCAATTAATTTAATTAAAAAAGACAAAAAAGAAAATGGGTGTGTTCATGCAATAAAACAAACAAAAGGTAGAGGCACACATGGAAAAAGATGAATTTCAACAAGAGGAAATTTTTTTGGTTCAATTTTTTTTCCTTAAAAAAAAAATTATCCTCCATTTAGTGAGTTTACGACAATTAATCCAGTAATTATTTCTAATGTAATTGAAAATTTTTGTGAAAAAAAGAATATTTCATTTAAATGGCCGAACGATGTGTTAGTAAACAAAAAAAAAATTTGTGGAATTTTACAAGAGCATATAACTTTAAATAATAAACCATTTCTTATAATAGGAATAGGATTAAACGTATTATCTAACCCCAAGATTACAGAAAAGTACCAGGCAACTAATATTTTTGTAGAAACAAAAAAGAAACCACCAATGAAAAAGATTTTAAAACGTATAGTTAATGCATATGAAATTTTTTTTACTAATTTAAGTTCATATAAGTATGAGTACTATAAAAAACAAGCAGAGCTAATGGTTTCGAGTTGAATAATATGTATATTTTCATCGCAGATATAGGTAACACAATTACTAAAATTTGTTTAATAAAAAAAACAAATTATAAAGTTAAAAAAATATTTTTTTTTAATAGTGAAAAAATATATTCATCTAGCTTTTTAAAAAAAAAATTTAAAAGATTAATTACCAACAAAAAATTAAATAAATTTGCTTTAATATCTAGTGTTGTGCCAAAGTACCAAAAAATTTTAAAGATATTTTTATATAAAATTTATAAAATTAAATTAAAGGAGATAAAAGATAAAGATATAAAGAAAGTAGTAAAAATTAATATTAAAAATAAAAATCAAATAGGTTCAGACAGAATTGCTAACGCTGTAGGAGTTTATCGAAAGTATAAAACAAATTGTATTGTACTTGATTTCGGAACAGCCACAACATTTGATGTAGTTACTAAAAAAGGATCTTACAATGGTGGAATAATTGCCCCTGGTATTAATCTTTCTATTAATAGTTTATGCAAAAAAGCTGATCAAATACCTTTTTTCTCACTCACGAAGCAAAAAAAAATTATTGGAAAAAATACGCTTGAAGCCTTGAGATCAGGTTTTTATTGGGGTTACGCTGGATTAATTAACAATATTATTTTAAAAATTGAAAAAGAAACAAATAAAAAGTATAAAATTATTTTTACAGGTGGTTATGCGAGTCTATTTACAAATTCTATAAATAGATCTTTTAAGGTAGATAAAAACATAACAATCAACGGTATAATTGAAATTTTAAAGGAAAATAAAAATTACTTAATCTAAATGAAAAAAGAAGACTTTATTTTTTGCCCCCTAGGAGGATCTGGTGAAATAGGTATGAATATGAACTTATTTGCTTATGGCAATTCTGAGAATAGAAAATGGATTATAGTAGATATTGGAGTTACTTTTGCTGATGATACCATTCCAGGTGTCGATTTAATCTATCCAGATCCCGGCTTCATAGTTGATAAAAAAGAAGATCTGTTAGGTTTAGTTTTAACGCATGCACATGAGGACCATATTGGAGCTATTGCACACATTTGGCCAAAACTTTTATGTAATATTTATGCCACCCCTTTTACCAGCGTATTAATTCAAGAAAAATTTAAAGAAAAAAAAATAGATATTAGAAATAAATTAAAAATAGTCAAACTTAATGGAAAAATTGAATTAGGACCTTTCAACATTGAGTTTGTAACATTAACTCACTCCATACTTGAGCCTAATGGTTTAAGTATAGAGACCCCTTCAGGAACAGTTTTGCATACAGGTGATTGGAAATGTGATCCAAATCCTCTTATCGGCGAAACAATCAATGTAAAAAAACTAAAAGAAATTGGCAATAAGGGAGTCCTAGCAATGATATGCGATTCAACAAATGTATTTAGCCCCGGACGAGCTGGCTCAGAATTAGATGTGAGAAAAAGTCTACTTAATATAATGAGAAATAAATCTAAAAGAATATTTGTAACTTCTTTTGCTTCAAATGTAGCAAGAATGGAAAGTATTTTTTATTGCGCTGAAAAATTAGGGAGACAAATATCTTTGGTAGGAAGATCTATGCATAGAATTTACAAAGCAGCAAAACAATGTGGTTATTTAAATAATTTAATTGAACCTTTAGACCCTAGAGAAGCAAAGAAGATATCAAGAGAAAAAATTGTTTACTTAAGCACTGGAAGTCAGGGTGAGCCCAATGGAGCTATGATGCGTATTTCTAATTATATTCATCCAGATGTTTATATAGAATCTGGAGATACAGTAATTTTTTCATCTAAAATTATTCCTGGAAATGAAAAAAAACTCTATAAACTTCATAACGTATTAGTTAAAAACGGTATAGAAGTTGTGTCTGAAGCAAATGAATTTGTTCATGTGTCAGGACACCCCAATAGAGATGACTTAAAAGATATGTACAATTGGGTAAAACCTAAATCAGTCATACCAGTGCATGGTGAACACAGACACATGATTGAACATATAAATTTTGCAAAAGAAATGCAGGTTCCTTATCCGGTCGGAGTTGAGAATGGTGATATTGTCCAGCTTTTTCCTGGGCAAAAACCAACGGTAATTGACAAAGCTCCGACTGGAAGACTTTATGTAGATGGAAATATAAGCGTAAGTGAAGATTCTCAATCTATTAAAGACAGAATAAATTTATCATATAATGGTTTTTTAGAGATAACAATAATAGTGAATAATATTGGTTCGATTGTAAAAAGACCAATTATTTCTTTTAGAGGAATTCCAAACTCTGAGGACAATGGAGACTTTGTGTTTGATTTAGAGGATAAAATTCAAGACATATGTAAGACATTTTCTTTAAAAAACTCTAATCAAGAAAAAATTTTGATTGAAACTCTTAAAACTAAGTGCAGAAAAAAAATTAAAGAAAAGACTGGAAAGAGACCTTATACAAACGTAAATTTAGTAAGAATTTAAGAAATTAAACATTATGTATTTATCTAAATTATTTATACCGCTTTTAAAAGAAAATCCTGCTGAAGCAAAAATTAAGTCACATCAAATCATGTTAAGAGCAGGAATGATAAAACAGTCTTCAACTGGAATTTATTCATGGTTACCTTTAGGTTTTAAGATAATGAAAAAAATAGAACAAATAGTTAGAGAAGAGCAAAATAAAATAGGAGCTCAAGAATTATTAATGCCAACTATACAATCTGCAGAAATATGGAAAGAAAGCGGAAGATACGATGATTATGGTGAGGAGATGTTAAGAATTAAAGATCGCCAAGGAAAAGAAATGCTTTATGGACCAACAAATGAAGAACTAATTACAGAAATTTTTAGAACTAGTATTAAGTCTTATAAATCTTTACCTCAACTTTTGTATCATATTCAATGGAAATTTAGAGATGAGTTAAGACCTAGGTTTGGTGTAATGAGATGTAAAGAATTTTTTATGAAAGATGCCTATTCTTTTGATTTAAACGACGATCAAGCAAAAAAATCATACAACAAAATGTTTCATGCCTATCTTAATACTTTTAAAAGATTAGGGCTCACAGCTATACCTATGGCCGCCGATACAGGACCTATAGGTGGAGATTTATCGCACGAATTTATAATTTTAGCAGAAACTGGTGAAAGTAAAATTTACTCTGATAAAAGAATTTTTGATATTGATATAAGTAAACACGATAGTACTGAAAGATCAATTCAGGATTTAAGAAAAAAATATGATGCTTTTTATTCAGTAACAGATGACAAATATAATAAAGAAGATTTTCAAAAAAAAGTGAAAAAAGAAAATCAACTAATCACAAAAGGAATAGAAGTAGGACACATTTTTTATTTTGGTGATAAATATTCTAAACCACTGAATTGTGCGGTAGATCTACAAGATGGAAAAAAGGTGCATGTTAAAATGGGTTCTTATGGAATAGGCGTATCAAGATTAGTTGGAGCAATTATTGAAGCTAAATTTAATAATAATGTTATGAGATGGCCAGAATCAGTTACTCCATTTGAAGTGGCCTTAATTGTAAGTTTGCAAAAAAATGATAATTCAAACTATTTAAAAGCAGAGAAAGTATATAATTTTTTAATAAAAAATAATATTGATGTATTGTTTGACGATACCACAGAACACCTATCTGCAAAATTTAAAAAATTTGATTTAATTGGAATTCCTTATCAAATAATTTTAGGTTCTAAAACTACGGGTGATAATTTCGAGTTCAAAAGCATTAATGGAAATTCTGAAATATTATCGATAGAACAAATTAAGGAAAAAATACTAAACAACAGAATTTTAAATTGATTTCAAAACTTGAAAGAAAAATAGCATTTAGATATTTAAAACCTAAAAAAAAAGAAGGTTTTTTAAAAGTTATTTCTATCTTTTCATTTACTGGTATTGCGCTTGGAGTTGCAATTTTAATTATAGTCATGTCTGTTATGAATGGCTTCAGAACTGAACTGATAAATAAAATTTTAGGCTTCAATCCACATATAATTGTAAAATCATATGAAAAAAAAATTAGTAAAGAAGATTTAAATAAACTTAAAGAACTTGAATCAATTGTTCAAACATCTTTTACTTTTAGCGGACAGGGAATACTAATTAACAAACAAAGTACCACTGGTGTTTTGGTTCGCTCATATATGGGAAATGAGATAAACAAAATAGAGTTAATTAATAAAGGTATTATTGATGGATCTCTAAATTCATTTAAAAAAAATACAGTTTCTATAGGAAAAGAATTGGCCATTTCTCTAAATTTAGTTACTGGGGATGAAATTACGCTAATGTCAACATCAAATATCCAAACTCCTTTTGGCAACTTGCCATTGCAAGAAAAATTTGAAATTTCATCTGTATTTAGCACGGGATTAGCCGAGTTTGATCAAAATGTTATTTTTATCCCCTTTGAAAATGCAAATTCCTTATTTGAAATTTCAGACTACGATATAGATTTAGAGATATTCTTACATAAACCTGACAAAGCAGATTTATTAAAGAATAAAATTCAAAAAATATTCATAGATCATTACGTTTATACTTGGTCAGATTTAAATAAATCTTTTTTTGGAGCACTAAAAGTAGAAAGAAATGTTATGTTCATTATTTTAACACTTATAATTATTGTAGCTGCATTTAATATTGTTTCAGGACTAACTATATTGGTTAAGAACAAAACTAAAGAGATAGCCATTTTACGAACTATAGGCATAAGTAAACTCTCGATAGCAAAGATATTTTTTATTATTGGTTTTACTATAGGATCGCTCGCTACAATCACAGGTGTTACTGCAGGTATTTTGTTTTCTTATTATATTGAAAATATAAGATCGATTATTACTTCAATATTTAATATACGATTATTTCCAGAAGAAATATATTTTTTGAGCCAGATGCCTTCAGAAATAAATTTATCTTATATTCTAATGATTTCTTTCTTTTCGCTACTTATAACTTTTTTAGCAACAATTTTTCCATCATTGTCAGCGGCAAATCTAGATCCAGTTAAAGCACTTAAATATGAATAATAAAGAGATTATTAGGTTATCAGGAATATCTAAAAAGTTTGTTAATACAGGCAAAAATATTAGTGTTCTTAAAAATGTTAATATAAAGATAAATAAAGGCCAGCTAGTATCTCTCAATGGTCCTTCAGGGTCAGGTAAATCTACTTTATTACATATAATAGCATTATTAGACAAACCTACATCAGGAGAAGTTTTTTTTAACAAAATAAATTTTTCTAAATCTAGTGAGAAAAAAAAAGATGAGGTAAGAAAAAATGGAATTTCAATTATATATCAACAAAATAATTTACTTAGTGATTTTACAGCTTTAGAAAATGTTATGATTCCATTAATTAATAATGGAAAAAGCGTAAAAGAAGCAAAAGAAAAATCTATAAAATTACTTTCATTAGTTAACCTATCTAAACGATTAAATCATTTTTCAAGTGAGCTTTCTGGAGGAGAACAACAAAGAGTTGCTGTTGCAAGAGCATTAATTACGGAACCGCGTTTAATTTTGGCCGATGAACCAACCGGAAGTTTGGATAGAAAAACAGCAAACGAAATATTCTCATTGTTTTTAAAACTAAAATCAAAGAACAGAGCGATACTTTATGCAACTCATAATAGAGAATTATCAAATAAAGCAGACTATAAGTTAAATATTTTAGATGGTAATATAATAAAAAAAAATGAATGAAGATATAAATAAAGAATTTTCTCATCTAAAAATTCATACACAATATTCAATTTGCGAAGGTGCTCTTAGAACAGCTGATTTAGCAAAATATTGTAAAACAAATAAAGTAAAAGCTGTAGGCTTGTGCGACTCATATAATCTTTGTGGTGCTTTAGAATTTTCTGAAACAATAGCAAAATCTAAAACTCAACCAATTATTGGCACTCAGATCAATATTAAATACAAGGAAAATTTTGGAAAAATACCTTTTTTTGCTAAAACCTTGCAAGGATATAAAAATTTAATAAAACTCTCCTCAATGTCTTATCTAGAGATCAAGAATAATGAAGAGCCTCATTGCAACTTTGAAGATATTGAAAAAAACTCAAAAGGTTTAATTTTATTTTCAGGATCGATTGAAGGTTTAATTGGAAAGCTTTTTTCAAAGAATTTAACAGATGAGATTTTTATAATATTTGAAAGATTAAAAAAAAAACTTAATGAAGATTTTTATTTAGAAATTCAAAGACATAACGATGATGGAGAAAAACTATTCGAAAATTTTTTAATTAATTCATCAAAAAAATTACATATTCCTATTATAGCAACCCACGAAGTTTTTTATTTAGATAAAGATATGCATGAAGCTCATGATGCTTTTATTTGTATTGGAGAAAAAACCTATGTTAATGTAAAAGATAGAAAGAAATACAGTGAAAATCATTACTTTAAAACTTCTAAAGAAATGCAAGAGTTGTTTCATGATCTTCCAGATGCCCTAGAAAATAATGTTAATTTTCCCTTAAGAATTTCTTTTAGACCAAAAAATTCCCCGCCTATTTTACCCAATATACAAACAAGCAAAACTCACAGTGTTGATGATTTGTTAATTAAAGAATCTTCAGAGGGTCTTAAAGAGAAACTAAAAGAATATGTTTTTCCTGAATCTGATAAAGAAAAATTAGAACATGTTACAGATACTTACAATAAAAGACTCAATCACGAAATAGAAATTATTTGTAAAATGAAATATTCTAGTTATTTTTTAATTGTTTCAGACTATATAAAATGGGCAAAAAAAAATAATATACCTGTTGGTCCTGGCAGAGGTTCGGGAGCGGGCTCTCTAGTTGCTTGGTCTCTTTCTATTACTGATATTGATCCAATAAAGTTTGATTTGATTTTTGAAAGATTTTTAAATCCCGATAGAATTTCTATGCCAGACTTTGATATAGATTTTTGTGAAGAAAAAAGAGATCAAGTTTTTGATTATTTAAAAAAAAAATATGGAAAAGGTGTGGCACATATTATTACATTTGGAAAATTAAAAGCTAGAATGGCATTTAGAGATATAGGAAGAGTTTTGGGTTTACCCTATGGTTATGTAGATGCTTTATGTAAAATGATTCCATTTGATCCTTCTCGACCTCTTTCTTTAGAAAAAGCAATAGCACAAGAGCCCCGAATTAGAAAAGAAGCAGAAAAAGATCCAAGAGTTAAAAAACTTATTGAAATATCAAAAAAATTAGAAGGTTTAAATAGGAATATGGCCACCCATGCTGCTGGAGTTGTTATACCTGAAGAAAAACTAGCCGAATTTGTTCCATTATATAAAGACCCATCTTCAAATTCACCTTTACCTTCAACTCAATTTGATATGTATGCATCAGAAAATGCTGGTCTTGTAAAATTTGACTTATTAGGTCTAAAAACTTTAACAGTTATAAATAAAACAATATCAATCCTCAAAGAAAAAAAAATAAATGTTGATATTAAAAAAATAAAACTTGATGACCCAAAAATCTTTGAACTATTAAGTTCAGGTCATACAGTCGGATTATTTCAATTAGAAAGTGCCGGCATGAGGGATGCATTAGTTAATATGCGGCCTAATAAGTTTGAAGATATAATTGCATTAGTTGCTTTATATAGACCAGGCCCAATGAGTAATATTTCTATATACAACAACTGCAAACATGGAAAAAAAGATCCAGATTATCTACATCCAAAGCTTAAGAAAATTTTAGAGCCCACTTATGGAGTAATTATTTATCAAGAGCAAGTTATGCAAATAGCTCAAATCTTGGCAGGATTTTCAGCAGGTGAAGCAGACATTTTAAGACGTGCTATGGGAAAAAAAAAGCGCGCCGAGCTTGAAAAACAAAAAGAAAGATTTGTAAATGGAGCTGTAAACAATGGAATCACAAAAGATACTGCAACTTTTATTTTTAAAAAAATAGAGCCTTTTGCAGAGTATGGTTTTAATAAAAGTCATGCCGCTGCTTATGCTCTAATTGCATATCAAACAGCATACCTAAAAACTTACTATCCCAATGAGTTTATTGCAGCATCCATGTCGAATGAATTATCAAACACAGATAAGTTAAGCGAATTTTTTGAGGAATTGAAAAGACTTAAAATTAAAGTACAACGCCCGTGTGTTAACGAGTGCTTTGCTGAGTTCATACCAGAAAACAATAATTTATTTTACGCACTTGGAGCTATTAAAAATATAGGTTTTGAAGCTATATCAAATGTAATTAAAGAGAGAAAAACAAATGGAAAGTTTAAATCAATTAGTGATTTTATTAATAGAATAAATCCAAAAGATATTAATAAACTACAACTTGAAGGACTAGTAAAGGCTGGAGCTTTCGACTCAATATTTAATAATAGAAAAGTTTTGTATGATAATATCCCCAACATTATACAAAATTCAAAAAATATATACGAAAATAAAGTGCAAAATCAAAGTAGTTTATTTTCAGATGATGCTCATAAAGTTTCTTATTTAATAAATATTAAAAATTCTTCTAACTGGTCAAGTGATGAAATGTTATCTAAAGAATTTGAGGCAGTTGGGTTTTATATTTCAAACCATCCATTAAAGAATTACAAAGAAATTTTGGAACAACAACAAGTTAAAACATTCAAAGATTTTGAACTTGATAATGATAATCAATCTTTTTTAGCTGGAACAATAATGTCAATTAAAG
>Ga0114996_10007710_pt1 | contig 12122 bp, 15 predicted proteins | sample ArcticOcean_MG_C_4_FD_87039 | JGI IMG/M metagenome (GOLD analysis project Ga0114996, IMG submission 87039) | Marine microbial communities from western Arctic Ocean - ArcticOcean_MG_CB4_134 | ecosystem: Environmental > Aquatic > Marine > Oceanic | place: Arctic Ocean: Canada Basin | collected... | reverse complement strand
TTCGTTTATATACAACAAAGAAAACCTCCAATATGCATTTGTTTGATGAAAAGCAACAGTTAAAGAAATATAAGACCGTAGAATCTATTATTGATAAATACTATCCTGTTCGTCTCCAACTTTATAAAGACAGAAAGGAATATCTTATTAGTGCGCTGGAACGAATTGTTAAAGTGTTAAGTAACAAAGCGCGCTTTATTAAAGAACAATGTGATGATAATTTGGATTTGCGGCGCAAGAAGAAGGACGTTGTTATACAAATACTTCAAAATATGAATTTTGATATTTTAGATAATGATGAAACATATAAATATTTACGGACTATGTCTATTGATAGTGTAGAAGAGGAGAACTTTGCTCGCCTTATGCAGGAGATGGAAGAAAAACTGAAACAATTGGCAGAACTAAAATCTAAAAGAATTGAAATAATGTGGTTAGATGAATTGAATATATTGAAGATTAAGTATAATAAATATAAACTAGAAAGAAAAAACCGACATAGTGGATTGAAATTAAAGAAACAGAAAATCAAAAATAAAGCTAAAGTTAAAAAAATAAAGCATAAAAAATAAATATTTAATAGATATAAAAAAATTGATTTAATAAGAAACTCGTTTATTAATATATAACGATGAGCAGTATTCTATTTCATAATGATACAGGATCTTTGAACCATTTATGGTTTGAATCACATAAGAGACTTTTGACCAGTATATGTATTGATCTGGGGCATGTAGATAAAATTGATGAGATGCAGGAGAAATATCTTGGAAATAAACTAAAAATTAAAACATTAAAGGACCCCAATCGTCCTAAGCGAGCAAAGACGGCATACCTTTACTTTTGTAATGATAAACGCCCAGCTATAATGGATAAGATGAGAGCAAAGAATGAAAAAATAAATGTGGGGGCTATCCAAAAGAAACTAGGAAAAATCTGGGGGAAAATGACAGATGCGGAAAAGAAAGTCTATATGAAACAAAGTGACGAAGACAAGGAGCGTTACAAGGATGAAATTGAAGTGTATAATAACGAGCATTAACTATACACAATCTAGATGGTTATATTCTTTAAAAGTTTATGAACAATAACTTCTCCTTTATTTTCCGTTTTCTCGAGATATTTTATCTGTGCGATATCAAAAGTTATTTTTTTTTTTGAACTGTATTTAGAGTATTGTTTTACTAAGCAACACGCTCGTTTTAAAACTTTATGTGGAATTTTAATATTATTAGGATTTGCAATTACAGCATGTCCACTTGGAAAATCGGATAGGTGAATCCACATATCATTCTCTTGAGAATTATCAAGGATTTGAGAATTTTCTTCTTTATCGCGCCCCACCCGAATGTGGAATTGTAGATACTCTTGTTGAATCATAATTAAGTACGTGTATTTTATACATATATAAATTATTTACTTCAATTTAATTTATTGAAGTAAATAAATGAATACAGAAGCTAGTATTATTGTTCAGTGTCCACATTGTGGTTTATATATCCAAATCTTAAAAAAAAAGTTTAATTGTAAGATATTTCGTCACGGTATATATAAAAAAACCTTTCGACAAATAGACCCTCACTTGCCCAAGATATTATGTGATGCGTTAAAAGAGCGTAATCTGATTTATGGATGTGGAAAACCATACGAATTACAATTAATCAATAATAAATGGACAGCGGTAGCCTGTGAATATATATAAAATTTTATATTTATATATATATATATATAAATGGAAGAATTAAGCCAGTCACTTAGTCAGGCAACTTTAAAATTGCCACAATTTGCATTTATTAAGACGCACGGATGCGAGGGTTTTGGTTTGACAAAGAAGCAAAAAGAACTTATTGATAGACACTTATCCATAATAACTCTAGTTGCCTCTGGTGACACTTGTTATGTCGGATACAAGGGCTTCGATAAAGCTCTGCTGCGCGTGTTGGAGGAGGTTAGTAAGGCCGCGACCACTCCCGACGGTGGTGGGGGTGGGGGTGGTCCTGCGACCACCGCACCCACCACATTATGGGAACGGTCGCCCGGCGGCGACGAAATGCGTCGTACGTTCTCTACTTTACTTTCCTCGCCAGATTTTAATACTGCTGGTCGTGTATCTGTTAATGCAACTCTGCTCAATCCTACAGTACAATGGCATTTTGAAAATGTGCATCGGGGAGGTAGTTTTAAACCGGTAATTATGATGTATGATACAACCAGTAATCAAACCATTGATGATAGTTGGCATGATGGTACAAGAATAATGCCCCCCACGTTTACTTTACTTGATCTAGCGAAAAATATGAGCAAATATGGACAGCTTTATCCCCCTAATGCTCCAATGGTGCCGACAGCGCCAGCGCCAGCGCCAGCGGGCGGCGGCGCGGACGGTGGCACACCCGCTCACGCTTATTTAGTTATATTTTCTTGTCGTGTTCCGTGTTGGACACCACCGCGGATCGTGCCGCGAAAAACTTTTGCGCGCAATAACGGCAAAAGGCGGCGATTGTTGGGACTACACGAGGCAATGTGGCACCCTGGTTCGGGGCAACACATAAAAAAACGAAAAGGTGGCACTCGAGCGGGGAAAAGACGGCGTGTAAAGCGCTGGGAGTCAAGGGGGAGAAAGAATAAAAGAAAATGCAGGACACATAGAAGACGACGCAGACGGCGCAGACAGCGAAAAACAAGAAGACGTAGGAGACGCTAAGTTAACTCTATTTCAACTGGTTTTGTTGTTGTTCCCATACAAGCAATATCCATACAATTTTGTTCTAATCTTGATGGTAGATCTGGTGCGTTATTCATTAATACAGAATATTTTGTCTTAAAATTTTCCATAGTTGCTATCGAATCGCCGCGATGGCTTTCGGATTTACATAATAGTGTTTCAATATCAAGTTTTAGATTTCCAAAGTGTCTTGAATATTGATGATGTCGATCTTCAAGAGCATCATATTTTAAAAAGGCATGTAGCGCTGACAGAATAGCAATAATCATATTAAACGTACCAATAATATAAGAAGCATAATTCATATTTATTGTTTCTGCGATAGGCGCGTATGTAGGAGCATTTGTAGGAATGTTTGTAGGAATGTTTGTAGGAACGTTTGTAGGAGCATTTGTAGGAACGTTTGTAGGAACGTTTGTAGGCGCGTATGTAGGAACGTTTGTAGGCGCGTATGTAGGAACGTTTGTAGGAACGTATGTAGGAACGTTTGTAGGCGCGTATGTAGGAATGTTTGTAGGGGCGTATGTAGGAACGTTTGTAGGGGCGTTTGTAGGTTCTGATATTGGTGTTACTGATGATATAGTGGGAGTGGGTGGTGGTGGTGCGCTGCTTCCGCCTGAGCATTCGCCCCACGAACAACCTTCCCAGTAGTTATAACAACAAGCGCAATCAAAAAAACCCTGTGTTTGTAAATGATAACCGCCTATAATACCGGGACAAGCTGTAACACAATCGGCAACAAGAGCGCAATTTCCATCATACATATCAACTGCTATTTGATTTTCGCCACCACAATTATTAATATATGTTTGTGTTGGATTATTTAATATATCATCAGAGAGACACACGCCTCCAAAAGTGTGTGCTCCGTGAACAACCATATTATTTGGAGATTCTATCAATACCATACATATAATTTGTCCATCTACCCATTGCTGATAAAAAATACCATATCCCTCATCATATTCAACACACCACGCCTCTGCTTCTGATTGTGTTGTAATACCATCAACCATAGGAAATTGATGATATGCTGTACTAGCAACAAAATTCACATCCCGGTCACATACTAATTTATCAACCTCTGAAAGAGTTGATTTATAAAATGTACTTTGATATTCTACAATTGTATTATCACAATAAGATGCTTCTGGAATAATATTATCAGAATTATAATTTTCCCAAAAACATTCAGATATTGGGGTGGTACTGGGAAAGGGTGATGGATTTAAACTTGGCGACGCTGTAGGGCTGCTCAAAGTTGTACATGCCAACATATCACCTGGACATAATCCATCATCAGAATTAGGTGGAAAACATTGCCCCCCACTCTTCCAACATAAATTGATATCAATATCCGAAGCACCATTCATATAAAAAACGCAATTACAAGAGGGTGGGTCCATCTGCAACATTCGCGATGGTGTGCAATCAGAGGGGCTAGTGTCTGTAAAAGAGGGGTGGATAAATGACAATGAACCAATAACAGTACTTATAATAATAACTGGGATGGAAAATAATTTATTCTTCCACCCGAAAGAATTTGCTGCTTTATAATGTGCTTTCTTTCGGTATTGACAGTCTCTTTCCCAACGTCTTAATAATTCTACGGTTGATTCCGCCCAATTATTTTCAGTTCGAACAATATAGTTCTCCATTATTATAGGAGGGGATTATTTTATACGCGGCACTTTTTTTTCCTGTAATATTTTAGCCGTCCATATTAATCCCATTAAATAGACCGGGAAAATAACCATAATGGGCTTTTTATTTTGTGCTTTTTTCCACATATTAATTGCTATAATACTAACAATTGGAACGCGGATACTCGTATATACATATTTTTGAAATATTTTCCAAAAAAATAATTGTTTAGCTAATAGTATTTTAGTATGTAAATAGTGATATACAAAATAAGTGGGTAAATTAGAAAGTTCACCCCATAGTATTAAATCCGGTCCCATATATTTAGTAGGATCTTGATGTAGAATATAGGTAGCGGCTGTATGGTGATAAAGATAAGCAATATTCATAATACTTATTTTACCCGTTTTAATTAATGCTATTGAATCGGCAATAAAATATCCCGATGACCATAACTTTAGGGAATGATAAATATGCTTTTTTTGATATAACTTATACATAGTGCCGAGAAGAACAGCCCCGACAGCGTGTATAAAAGATACATAATTAGCTGATAACTTTTTATTGAATTTTAAATGTAACAGATAACCTAAAGATATATAAAAAGCCGAACTGCCGCTATATTGAGTAATAACCATTTAAATTTATTTATACTATTTTTTTAAATAAATTTAGTAAGTATTAAAACCATCGTTTAAATTCTAAAGTTTGTCCTTGATAAGTAGAAACCGGTCTTTGCACTGGTACTACTAGTGTACTAACGTCATTTTTGTATTTAACATAAGATTGAGCTTCACTGAATACTTGAGGAACTGAATAATCCAATACTATTTTGTTTAATGCGACAATTTGACCTTGTATATTTGTTGGAAGATTAGTAGAATGTTGCAAAAATACACTGCGCATAATTATCTTTAGGGTATCTTCGTCTTGATCCGCAATTTGAAAACGTCCATTAGAACGTTGATAAACTCCTGCCTTTATTCCATTTTGTAATATTTTTATATTATTGGCGCTAAAGAATGAATTAGATAAATTAGAATCTAACCAATTACCTGTTAGTGCCTCTGTGTACTTAGAAAATCGTTGATTGGGAATTTTATCATGCATTTCAAATCTTGCAAAATGATTTGGTCCTGATATATTTACTCTTCCATTAGAATTCATTTATATTAAGTAAATAGAAAAAATTATATAGTTATAATTTATATAAATGTTTCAGAGAATAGTTCTCACAGTTGCTATTATTATATTAATTATTACACTTGCTATAATGGGTCTTTTAATGTTTAACCATCAGTCAACAGCTCAATGGCCTCCCGAGGTATCATCTTGCCCAGATTATTTTACGGCAACATCTCCAAATGTATGTAATAATACGGGAAATATTAAAGTGTCGAATACGAACTGTAATACAGGAGACTTTAGTGGTCCCGGATATAAAGGAAAACCGGGTGATAAGAGAAAATGTACCTGGGCCAAAGAATGTGGTGTAGCGTGGGATGGAATTTCTAATGCATCGCCAGCTTATTGTTAAATTGAATTTGTTATTACTTTAATATAAGATAATAACAAATGACTACAATTAATTTAGAAAAGCTTATTAATATTCCGATGGATGTTATGGGTATTATATATGAATTTATTCCAATAAATATGCGGCGTATACTAACAAAAAAAGAGTACAGTTTTTATTATTCTTATTTTATCAGTTCTATTGCTAATAATAATAGACTCGATACATATACCAGGCGTTTAATCCGTAAGAAACAAAGTTTCCCCTTTGGTTTATTAATTCTTATGAAGTACAATATTTGGTATAAAATTAAAAATGTCCGTTCAAAAATAGGTCATACAACATTAGTTAAAGCCCCCAATTATATTATCCATTTAAAAGAATTATGTAATTATTATAATTCAAATGCGTGTAAAATAATTATTTTAGACTATGAAAAATCTAATGGAAAAAAAACATATAAAAAAATAAAATTTAAGAATATAAGATGGAGCAATTAGATTTAAATACTATTTTAAATCGGTCAGCACAAGAAAAAAAACTATATGAGTGTTTGGAAAACTTTGAATGTAATAAGAAAGATATGCTAGTTCGGCGAGGTATTTATGTCTATGGATCGCCTGGTTGTGGGAAAACGCAATTTGTTGAAAAAATACTAAAGAAAATGGATTATGATATCTTAAAATATGATGCTGGGGATGTTCGTAATAAAAGCGTTATTGAAAATATTACAAAAAATAATATGTCAGATAAAAATATTCTTAGTCTTTTTCATAAAAAAATACAGAAAATTGCCATTATTATGGATGAAATTGATGGAATGAATAGCGGTGATAAGGGGGGTATAAATACGTTAATTAAACTTATTCGTCCAAAGAAAACAAAAAAACAAAAATTAGAAAACATCAGTATGATACCTATTATTTGTATTGGAAATTATCACATAGATAAAAAAATAAAAGAAATGATGAAGGTTTGTACAACAATCGAATTAAAAACACCTATTAGTGGACAAATTTGTCAACTTGTAAAACTATTAATGCCACAATTGGATGTTTCCTTATTTGATAATATGATTGAATATATTTCCGGTGATTTAAGAAAGATAAATTCTCTTTTTGAAATATATACCAGTCAACAGAATATACTAAAAAATAAAATTATCACAAACATGTTTCAGCCCAAAACACATAACGAGGATACAAAACATATTACACGACATTTATTGAATAAGAAATACAGTATTAACGATCATAATCTGTTAATGAATGAAACAGACCGAACTAGTGTTGGTTTACTTTTCCATGAAAATATTATAGATTTATTGGATAAAATGGATAAGAATAAAAGTATTCCTTTCTATATTAAATTCTTAAGAAATATTACTTTTGCTGATTATACGGATAGAATCACATTTCAAAAACAGATATGGATATTTAATGAAATGAGTTCATTATTAAAAACACTATATAATAACACACTTTTTCATACGACATTCAAGGATGATAATATTAAATTTAATTCAGAAGTGCGATTTACAAAAGTATTGACCAAATATTCTACGGAATATAATAATATGTTATTTATTCAGAATTTATGCCGGCAATTAAATATGGATAAGAAGGATATGTTCTCTTTTTTTATACATCTTCGTCAAAACCATTCTGATGAAGAAATACAGGATTTATTTAATAATGAGAATTATGAGATTAATAAACTAGATATTAATCGTATTTATCGATTTATTAATAGATATACAGATATGAATTAATTTAGTTACTATTATTTTCACAGAAAGATAATAATCCGGAAGATGTACGCGGTCCCTTGTATGTTTTTACTTTTTTTCCCTGTGAATCGAGTAAGAGAATTGCTGGAAATCCTGTAACACCATATTTCTTTACAAGTGCCGGATCTTCACTGCGTTCTACGGAACGTGTTTTAATGCCCGTATTATTTTGTGACACAAATGATTGCCATTCTGGAATTAGCTTCACGCAATGAGGGCAGCCAGTCATGTGCAATAAAAGTAATTCACTAGCTCCAGTATATCCTTCTTTTACTGTTAATGAACTAAAAATTTCTAAACCTAATCGTAACGCAAGCAAGACTAACACAAAAGCAATTAAAGCACACGCACCTGCTTTTACAATATTATTATCTCTTGACATACATTTTTTAAGTTTTGAAACGACTTTTGAAACTATTTTCATTATACAATAGTGTTAGAAAATTATTGCGAAGTATAGAATAAACGCATTTTTGTATCTTTAATAAAGTCACCTGGTTTAAATTTTGTGGTATGAACATAATCTGGATGAGGATTTTCTAAAAGTATTCTTTTATCAAATGTGTTAAATTGATGTGCAAATACTAAAATACTCTTCCGTGGATCTAATTGAACAAATGGTATTGTATAATTCTTTAAAAATTGTTTTTCTTCAGCCATTTCCGCATCGTCATCATACTTCGTTTGTTTTAACAATTCGCGTTTAAATGCGAATGTTCCAGCCGTTGCGTGACGCGGTCCATATGGACCGAATCCATATATAGAATTTCTATCATTAAAGTATATATATATTTCGCTACTACCAGCAGCTAAAGCTTCTTTATTAGCAGTTAATTTTGTTACTGCGTGAGAAACTCGCTGTGGTGGATAATAATCATCATCATCCATATAGACAATAATTTCTCCCGTTGTTTTTTCGTGCATAAAATTTCTCTTTCTACCTAATTTCATTTTCTCTTCCTGATAGAAATATTTTACCCCTTTAACACCTTGAAAAAGATCACCGACAGGGTCGGTACCATCATCTACGACGATCCACTCTAGTTGATCTGATGGATATGTTTGCGCTTCGTAACATTTAATTAAGAAAGGTATAAATCGTCGACGATTATAAGTTGGTGTACATATACTAACTTTTGGCATTCCAACACCACTTCGTTTACAAATTTTTTTTCTGTTCTTTTTACCCATTGTATATTTGTTATCTTAATTTATTAAGTTGTTATATTTCTTAATAAATTATAACTGTGAGGTTCTAAATATAATATTTATTTGTTTGATGAACCGGATTTTTTATCAGGAAATAAAGATGCAAACGATGATCATGACCCTGAAGGTGTTCCTGAAGGTGTTCCTGAAGGTGTTCCTGAAGGTGTTCCTGAAGGTGTTCCTGACGATGATCCCGATTCATCGGTCGAATCCGCACTACTTTTCATCAGACCTTGTTTTTTAGCGGCGCCCATAATAAAAAGTATTAATAGTCCCAATAATAATAATAGTAATAAGGTTTGTAATATTCCCAAATAGCCCCCTTTAGAACTGGAAGAAAAGTTCTGTGCAAGTTGTTGTTGACCGGAACCCATAAGTCCACCCATTAAGAAATATCCTAACAAAGATAAATGTTGAACTGTCATTGTTGCGACAGTAATGAACGGACATAAGAAGAAAATAATAGCAAAAAGATAATTATACCCCCCTTTAAACATTCCCCAAATACACGAAATAAAAGAGACTAGGGGAGCCATAAATATTGGAACTGCTAGAATAAGTGGCATAGCTAAAGTTACAAAAAAACGTGACCAATAATTCACATCCGAATTTTTTGTTGAAATAAAAGCCCCAATAGCTGCGAGATATCCTGATAATACCATTCTTGTAGTGGACCATGCTGTTATTTGCATATGACCAAACCATTTTCCGAAATTTAAAAATCCGGGTTCATACCATGGCGCCTTTTCATATGCTAAGCTATATGGCATTTGAACAGGTCCATTTAAAATATCAAATGGTCGAAATCCATTAACATCAATAGAAGACAAAATATTATCTCCTCCATGTTGTGTATTTCCACCGCGTTGTATATATCGTTTTTGTCTTCGCGCTCCACCCTTTTGCGATGACGAACCCCGTTTATTTTTTTTTGGTTTTACATTAAATATCTTTGAAAAGAATTTTAATTTAGTAATATCATAAAGTGCGCTCATTCCAGCACCAGCGACATCTCCAGACGAGGGAATCTTTTTATTACTGGGATCACAGTATGGCAAACCATCTGTATTACTAGGTAACAGGCACCCCCGCGCTCCTTTATGGCATTTAACTTGATCAATTAAGAGAGATAGTTGCCAAGATCCAAGAGCAAACCAAACTACTGCTATAAGAGGATATAATAATAATTGGAGAAAACTCATACCACCTGGGGGACTAGAACTATTATTATTTGATACATCTATTGTATATAATTTTTCTTCTGTAGGTGCGGGTTTTTTTTGCTCTTTTGTTGCTTTTTTAGCTGCTTCATCATCTTTTTTCTGTTGAGCTGCCTGTTTATCTACTTTTTTTTGTTTAGCTAATTTATCCACATCTGTGGCAGTTGGCGCGATTATATATACCATATATACATTAACAAATATATAAATCTTCTAAAATTAATAATTAATATTTAGGTATTACTATAACTATAATATAATAATACTTTCTATCATAATAATATAATCCTATGTCGTTTGTAAAAATAATAACATCTATAGCACTTCTCTTTGTTTCTATTAACCTTATGATGACAATATATAATAGTATAAATCGTACATGGCGTGAGAATTTTGAAACTCAAAGTAATTTTCATTCATCATCTTTAAATAATTCTTGTCAAAACTATTAATATATGTAAAATTAATTTGTATTTTATATATATATATAAATGCCTGTTGCAAAGATATTGGTAACTTTAGTAATTATATTTGTAGGTATGAATTTGTTATTAATCATCTACAATAGTGTAAATAGAAAGATTAGAGAAGGATTTGATGATCAAAACGCTTGTCCTTCAGGGTGTTCACGTAGTGAAAATATAGATACATATTGTTCTGATAGAGTAATTTCAGCTGCTGGTATAGGTGGAAATTATCGTCAATGTCGCTATCGTTGTCCCGGACCTTATGATCCGGATTACGATGTGGATCAAAGATGCGATGACGACAAAGAATGTACTACTTGTGGAACTTATAATGTTCCCACCGATCCTAATGGATATTCTGTACATCCTCAAAATACTACTGGATTAGTTGCCTCTAATGAACCACCAAAATATAGTCAATTTGGTGGGGGTAATCAGCAAAGAACGTACAGTGGTACTTATAAGTCATCAAATAATTTAGGTGTTCCCGCTAATGAAAATGACCCCACACAAGGAGCACAAGGAGCACTAACAGATTTAAAAGATTTAACAGATGATGGCGAAAAAAAAATACAATCTATGGATAATAGTGTTCAATCGGAGTTAGAAAATCCGTGGAAAACACATACAACTGGTACAGATACATCACAAGCGCAATTATCAAATGCTGATGATCAGTCAATTAATAATAAACGAAGCCCTCTTTATGAAAATTCATCCTATATTCATAATGATACAGTTCCTCAAACGTATACAAATACGCGTACAACCAATATGCTTTCATATAATCCTACCAAAAATAATATGGACCGAAAGGAGGGATATGCCTTTTCGGGGTCTACTGTTGGTACTGATTCATCTTATACTGATTTAATGACTGCGACAAACGAATGCAATAATAATACTCTTTGTGCTGGTATTAATTTTGATGTAACATCTGGACAATACTCATTAATGTCTGTAAGTTCTACTTTAAAACCGCGAATGGGATATATAGCATATATTAAAAAACCCAGATCATATGGGGGCATTGCGACACATTATGGTGGAGGACGTAAATATAAACAAAAGGGTGATCCTACTACGGATGAATCTCCATTAACATGGACATTGGTGGCTAGTATAACGCCTTCATTAGGCGCAGGCAGTAATAAAAATAATGTATTATCAAACGGGAGCATATCTAGTAATGCGTCAGCATACAATGTGCCCGATGGTATTAATAGAAAACACTATGATCATCATCACTATAAACAAAAACAACACGATTATTATCATGATAGTAACGATAGGCAATATAGGAGAGACGAGAGATATCAAGCCCCAAAAACGAATAATTCTAACAATAATAATTCTAACAATAATAATAATTCAGATAGCAATATATCTTTAACAAGTGGAAAGCCACCCGAAACGCCATATACAATGTTTTCCCCCACCAATAAACCACGTAAGCCAAATCTCGAACCGCGCCCATATAATTTATTGATTGAATTATTTCGCTAAATTTATACTTTATAGTAAAAATTTAACATTTATCTGGCATACATAA
>Ga0114996_10007709_pt1 | contig 12124 bp, 11 predicted proteins | sample ArcticOcean_MG_C_4_FD_87039 | JGI IMG/M metagenome (GOLD analysis project Ga0114996, IMG submission 87039) | Marine microbial communities from western Arctic Ocean - ArcticOcean_MG_CB4_134 | ecosystem: Environmental > Aquatic > Marine > Oceanic | place: Arctic Ocean: Canada Basin | collected... | reverse complement strand
TTTTTAATTCTTGGACTTTTGTGCGAAAGGGAGTGATACGAAAGGGCTTAGATTTTTGCAAAAATATAGATTTTGGATGTGGCTCAAATGTGAGTATGCTGAAGGGAATGTTTTTGTTAGCAGCAATTTTACCTGCCTCTTTGATAAGTGAAGCATGGCCAATATGGACGCCATCAAAATTTCCTATCGCAATGGCAGCATTTTGAATTTCTTTGGGGACTGGGCTCTGATATCTAAAAATACGCATGGTTAACTGAAATGTTTGCTATGAGAAAATAGTTGCTATTTTGCAGTTTGTATACTCATGATTACGGAACAACAATAGTCTATTGTCGAATTTAATTACTGAATTTAATAATTCCATTAATTCTCCTGATTTATTTTGAAGGGACTAGTACCTTTGCTTCGCCACAAAGAACAGCTTTCTCCCTGACGGAGCAAGTAGTTTTTAACTCTGCTATTTTTTTTAGTAGAATTAATTTAGTAATTTTAACAGTTGCTACTATAGTGTCTCCTATAAATACTGGGGCTTTGAAGCGGAGGCTTTGGCTTAGATATATGCTCTCAGGACCAGGGAGTTTTGTTCCAATTACAGTTGAAATTAATCCAGCGGCAAGCATCCCATGAGCTACACAGCTTTTAAATATAGTGTGAGAACCAAAATTCTTATCTAAATGAAGTGGATTTGTGTCTCCGGATACACCAGCATATGCGAGTATATGTGCTTCAGATATGGTTTTAGAGAACAGGCCCCACATGCCTAACTCTAAGTCTTCAAAATAGTATCCATGGAGTTTATCGAATGTTTTTTTTGTTTCATCCATTAAGGGAAACCACATGTCCATAAACGAGCTTAAAAATAAATGACTTCAGGTATTTTATATGGACGATATACACTAAATTAGAGTACCACAAGTTAGATTGATGAAAAATGAAATAAGAAAAAAATATGTTAAATTTGAATTATAAGGTTTTATTTTTGCTGCTTTTAAGTGATTTACTACTTCACAATCGAATAGGATACTCGCGCCCCCAATTAAAATTTGATTTGCCGATTGATTGTAAGGTTGGAAAAACCTGTTGGGTGGTCAACCTTGTTGATTTGGAGAAAAGCAAAAAAGTTCTGGACTATCAGTGTCGCAAGCAAAGTTATGATGGCCATAAAGGGATCGATATTCGTATCCGTGATTTGACCTCTATGAATAGGGGAGTCTTTGTGCTTGCTCCTGCCAAAGGTATTGTTAAAGCTATTCGGCAAAATGAGATGGATAGAGATATTCGCCTTCCCTTAAGTCCTAATATAAATCAAAAAGAATGTGGAAACGGAATTATTTTAACTCATGGAGATAATTGGGAAACACAATATTGTCATTTGAAACGGGCAAGTATTTTGGTTAAAAAGGGAAGCATGGTAACAAAAGGCCAAAAGCTAGGGTTAGTAGGCCTTTCAGGCAAGACTGAATTTCCACATCTGCATTTTTCTGTTCGACACAACGGGTTTGTAATTGATCCATTTATTGGAGAGTCGACACTTCGATTGTGCCGACCAAGTAAGCTAGCAATGTGGAGTTCAGGTGTTTTAAAAGAGCTTGATATGCCACTTTCAAATATCTATAATTTTGGGTTTTCTGCTGAAGTTCCTGTTAAAGGAAAAGTTTTTTTGGGATCGTATAGAGACAAGATTCTTTCGACTAAAGCACCCTCTATTATTCTTTGGGGAGAGTTAAATAGACCTAAAAGTGGTCAAATTTTGAGTTTAAAAATTTTTGATCCAGTAGGTAAAATAGTTCTAAGGAAAAAAATTGAAATAAGAAGGAATCAAGCACGGTATTTTTTTTATGCAGGGAAAAAACGAACTAGGTCATTTTTGAAAGAGGGTATTTATAGAGGTCAAATTAAACTTATTGGAAGCAATTTTGAGGGTAATTTTCGTGAGATTAAAAGAGAGCTTCCAATATTAATTGAATGAGAGAGTAGGTGCGTATATGCAATTTTTTATTCCTTTGATAATAACATCTGAAAGACAACGAATATGTAAGTTTAATCTAATTTTAATAGCCAGGTTGTTAAGTCATTAATTGTATAATTGATACTAATATTTTTAGAATCTGCTGCTGCCCATCTTAAATTTGATTTAATCCATACTGTGGTCATTCCTAAATCAGCGGCTGGAAGTAAATTACAGGCCATGTCCTCAACCATGACAGCAGCTTTTGGATTAATCTTCAGTTTTTCTATCATATTTTTATAAATTGATTTATTTGGTTTTGGAATATAATTAGATGCAACAATATCAAATATAGAATCAAAGTGGTGTCTAATGCCTAAGTGGTTAGTAATATTATTAGCATGAGTTTTTGACCCATTAGTAAAAATTACTTTACGACCAGGAAGCTGCTGAAGAGCTTGGTTTAATTGAGTATTATTTTTAGGTATTGCAGACAAATTAATATCATGTACAAAATTTAAGAATTGCAAGGGATCAATTTTGTTTTCAATCATTAAGCCACGGAGCGTTGTTCCGTATTTTTTGAAATAAATTTTTTGAACTTTATAGGCACTTTCTTGATTTAAGTGAAGTTCTTTCATTATAAATAGTGTCATTTTCAAACTAATTTGATCAAACAAGCGTGAGGTGGCTGGATATAATGTGTTGTCAAGATCAAAAACCCAAGTTTCTATTTTTCTTATCTTATTAGCCAAATGCTAGTTCCTTTTTGTATGCATTAAAATAGTTTGGCTCTATGAAATTCATATAAAGTCGAAAAGATTTTAGTGAAAAATGTTAATTATTTCAAATTAGTTTTGTCTGAGCTATTATTAATATAAATTTATGTGATAATTCACTAATTTCAACTTAGTCAATTTGTCTTTAGTAAAGTGCCTGCTCCACCAGCGGTAAATAGCTCTATTAAAATACTGTGCCGAACTGTCCCATCCAAGATAGCTGCACATTCAACACCAGAATTAATAGCCTGGATGCAAGTTTTGATTTTTGGAATCATCCCTCCTGTTATAATTCCTTCTGACATCAATTGCTCAGCCTCACTGATTGAGATATCAGAAATTAAGTTTCCATCATTGCCAATAACTCCAGGAACGTCGGTAAGCATATACAGACGACTTGCCTTAGTCGCACTTGAAATAGCTCCAGCAACAGTGTCTGCATTAATGTTTAAAGTCTCCCCGTTAGGGCCAATCCCAATGGGAGCAATAACTGGGATAATATTAGAAGTTTTAAATGCCTCGAGGATGTGAGGGTCAACAATTTTAGGTTCGCCTACTAGGCCAAGGTCCTCATCACGAACAGAGCTTGAGATTGGTAGTTTTATTTTTTCTGCGTATAATAAGTTCCCATCTTTCCCACAAACGCCAACTGCACGGCCTCCAGCAGTATTAATTTTGCTCACAATATCTTTGTTTATTGATCCAGAAAGCACCATTTCGACAATATCCATTGTTTTTTCATCAGTAACTCTCAGTCCATTGATAAAGCTGCTTTTTATACCGAGCTTTTCTAACATAGTTTCAATCTGCGGTCCTCCACCATGAATGACTATTGGATGTATTCCAACTTGTCGCAACAAGACAATATCTAGGGCAAAAAATTTTGCAAGTTCAGGGTCTGCCATTGCATGACCACCAAATTTTATAACTATTGTTTCACCGCTAAACTGCCGCATATAAGGAAGTGCTTCAGATAAGATTTTTACCTGATCACTCCATTTAGTTTTATTTGATAAAATTGATTTATTCATAAAAACACCTTACCTCAGTTAATCTATAGGCGCTAGTTTTACAAGTGCGGCTCTTAGCTCTGGCAGACCTTCACCTGTTTTCGAACTAGTCCATATGATCTTGGGGTAAGCGGCTGGATGGTGATTCAGTATTTGTTGGGTTTTCTCCAAAATTGAAATCAATGCAGTAGGGTTAATTTTATCACATTTTGTCAAAATTAATTGGTAAGATTGGGCTGCTTTGTCCAACATTTTTAACATATTATAATCATTGGGTTTTAAGCCATGACGTGAGTCAATCAGAACGAAGGTTCTTCGTAAGTTAGCTCTTCCCTTTAGATAAGTATTTACTAAATTAGTCCATTTCTTAATTTGAAGTTTTGGTGCTCGAGCATACCCATATCCGGGTAGATCAGTTAAAACCATCTGTTCACTTAGATTAAAAAAATTAATTTCACGGGTTCTTCCTGGAGTATTAGAGATGCGAGCAAGAGCTTTTTGATTTACGAGTGCATTAATTAAGCTTGACTTTCCAACATTAGAACGCCCCCCAAAAGCAACTTCTGTGATACTTATATCTGGAATTTGATCAAGCGTCGCACACCCAGTAATAAAATCACAGTCCTTAGAAAAAAGATGGCGCCCTGATTCAAGCTCTTCATTAGAAAAAGGGACCGACCTAATAGGAGTCTTTTGCATCTTTCCCCACAATTAATCCGTTATTGTTTAATTTTTTTCATTGGAGCGCTGCTTTTGTGGTTATTCCCATTCGGCGCATTATTACCCATTGTTGAAGAATAGATAGAGTATTATTACATGCCCAATAAATCACTAGGCCTGCTGGGAATGTGGCTAAAAGAAATGTAAACATTATAGGAAGGAACATAAAGATCTTTGCTTGAATTGGATCAGTTGGTTGTGGGTTTAGTTTTTGCTGGAGCCACATGGTCAATCCCATGATGAGAGGCCAGATGCCAATCATTAAGAAGTCAGGGGGTGTAAATGGAAGTAATCCAAAAAGATTAAAAATACTAGTAGGATCAGGGGCAGAGAGGTCTTGAATCCAGCCAAAAAATGGAGCATGGCGCATTTCAATTGTGACAAATAAAACTTTATAGAGAGCAAAAAATACTGGAATTTGTATGAGAATGGGAAGACAGCCAGATGCAGGGTTTACTTTTTCTCTTTTGTATAATGCCATCATCTCTTGGTTAAGCTTCATCTTATCATTTTCAAATCTATCGCGAAGCTTTGTCATCTGCGGTTGCAGTTTCTTCATTCGGCTCATGGACGTATAGGATTTATTTGCTAAGGGAAATAATATAAGTTTTATCCCAAAAGTTAGCAAAATTATTGCTACCCCAAGGTTTAAAACTCTTTCATTAATCCATAGAAGGGCATAGAAAATTGGCTTCGTTAAAAAATAAAACCATCCAAAATCAATGGCTAAATCAAATCGTTTAACTGCCAGATTTTCCTCGTAGGCATCTAGTAATAAGGCCTCTTTAGCACCAGCAAAAAAATGACTTTCTGCTGAAATAGTCCCACCGGCCGATACAATTTTTTGTGGTCCTAAGAAATCTATTTGAAACTTATCATCAGGACCTTGATTGTGATGGAGGAAACGACTTTCGACATTCTCTTTTTGATTAGGGATTAGGGCGGTAAGCCAATATTTATCAGTAATTCCGATCCATCCACCTCTTGCATTTTGCTTAATTTGGCCTTGATCCTTTAAATCATCATAATCTACCTCAGATAACGTTCCTTCTGATACGCCAAGAAGGCCTTCATGTAGAATATAGAACCCAGTAGTTTCTGGAATGCCGTGGCGTGAGACAAAAGAATAAGCATTTAACGCGATCTGTTTATCACTTGAATTGTGCACTGATTGAGTAACTTGGAACATGAAATCATTATCAATTGAAAAGGTTCGTTTGAATATTAGACCTTCTTTATTATCCCAGATCAGAGTTACTGGTTTTTCAGGCGTTAGAGTTGTTCTGTTCCCATTCCAGACAGTTGCTTGGTCCGGGACTTTTGTTCCTCCAGATCCAACCCACCCAAATTGGGCGTAATAAGCTTTAGCAGAATTTTTAGGTGATAGGAGAACAATTTCAGGGCTGTTAGGGTCAAGCGTTTCTCGATAATCTATTAAAGTTAAGTCGTCAATTCGGCCTCCAGTAAGCGCAATGGATCCATGCAAGCGAGGCGTTTCAATCGATATTCGATTAGTTTCAGCTAATATTGCTGAACGAGCAATGATTTTAGATGGTTTCGATCCTGGAATAACGGGGACTTCTGAATTAGTAAATTTAGTAACCTTTAGTGGATCTGATGTAGGTTGAGGTATAGCTTTTGATGAGTTTTTTATAATCTCTTCGTTTGTTGTTTCAGATTGATCAGGAGCTGGGGGACGCATCGCGTCAAAATATAGTTGAGATCCTAATAATATTGCTACTGAAAGCACAATAGCGAGAATCATATTGCGGTTATCTATCATTTTGGTATTAAACCCTTATGGTTAAGCGCACTATTTACTATCATTGTTAATTAGCTTTTCTGGAACAGGGTCATCTCCGAACCCTCCCCACGGATGGCATTTTAGGATGCGTTTTACTATGAGTATTACTCCATTTAATAATCCATGACATACTAAAGCTTCAAGTGCATAATTGGAACATGTAGGATGATACCTACAACGAGCAGGAATTAAAGGAGAAATTAGTAATTGGTACCCACGAATAATGAATCTTAGAAAAAGCGAAATGGAATAATCAAATATTTTCATGATTCTGCTCTGGGTGTTTCGATTTGGGGACAAGGTTCTCCATCGCATATCTTAAATCTTCAAGGATACTTAAAAAGGGTGCAGTTAAAGATCCTTTCCTACCAATTATAACGATTTCTTGTCTGTTTTGGGCAATTTCTGGCAAAAGTTGAGAGACTACAGCTTTGAGGCGGCGTTTTATACGATTGCGAACAACAGCATTCCCAACAGTTTTGGTTACGGTAAACCCAACATAGACATTGCTTTCTTCTTTTAATAGTTCGTCTTTTTGTTTAATCCTAGCCTGAACAACCATGCTTTGGGTGACCCACTTTTTCCCTAATTTTGCAACCCTTAAAAAATCTCCTCGATTTTTTAAACGCTTAATAGACGGAGTATCTAAGGTCAATTTGGCTATAGGAATGCCCACAATCAGTGCATGGTTTTTAGGCCGATAAGCGACAGCGACCTTTTGCACGGCGATTTTTTAATATTCGCCTGCCCCCAACTGTAGCCATTCGAGAACGAAAGCCATGGCGACGTTTGCGAACTAATTTACTTGGTTGATATGTGCGTTTCACGTTTAATCCCCGATGATTAATTCCATCGCTATATAAAGTTTTGAGTCATTAAAGTCAACGGTGACATTTGTTTCTTTAATAAAAATATTATTTTTTAGATTTTTTTACCATACTTAATGTTAACAAACTTAAGCTCATATATTAAAAATGTTGGATTCTTGTCAAATAAGAGATATTTTTGTTTTGTTAATTCGTGGAAAATTATACTTGTGATTTCTTGTTGTAGCTCATAGTTCAGCCCTTTTATTCCAAACTAAAAAGGAAAGGTATAATCAGATTAGGTTAGTTCTTTAATAAAATGGTTAAGATTTTCAAAACAGATATTTGTATAATTGGTGGAGGTGCAGGGGGATTGACTGTAGCTGCTGCTGCTTCGCAATTGGGTGCGAATACTATTTTGATAGAAAAAAATAAAATGGGAGGTGATTGTTTGCATTATGGCTGTGTTCCCTCAAAAGCCTTATTAGCAAGCGGAAGTATAGCTCGCAGTGTAAAAGAGGCAGAAAGTTTTGGGGTGGCCGTTCCATCTTCAGAAATAATTGTTTCTAGCGTTTTTGACCATATTAAAGATACAATTGCAGCTATTGAGCCGAACGATTCTGAAGAGAGGTTTGAGGGACTTGGAGTCAGAATTCTTAAGGGAATTCCAAAATTTTTTTCAAGGAAAGAAGTGAGGGTTGGGGAAATCGAAGTTAGAGCGAAAAAATTTGTTATAGCCACTGGATCTTCTCCATCAATTCCATCAATTCCTGGATTAAATAAAACTAAATATCTGACTAATGAGACTATCTTTGAGGTAAAAAAAATTCCACGGCATTTGGTGATATTGGGGGGAGGGCCAACGGGCGTTGAGTTGGCGCAGGCTTATTCTGATCTTGGAGCTGCGGTGACAATTATTGATTGTTTATCAATAATGAATAGAGATGACCCAGAATTAGTTGGGGTGCTTCGTAGTAGTTTATTGGAGCGTGGAATTACAATTTTTGAACGTGTTACAGTAAAGCATGTTGAAAGCTATTATAATGGTATTCGAATTAAGATAGAAAAAAAGGGTGTTTCACACGATCTTTTGGGAAGTCATTTATTAGTTTGTGCGGGGCGGAGGGCAAATATTCAATCTTTAGAACTTGAAGTGGCAGGGGTTGAGTGTTCTTTATCTGGTATAAAAGTTAATCAAAACCTGCAGACTACTAATAGAAAAATTTTTGCCATCGGTGATGTCCTTGGTGATTACCAATTTACGCATGTAGCTGCATATCATGCGAGTATTGTTATAAAAAATATTTTATTCAGATTACCTTCTAAATTTTCTACTAAGACTTTGCCTAGAGTTACTTATACGTCGCCTGAATTAGCTCAAGTTGGTATCATGGAGAGGGATGCCTTGTTATTGAAGAAGAAAATTAGAATTCTTCGATCACCCTATTTTGAAAATGACCGCGCTCGTACTGATCGGAAGATTAAAGGGTTGATAAAAATTGTTTGTACTACTAGGGGCAAAATTCTAGGGGCTGGGATAGTGGGTGCGTCGGCAGGTGAGCTAATTCAAGTGTGGATATTAGCAATTCAGCAAAATTTAAAAATTGGATCTATTGCGAGTTTAACGCTTCCTTATCCGACTTTAGGGGAAATTTCAAAAAAGGCAGCTGGAAGTTTTTTTGCTCCATCACTTTTTAGTGATCGTGTGAGAAAACTCGTTAAGGTTCTTTTAGAATTTAGGATTTAGAGTTTTTGGATTATTTATACTCTATCATTATTCGCTGATAGAAACACCTTCTCGGCGTTGATCAGAACCTCCTTCAAGGCCTTTTTCACTAACAAAAACACCTTGAAGGCCACTAGTTTGTGAAACGATTTTAACTTTATGTCCGAGTGCTTCAAGTGATAGTCTTAAGTCTTCTAATTTAGTCCCCTCCTCAAGGTCTATAGAGTCATTTCTGTGGGTAAAGTTTGGGAGATTGATTGCTTGGTTAATATCCATTTTCCAGTCTAGGGTAGCGATGAGAGTTTTTGTCACATATCCAATAATTCTTGAACCGCCAGGGGACCCTATAGCCATTATTAACTTACCTGCCTTATTGAAAACTAAAGTTGGAGCCATAGAACTCCTTGGTCTTTTCCTTGGAGCGACGTTATTTGCTATTGGAACACCATTTTTGGAAGGTATGAAAGAAAAGTCTGTTAGCTGATTATTTAGTAAAAATCCTCTTACCATTAATCTTGACCCAAATGCATTTTCTATACTTGAAGTAAGTGAAACTCCATTGCCATCTTCGTCAATTATACTTATGTGTGACGTTGAAAGGCCACTTTTGCTATTATCTGGAGCAAATTTAAAGCTCAAGCTAGGACCAGGCATTCCGGGGAATTTCTTCCCTTTAGTTTTGAATATGGAAATTTCCTTTGCTCTAAGTTGTAAATAACTAGGGTCTAGCATTTCGCTTGTTGGAACTGGTATTTGATCAGGGTCAGCTATGTAAATATTTCTATCAGCAAAAGCTAGAGCGCTTGCTTCTGAAATAATATGGATTGAGCGTATGCTTAAAGGCTTAAGTTCTGATAATTTAAAATTTTCGAGCATCCCGAGAATCTGTAATGTTGTTAACCCGCCTGACGATGGTGGGGGCATTCCACATATTGACCAAATTCGATACGAAAGGCACACAGGGCTGCGCTTTTTTGCAGTATAATTTTTTAAATCGGCTAGAGTCATTTTTCCTTTATTTTTTAATGCTTGGTTAACTGCATTCGTGATTGCTTTTGCATTACCTCCTTCATAAAAACTAGTTGCCCCTAGAGCTGCTATCTCTGTAAACGTCCTCGCAAGGGCTAAATTTTTCAAATAACTCCCTTCCTGTTTGGGGGTTCCATCCACATTGTAGAAGTAAGACTTAGTATTAGGGAAAATATGTAAAAATTTATCAGCAGCGATTAACTTTGCTAACCGTTTTGAAATAGGAAATCCCATGGTAGAAAGTTTGATAGCAGGAGCAAATAGTCTTGCCCAAGGTAATTTTCCATGATCAGAATGGGCTTTCTCTAGCATTCTTAGCAAACCCGGAACTCCTACTGATAATCCTCCAATTGCAGCGTCAAAGAATTTCATTTTTGTTTCATTTTTGTTTAAGAACATTTTAGGATGAGCAGATTGAGGGGCTGTTTCTCGTCCATCGTAACTTTCAACTTTTTTTGTTTTCGAGTTAAAATGCATTAGAAATCCACCACCCCCAATTCCAGAAGATTGTGGCTCAACCAGTGTTAGGACCATTTGAGTTGCAATTGCTGCATCAATTGCACTTCCTCCCGCGAGGAGAATTTCTCGCCCCGCATTAGCAGCGAAGGGGTTGGCTGCAGATATGATAAATTTATTTGGTGTTTGTTTTATTGTAGGTGTTTGATTTTTTGGAGAATCTCTCTGGGGGTTAGGAACGGAACAGTTAGTTGAAATCAGACAAGTCAAAATAACAAGTGCTATAACTTTATTCATCGCAGGTGCGCTTTTAAATTTCCACATAGATTTATCTTACAATTTTTAAAGTAGCGTTGATTAAATATTTTAACCCTCTTAAAGATATTTGTATAGTAGTGCTGTAATTAATTTGTTAAACTTTAGTGAGATCATTTTTAGTTAACTAATATTTTCTATTAATCCTTTTTTTCTGCATGGACCCATTGCTCATAGGCTGTTTTAGTATGTTTGTCTGGAGGATAAGTTCCTATTAATGGAGCCCCTTTTTTAATTTGTAATTTTGCGAAAGTTTCAAAATTTTCTTGTTCAAAACCATCCTTTGCCACTTGGCTTGCTAAATGAGCTGGAATGACTGCAACTCCATCTCCATCTCCAACGATTATATCATTTGGAATCACTGCAACACCTCCGCAACCAATCGCACATTGTGTGTCTCCACCCGCATGGCCAGTTATACTGGCTGGAGCGGCTGGACCACATGCATAAATAGGAAAGTCTGCTCTTAAACATTCTTCTAGATCGCGTATGCCACCATCAGTGACTAACCCTCCAATTCTACGGAATTTGAGGCGTTCAATTATAATATCTCCTAAAACAGCAAGATTAGATTGCCCTCGCCCATCTATCACAAGAATAGCCCCTTTTGGCACTTTTTCTATAGCAACGCGAGGTGCATAATCTGGTTGTGCGAGCGTCTCTGGAGAAGACAAATCCTCCCGACCAGGAATAAATCGTAAAGTAAAGGCTGGCCCAACTATTGACTTGGTTGGTTTATTCAATGGTCTTACACCATTCATAGAGGCCATTCGAACACCCTTTTTCAAAAGTTGCATAGTTATAGTTGCAACACTTAACTTTCTAAGCATATCGATGGTCTTCTTATTCATGGTCTAATTCATTTTCATCGAGACTAGCAATGACCCCTTGGAGATCCTTGTGCGGGGGGGGATAACGTTTCATTACAAGAGGGTCATGCCCTGGTATTATATGACTTTTAGTGGCTGCAAGGCTTATCAAAGTTTCGAATCCTTTTAACATTTTATCTTCTTGAAAGATAATGGGGTAAGGGTTATTTTTCTCCATATTAGCATAAAGATGACTAGCATCAGAAGCTAAAACGACCCAACCACGTTTTGTCATAACACGTACGCATTGCAAACCTGCTGTATGTCCTCCGATGTGGTGGAGTTCAATCCCTGGCGTAAGTTGAGCATATCCATCGTGAAAAATCACTTTTTCAGAGAATACTTTTCTTACCATTCCCACTACATGATCAATTTCCATTGGTGCACGGAAGGGTTTGTAGCGCATATTCCGTCCTGTAGCAAAGGCCATTTCTGTTTCTTGGAGGTGAAAGAAGGCATTTGGAAACAAGTCAAAATTTCCTACGTGATCATAATGAAGGTGTGTGATTATAATGTCTTTGATAGAGGATGCATCAACTCCAAGTAATTTTATTCCTTCGGTAGGGCAGCGAATTAGTTTACGTCCTCTTTTAGATGCTGTTTTTGCATTAAAGCCTGTATCAACTAAGATGGTTTTATCTTTGGAGCGTAAAAGCCAAACA
>Ga0114996_10007706_pt1 | contig 12127 bp, 5 predicted proteins | sample ArcticOcean_MG_C_4_FD_87039 | JGI IMG/M metagenome (GOLD analysis project Ga0114996, IMG submission 87039) | Marine microbial communities from western Arctic Ocean - ArcticOcean_MG_CB4_134 | ecosystem: Environmental > Aquatic > Marine > Oceanic | place: Arctic Ocean: Canada Basin | collected... | reverse complement strand
TCCTCACTATAGACCCTGACATTTTCAAAATGAGACAAGTGCTCTGAGATTGGTTCATCAAGTTCAAGCTTTCCCTCTTCCACCAGCATCATGACCGCTACGGAAGTAACGGGCTTTGTCATTGAATAGACGCGGAATATGGAGTCGAGGGACATAGGCTTATTTTCCTCGGCATCAGCGAATCCTGATGATTCGAAATGAATAATTTCCCCTTTCTTTGCGACCAGGGCAACGGCGCCCATGATGCTTTCATTCTTTATGTTTTCCTCAATAAATGAGGAGACGGTTTCAAGTCCCTTTAGGTTATCACTAAGATTTTTTGAAACGGGAAAATCAGGCTCTGTAATGTTAGTTTCCAATGTTTAAGGGTTCATCTCAGTTAGGTATTAGTAAATAGATAATTATCGGTACAAATACATTTTTCCATTTGAAGATCTTTTAATGCATTAGATTATGGTTCATAGTGATAAAGGTGAGTGTCCAATTCCTTCAGTGTTTGAAGATTTTTTTTCTTCTTTCTGTCCTTATTTTGCATGTTTCATGTGAGGTGAAGGAGCAACTCGTGGATCAGCCTGCTGAGGAATTGGCTGACCTTGGCCCGTACGAGAAAATTCACAGGTTGAGCGGGACTGTCATTCTTAAGCCCTGGAGTAAATCTTCCGAGTCATGGAACGCGGGAGGCGGTTCCTATTATGTTCTGAATGTTGGAGAAACGAAGATTATGGAATTCAGTGCAAAGGAAGGTGTCATTATTCGCTTCGGTGAAGGGGTGACGCCTAAAGACTTTGAGGGATTGATCGGAAAGAGAGTTGAGCTGACGGGGCATTATGTTCCGAAGAAGGCAGTCAAGGAGGCCCGTGGCCAGTACCCTGTTGGTATTGATCGCAAGCCTATACCTAGGGGTTCAGGCTTTAAGGTTCAATCCTTTAAGATTATCCAATAAAAAAGCGATATTTCTTAATGCAGCAATAATAGGAATTATTATTTTGAGTTCTTGGTCTGTATCTCTTTGTCTATCATCGATTAATGATTTAAAATAATTAAGTTGGACCAAAATGACAAAAATATATAATCACATAAATCGATGCTAGCAAAACTTATCAGTCTTATCACGGCGCCTCCCAAAATTATCTTTGACCTTGTTACCGATGTTCTTGGTGCAGCAAAAGCGCTGATCCCCGGATTGTAATGAGTTTATCTTTTCTTGGCTGTGGGCTGGGAATGGATAGGAATTGGGTAAATGTCCTCTGCGCGTAGTTGAGGGTAATGATTTTATTTTTTTGAAAGTTACCAAGAGTTCATGAAGAACGTTCTCTGGAGCCATTTTTTGTTTGGCGTTATTCTTGCCGTTCCAGAGACCAGTCCGGGGCAGGGTCTGCCGTTGGCGAATCCTGTTGAAGTTGGAATGTCTGCCGATGGGCTCTCTCGGATCGATCAGGTCATACAAAATTTTATCGGTAAGAAGGAACTGGCCGGCGCGGTCACTATCGTTGCGCGCCGGGGCAAAGTTGTTCAGTTCAAATCTTACGGGATGCGGGACATTGCGGCTCAAAGGGAAATTCGCAAGGATACTATTTTCCGTATATATTCAATGACCAAGGCCGTGGTTAGTGTGGCCGCGATGAGGCTAGTCGAAGAGGGGAGCCTTGAACTTGACGTGCCGGCTTCCAAGTATGTCCCAGCACTTGGCAGAATGAAATTTAAGGGTAAGGATCCGCAGAGGGAGATGACTCTACGTGATCTTTTGAGGCACACTGCAGGGCTTCCGAACAATGTGAGTACGGACCGTGCCCTGAGGCGTGCCGGGCACCCGTCCTTAGCCGAGAGTACGCTTGAGGAAATGATGGACCGTCTTGATTCGGTTCCTCTCATTTACGAGCCGGGCAAGGGTTGGTATTACAGTTTTGCAGCCGATGTCGTCGCAAGGCTAGTCGAGATAGGGTCAAAGAAGCCCCTCGATCAGGCCCTTTCGGGGCTGGTCTTTGAGCCGCTCGGGATGGTCGATACCGGGTTCCATGTCCCGAAAGAAAAATTGGATCGATTTGCGGTTGCTTACGGGAACGGGCTCAAGCCGATCATTGGTCCGCAGCCGGGAACGAGTGGTCCGTTCACTTTTGAGAAACCTCCTAAATTTCTTTCGGGCGGAGGTGGACTGGTCTCAACGGCGTCCGATTACATGAGGTTTTGTCTTATGCTGACCGGTGGTGGTGAGTTCGGAGGAAAGCGTCTATTAAATAAAGAGACCGTGGAAATGATGTTGGCCGATCAGTTGCCGGAGGGTGTTGGGGAGATTTCCCGTCCTCCGAAGGGTCGTGGATTTGGTCTCGGGTTCGCGGTCCGTATTAGGAAGACGGACCGGTCACCTATCGGTGAGAGTGAGTGGCTGGGAGGCTTGGGGACTGAATTTTTCATCTCTCCGGACCATGAGCTGGCAGTGATCACTCTTTCTAATCAGTCTCCGATGCGTCAGATCAAGAGCGTGGTCCGCCCGGTCGTGTACGACGCGATCAGGGAAGAGAAGGATCAGGCAGAAAATGTTAAGGCCCGGGACCATTTTCTGGTCATTGATTCACGGATTATTGAGTCGAAAGAAAATGCCAGACTCATGCCCGGTACAGTCACGAAGTGTCCGGACAATCCGCTCTTTGTCGAGGATAAGTCATGGGAACCGCGCTACGACAATATGTATCCGAATGTTATCTACGATGAGGAGGACAAACTCTACAAGTGCTGGTACTGCCCTTTCATTATTGATCAGAGGACCACCGAGACACCGGAAGGTAAGCGCAATCCCGAATCGGTCGATTACATGAATGCTCGGCCGGCCGGTAGGGAAGAGGCAATTCTCTATGCGACATCAGAGGACGGAATTAAGTGGGAGAAGCCTGACCTTGGCCTTTTCGAATTTCAGGGAAGCACGAAGAATAATATCGTTTGCCGAGGTGCCGGAGGATCGGGGGTCATCAAGGATCACCGGGATCAGGACCCGGGCCGGCGTTATAAAGCATTCTACTGCACTGATTCAGGTTACAGGATGAGGTACTCCGCGGATGGCCTCCGTTGGGGGGAAGAGGTGGCATTGCCTGGGGTTGGGCAAAGTGATACGCATGCTAACATGATCTGGTCCCCGGAACAGGATAAGTACGTGGGGATATTGCGGCACTATGACAATGTGCCGGTCACGGGGAACCGTAAGATAGCACGGACAGAGAGCGTCGATGCAGTGAGGTGGGACAAGTCAAAGACCATTCTTGAGGGGACGCCTCTCAATCAACTCCATGACATGATCATCTTCCGTGACGGTGGTCTTTATCTTGGCCTGATCGGTTGCATGAATTATCCGTCAGCAAAATCACGTGACGGTGTCCGTCAGCATATTGAACTCGCTTGGAGTCCGGACTCGTACACATGGCACCGAGTCAGTCCGGGCACGCCACTGATTGGGCACTCACCGGCTAAAGTAAGGAAGTACGGGAAAATGCCTTATGACTGGGGTGCCATATTTCCCGCAGCACCGGTCTTTGTGGAGGATGAGATTAGGATTTATTACGGTGCATCGGACTGGTACTTTTTTGACTGGAGGAAAGGGGGGCTTGCGATGGCAACGTTGGGCAAGGATCGGTGGGCCGGTTATGTGCAACAAGATAGGAAAAGGCCCGCTATCCTTACGACTGTTCCTGTTAGTTTAAAGGGAAAGGTTTTCGTTACGGCTGACATTGAAGGCTCAATGACTGTGAGTCTCATAGACAGTGAGGGAGGGGTTATTGCTGTTTCTAATCCCGTCAGTGAGAACTGCACGGGCCATGCTCTGAGCTGGGACCGTGAATTTAATCCAGAAAAGAGGAAAGGGGTTCGGCTCAGGTTTAAGTTGGACCGTGCAATGATCTACTCTTTTAGTTTAAAATAATAGAATGATTAAGGTCGCGTCTGTTCAATTTAACCATGTGCCTGGAGATAAGGAGTCTAACCTAGAGACCATTCGTGAATTTTGTGACGAAGCTGCAGGATCAGCAGTTCAGATTATCGCTTTTCCGGAAATGTGTATAACGGGCTATTGGCATGTTCGTAATTTAAGTAAAGAATCGATTCAGGCCCTGTCCGAGAATGTTTCTGACGGTTCTTCGGTTAATATGCTAAAGGAGATGGCTGATCAGTATCAGCTTATTATTGGGGCCGGACTTATTGAGGAATCCGGAGATGGAAAACTTTATAATTCTTATGTGGTAGCGCATCCAGGCGGTCAGGTGAATTGTCATCGAAAGATTCATTGTTTCATCAGTGAACACATGAGTGATGGGGATTCTTATACGGTCTTTGACTCTCATCTTGGTCACCGGATTGGAATTTTGACTTGTTACGATAATAACATAATAGAGAACGTAAGGATAACAGCGTTAGAGGGAGCTGAAATTTTGCTGGCACCGCATCAGACCGGAGGGTGCGGTTCAAAGAGTCCGCATGGAATGAAGGTCATAGATAGAGAGCTTTGGGAAAACAGAAAAAAGGACCCAAAAAGCATTGAGGATGAATTTCGTGGTCCCAATGGTCGTGGCTGGCTCATGCGATGGCTTCCTTCCCGAGCTCATGATAATGGTCTCTTTGTTATTTTTAGTAATGGGGTAGGGATTGATGATGATGAGGTTCGAACTGGCAATGCTATGATTATAGATCCCTACGGTAGAATTCTTGCGGAGACGTGGAAAGCAGCCGATGAAATGGTTATTGCTAACTTGGATATGAAACTTATCCCGACTAGTTCAGGACGCCGATGGATGCGTGGTCGTAGACCTGAGCTCTATGGGCAAATTGCTACTTCGACTGGTAATGAAATCAGGGCTCGTGAGTCTAGATTTAGCTAGTTGTTATTTCCAATAAAAAAGCGCCTTTGCTGACGGCCTTTTTTATTAATTGTTTTATGGTGATGATGATTTCTCAATTAAATGAAGTAGTTCGGTCACGTTCACTTGAAGGCTGATTCTCTGTAGTAGCCGACGCTCGTGGTTCTGAAATACTTGAATGGTATCCCGGCCTCGTCCCAGATCTTGGTCAGGTAATTCACGGTTTCATCCGTTAGGGTCCCGTAAATTTCAACTTCAATACTCTCCGCCAATTCCAGATGCTTCTTTCCATATTCCTGGACCGGTGGATTGTTGATGTGAGTAATGAGTGAATCGTCGTCCCGGTAAATCTCGGTCCATGTGAACTGCAGCGGGTCATCCGGGTCCGCGTCAAAGTTATGCATGAGCATCCCGGGTTCTGTCTTTTCGACGGCGGCATCCGCTTCCGCGGCAATGGCCAGATAATCATCAACCTTGCCGGGACTGACCCTGACTCTGGCGATCAGTACGAAGGGGCTATGTTTTGGATCCATCTTAACTACGTTAGTCCGCGAAGAAATTGTAAATGCTTCTTGGTAGGTTACGGTTTCACTGTTTTACAATAGCGAACCATGGTGCCGAGGATTAACAGAACCAGTGCCGAAAATAACCAGTTGGCTTTGCTTTCCCTGCCAATGGTCAGATCAAGTTCCAGTGGTGCCTTTCCATCGACCTGAACGCTTCGGTTGAAAGTGAGGACGTTTCCGTGCTCGAGTAATGTCACGTCAAGAGCCTGTAGTGCAGGCTCTGCTGCGAGCTGCTGTCCGACGATCCTTGAGGCAATATTCTTGAGCGCATCATTCTCCTCTTTCGTGTTTCCCTGTAGGAGGGTATCGATCTGGTTCGGGTTGTAGTTAAGGTTTCCCTGTAGGAGCGGATTAACATCTGCTGCCTCTTCAAGTTTTTGATTCCTGGTGAAAACGGGATCCTCGACTCTATTATCGAGGTAAAACCGTTGCCGTCTGGTATTGAGACCGACCACGGCCTGCTCAGTTTGTAATTTTCGTAACTGGACGCGGGCATCCTCGTTAGCGGCCTCGTCAAGTACGTTAATGTTGGATAATCTTTGGTAAGCGCTTCTGGCCTTGGCCTGATCACCCTCATTCTTCCACCGGTTCGCATTCTGAAGATCTATCGACGCATCATTTGCCCGGGCATTGTTTCGTGCCCAGTAAGTGTCACGATAAGAGCTGATTCCTTTGAGGGGTATGGATCTGGATTTTTGCAGGTCCAGGGTGCCACTTTCATTGATGAGTTTATAGCCCTGTGGGAGTACGACTCTCCATGTGATATTCTGGAGAGGCACGTTCAGACTTGGTCCCTGAAGTTTAAAGTTTTTGAACGAACGATCTGATGTCAGTGACCATACCATTGAGACGGTCGCGGCTGCCCGGTCCTCCCGGGGATGAACGTAAAAAAGGTACGAGTCATTCTCTTTCACGATGGCTGCACTCTGTCCGTTAACGAAGGTATTTATGAGTACCGCGTTTTGGGGAAGTTTCACTTTCATCGTGCTCTTCTCGACCACGTCAACCTGCATTTCGGATTCACTAATCGATGTTCCGTTCGTTGAGAAAATGGTCCTGAACTCCGCGCTGCTTACCCTGAGGTTGAGTGCCTGGGCAACGGCATGTCTCTGGACTTTTACTGAGAGAGGTTTCTCAGGATCGACTGCTCGGTAAGTGAGTGCTGCCACGCTCCGGTCTCTCGGATCCAGCAGGGTCTTGGGGATACTAGACCAGTCAATCTGATTCCATCCCCGGTCAGTGCGGTCAGTGCTGATTTCGAAGTGTCCTGAGACACGGACAGCTACCCAGTAAGAGGATTGGCCAACATCCTCGAGCTTGGCAGTACTGATCATCTCGTGGTCATCCTTTCGTTCGGTGGTTTTCTGGTAATTAATCTCAACTTTGGCCGAGCCCAGTATTCTGCGTTTGAACTGGATTTCCCAGAGTCCTTCACTTTCCTCTCCTTCGACCTTCACGATATCTGACACGGCCGCTCCGGTGGCCCGGACCGTTTTCTCTTGCTCAGGTTTTAGAGAAGGTAAGCGTAGTCGAAGCGATTTTACTGCTGCGTTTTCGACTCGGTAATCAATGGTCAGTCGTGTCTTTGTGAGGCCTTCGCGCAGAGTCACTTCGTGTAGAACTTGTGAAGTGACCCAGGGATCAAGCGACTCGATGCTGATGGACAGGTTCCAGTCAGTTTGCAGGAGTCCAAATGCGAGTGTCCCGGGTCTGTTTCCTGCAAGTGCTCTCGCGTCCTTCGGTTGAACATGGTTCCTGTCTAGTGTTTGGACCCGGATCCCCTGTTCGGGCACAATTAGGAGTTGTCCGTTCTGCCGAGTAGCTTCGCGCAATGAGATTCTTGGAACTTTCCATTCGGCCAAGGCTCCCGGGGCAGGACCTGCGATTGAAATCGAAAAGGACTGTGCTCCGAGCGTTCTTCCGTTGAGATTTAGTGCGATGATTCTTTGCTCGCCCTCTGTGGATTCTGTCCAATGACTGAGTGAGGGGCCGCTTGCCGATTCAATTTCCAATCCTTCAGGAAGAGGAAAACTTAGCTTAAAGAGGCCGGCACGTGTGATGTTGACGTTCATATCAAGTGCCAGGACGAGCCTCTCATTTCCAATGGACAGTGTCTGGCTGGTTGTAACTCTCACTTCCGGTGAGACCGGAGTTACAGTCGCGGTCATTGTTCCGCCATTACCCTGGTAACGGTAGGCCTGATGAAGTAGGTGGGCCGGCTTATTATTGACTTTTGTCTTATTGATCGAACCGATCAGTCCAGAATCAAAATCATCAGGATTGACTTTAGACATCCCCTCAACGCTGATGTTTCCTGGCTGGGCGTCTTGACCGAAAGCAACCCCAATCATGCCAAATTCTCTCTGGGAACCGGTCACAGAGACCGGACCTAGGGTCATTTCTGCAGGCAGGGAACCGATGTCTTTTTGAGTCGTGATACTGACATCAAATGGGGCCTTGTGTGTCGGGCTAAATTCTACCCGGAGTGACTGGGTCTCGGGATCAAATCGCCAGTTACTCAAGTTCTCACTGGTCACATTGCTAACGGTGAATGTAACGGGAACTTTGAATTGCATTTGACGGATCTGTCCCCTAGATGGTCGAACCGTCACCCTGTGAAGGCCGTCAACTAGGCCGGGTCCGGGGACGAACAGGTTCGAGGTCTCGGCGGTAAATTCGGCTTTTTCAGAGGACGTGTCTCTGGTCTGTGGTTTGAGAGTGATTTTTGCCCCGCTCCCCTGAAGTCCGAGTATCATCTTGGCGCCGCTCTCAGTTATTTGAAGGCCCTGTACAGGTTCGGTTCTTACCGCTGCAGCCGAAGAAAATTCCCAACCGCTTTGATCGAGTCTGAGCTCGAGGTCATGAGTTGCGGCTGAACTTGTCGGCAGCGTGAATTCCTTGAGTGGACCCGGGCCAGCCAATTCATACGAGCATTCGCAAGTCACATTTCCCTCCCTCTCAAGGACCATCATGTAACTGAATTTATCACCGTTCACCTGTTTAGTGACACGAAGGCCGTCACCCTTGAAACGGGTCAGGACGGCCGGTGAATCAAGCAGGATGACGGTATCATCCACTTCACCGTTAACAGTCAGGTTTAGGGTCCCGTACAGTCTTCCTTCCTTGATGGTCACTTTCTGTATGATCTGGTCAGCGGTCAGTGGACGGTCGTGATGGTCAGCAAGGGCCTGATTCGTCTTGCCAAGGCACCAGCCAAACAAGCTAATAGCAATGATGGTCGGGACAGCGCCGCCGGGAGAAGGTCCTTTAAGTTTCTTTTTCCTGGTTACTTTGGATGCGCGCTTTCTCTTTAATAACATTGGATCAGGTCCTTCCTTTTCGTCTTTCCTGTCTGCTTTGGATACGAGTATTCTTTTCTTCCGTTCCAGTGCCCTGGAAATGAGTAACTTGAACCAGCTAATCATGCTGGAGTGTATGATCCCTGCGTATATAAGAAATGAAATCAGGAGAAAGAAGATCCCGGCACCTGCGTGCTGCGCGAGTATTCCTGCAAGGATCAGGACCCACGACAGTGCATTGAACCAGGCCGGACTAATCTTGTCTTTGAGAACGGATTGCCACCAACCTTTTCTTTTAAATACAATAGAGGCTCCGGTCATGAAGATGCCTACTACCATAATGGCCAGCCCGGCCCACGAAATCATGGATTCCCAGCTGGGGATGTTCATGACTCCGATCTGCACTTCTTCCCCGGAATCGAGAACAGGGAGCACAAATTCCAGCTTGGATACGTTGACTCGTCGCTCTCTCATGGCCTGACCGGCAGAGAATAGTCCGGTAAGGATGCTCAGTGCGAGGATCATAAGACCAATGGCCTGAAAGCTGAGGATTCTCTTGGATCTTGATACGATTAATGAACCGATCACCGCGAGGATTATGATTATGACCAGCTTACCGACTCCTTTGGTCTGGATCCATTCGAATCCTGACTGAGTCAGTACCGGGACTGTCATGACTGGAGAGTTCTTTCCTACAGGTATCAGTAATTGTCCCGGGTCCGCCGTGATATTCCAGTTCGTTGTCAGTGTTGGGGAAAGGACAGTAGGAGCAAGGATCACTGGCCTGCGTTTCTTTCCGGATTTCTGTCCCAGGTTCAAGGTCACTTCGACGGGAGTGTTGGGATCAAGGCTCGCGCTGAGCGGAATGAGTGTGGTGTCGCCACTGTTGCGGGCATTAACTGTTTTCTGGTTGACTTTGACATCCCATAAGTTCATGCCTTCGGGCAACTTTATTCTGAGAGCCTTACTGCCTCGTGTCTTGACCAGAAATAGTGCCGTGGTCACGATCTGCCCGTCACTGGAGACGTGACTGTTAAGGGTGGCGAAGTCAACGACCTGTTCGAGTGTCTTGCCCTGCTCGAACCAGTCGGTTTGTATCTGTAGTTCGAATGGTCGGGACGAGTACTGGAACACGGCAAGTGAAGGGGAGTTGCTTAGTAGTCTGAACTCAGCGGGCAGTTCCAGAGGTTCCATTTTGAGAAGTTCGCTCGACTGAGTGGTTATCTGGTGCTTGACTTGAGAGGGGCTCACGACCTGAATGTATCCGCGCTCGCCCTGGACCCCGACCGGACTCACCTTGCCCGGAGATAATGATCCGCCCCTGGCGTTCATCGGTTGTTCGAAGGTCAGGAGCAGTGTCGCTGCCCCGAGCGTAGGCTGGTGGAGGGACACAATGACTTGGTTCTTTTCATTATCCCTGGTCCAGTCCCTGACATTATGACCATCAATCACGATATTGCCAATCTCTTCGGGAATGTCCAGCCGCCACTCACTGACCGGAGCGCCGACCACAAAATAGTTAAGCAGTACGCTCCCGTAAGCGATGCTCTCCTTGAGGGAGTAAAGGTGAAAAACATCGGCCTGAACACTTTGATCGAGTGCCTCAATATTGACCTCGGCACTCCATTCCCGGTCACGCAGACGGAAGGTCTGCTGTAGGCCCTCGACCCGGACAGGGAAGTAGGCCTGGGGGATTTCAGCTAGTTGGTTAATGGTGCCGGTTGTTATCCTGAACCCGGGAACAGACTTTACTCCGACATGACCGCGGACCGATTTCGCGTCCTGATAATTAAGAGAAGGGAGTACCCATTCGCCGGGATCGGCGGCCATTTTCCTGGTTAGTCGGATCTGGATCAGTTGCCGGCCCGAGACGGCCTTGCCGAAGAGTGCCTTGAGTGACTTATTTCCGTTTTCCGGACCGGTTCCGACCACATAATCAGCGACCTCGGCTCCTGTCAGTGAAGCGAGGTCATAGCCTGCAGGGATGAGAAGACTCCACTCCCGTATCGGGGCTTCCCGGATGTCCAGTTCGATCTGGGCGGAAATGATCCTGTCAGATTCTGTCAGCTCGTAGATCAGGATCTGTGATACGGAAATTTCCGGCAGGATCTGATCGACGTTGATTAGATAATTGTGCTTTGAGGACGGGAACTGATAAACGAGTACTTGCCTAGAATCGTTGAGTTTTGGTCCCGGGAACTTGTCAGCAGTTGTCTGAATGAGCCCGTTCACTCCGCTCACATCAATTCTGACGGCTCCCTCGTTCGAGATCCGGACGAAGCCGGAATGCCTGACGGCGTCCTGGGGAGTGAACCTGAGAGGCTCAACTTTTAATGGAAATTCACCGAGAGCTGTCTGGCTCTTGATGATTAAATTGTCCGAACCTGAAACTGGCCTCGCGCTGGTGATATCAAGGATACGGTCATCACCCTCATTTTTTATTGTCCAGTCAAGGACATTGCTTCCTTCGACGGTCAGGATTTCACCGACTCCCTCAACTAGGATACTGAGTCCGTTCAACTTTCCTTGCAGGAGGCTAAGGTTCAGGGAAGTTGTTTGTCTGAGAAGTCCTGCCCCGATTGATGTTTCGATCTGAGAGTCGGAGGCGAAGAAGAGTTTTCCTTCTTCTGAACTTCCGGCTTTCTTCCATGCCATAGAACAGTGACCGTTGGCAGGAAGGAACCCGACCCAGTCGTTCTGGTCTCGTGTCGGGAAAACGATTCTGCCCGGGTCAAAACTCACTTCGCTATCCAGACCGCTTATGCTGACCGGGACCACTGAACCTGAAGGGACCTGAAAATCTAGAGTGAACCAGTCTCCCTTCTTAATTAGTCCGGCCTGAAATTCCACTCTGAAAGGAAATGAGCCGGGACCCTTGAAATTCATCTCGTATAGTGGATTAGCCTTGCCGGAGCCAGGCCGCATTTTCACGGAATAATTCGCATCAGCGGGAAGCGTGCTCAGTGCCGCGTGCCCGGACAGCAGCTCAATAGATCCTCCCTTTTCTTCTGATACCTGCGCGTTCCCAGTGATCACAAATGCCGCACTAGTCATGGTCTTGTCGACTGACCCGCTGATTTTGATATTATTGAGTCCGACCGGAGGCAGGGAAGCTCCTCCTCGTCTCAAGCTCAGGGCCAGTGCATTGGTGCCGTGTCCCTGAAATTTCCAGGTCCGGTCTTTCTTACTGGCTGTCTTCAGGGGGACGAGACCCTCTGCACTCGTGATTGTCAGGTCAACGGTGCGGTCCGCTGTCAGGCTTATGAGTGAGGAGTAGCCGACCGCCTTCGCCGGTCCGAACGTGATGAGTTCGACGCTTTCCGGTAATTTATTCCATTTTTTTGAAGCGCTGATCTTAGCAATTATTATTCCTGATTTTGCCTTGGGCCTGATTTCGAGGTGCCTTTTCTTTTTACCGTCGAGG
>Ga0114996_10007704_pt1 | contig 12130 bp, 6 predicted proteins | sample ArcticOcean_MG_C_4_FD_87039 | JGI IMG/M metagenome (GOLD analysis project Ga0114996, IMG submission 87039) | Marine microbial communities from western Arctic Ocean - ArcticOcean_MG_CB4_134 | ecosystem: Environmental > Aquatic > Marine > Oceanic | place: Arctic Ocean: Canada Basin | collected... | reverse complement strand
CGAGACGCGCGCCGCTTGACGAGCGCAGGCGTACTCTCACTGTCCGTTGAGCACGGCGAGCAAGCGCAACGAAGTAACGGCGGGCCTCTCATGTGCTTGGCCCGTCAGCCGGTGAGAATTGCGGGCTAGTCCACGAGGGCGCGGCTCTCTAGCTGGTAGATCGCCCACTCTCGTGTTACCTCGGCCGGCGTATAGGAACCTTCCAAAGCTTTCTTGAATTCAGGATGGCGGTCGAAGATGTCCATATCGATCGTGGCAAGGTAGCGGGCTCCCCTTTGCCGCAGCGTCTCGACAAACTCCGGCGAGGCCTGCACCTCGTCGACGCTCCAGCCATGTCTGCGGCTCAGATTGAAGGCCATCGGGCGAGCGTAGAGAAACTCACCATGAGCGGTGCGGTGGCGCAGGGTATGGGGCTGTGGAGACGCCGAACGCCGGTGAATGAAGATGACCTTGTCGTCGGGCTGGGTAAGAGCCCGCACTCGCTGACCGAATCGAACGTCGTCCCAGTGCGCGTCGTTGACGAAGAGCATCTCTCTTGTGTACCAAGCCGAGCAGGCCAAAATGGAGACCACGACGATACCGGCCAATACCGGGGGAGGGGAGAGCCTGGATTGCAGATAGCGAAACCCGCGGGCCATACAAATCACGACGATAAACATGATCGGCAGTTGATAGTAATCGTGTCCCCCGTGACCGCGCGGCACCAGGGCGACGTAAACCGCAAAGCCGGCGATCCACCAAATCAAGAGGCGATCGCGGTCCCGAAATGGAACGATCAAACCGAGCAACAAGAGCGGCAGGCCGGCCGGAGTCGTCATCTCGAAGATCAGCCTTCTGAGCAGCACCACGACCAGCCTGATCCAGTGCTCATCGAGCGGGATGAGCGACCACCAGCCAATGATGGTGAAACGGCCGAGAATTCCAAAGGTATTGCCATAAACTTCCCAAAGGGAATAAGCGTGACGGTACCAGACAATCATCGGCAGAATCACCGCTGCCGCGTAAAGCCAAAGGTTGGGCTTTCGAAACAATCGCCACCCGAACTGTCGATGAGCGAGATAGAGCAGCGGCAACCCAAGGTACAGATTCGGCGGCTTGAAGAGAACGGCCGAGGCCAGACTCAGGGCGCTGATGACCAGATCCGCGGGCCGCCCCTCTTCGCTCCAAACCCAGAAGAAGTGGACTGCCGCCAAGGATCCCAGCGCCATCAACGCGTCCCCCTGGAAAGCTCGCGTGAAGTAGAAGACGAGCGGGCTAAAGGAATAGAACAGTACCGCCAGCAAAGCCGAAGTCTCGTCCATCAGCCTGCGGGCGAAGTGAAACAACAGAAGCGCGGAAAAAAGGTAGACCAGGATATTCACTGCCCGGCCCAGCCATTCCTGGACTCCGAAAACGCAATAGAGAAGAGCAACCGAGAAGTTGTAGAACTGAAATTCGGCTTCCACGTAACCGGGAGAACTCCCGCGCCAGTCGACTTGAGGGTAAAAGATATTCATCCCGCCCTCGTAAAAGTTGCGCGCCAGCCCGGCGTTGTCGTTCTGCCGATAGTGGTGATAGCCCACCAACGGAGCGTCTATGTCATAGAGCCGCCCGAGGACGCCCACCAAGATGATTACCGCAAGTATCCAGCTAGTCTTTTTCAGAGCCGACATAGGTTCGGTTCAGGGGGCTTTTGTGCGACACGGCATCGTTAGCTGGTCCCCGATTCGCCTGTCCCCCGGCTCGGTAATGATACCGGGTACCTCACGCTGAACACAATCGATTTGCCGCCGGTGTCGCTGCGAAGAGACAATATCGGAGGATGAAGTGGAAAAGTCCGCGGACTTATCGCGCGACTTTTTGGCACCGACTTCGTTTGGCGCTGACAGCGGGTGGCGAGGCAAGGTGCATGAGAGGCCTGTCAGTACGAGGCGCGCGCCGTAGGGACCGGCAATCTTGCCGGTCCATCGCCGCAATGCGGCGACGCCCAATCGTTCCCAGCAAGCGCAACGAAGCAGTGGCGGACCTATCGGGTAATTCGACCTTCAGGAGAAGGGCTAGCTCCAACTCGACGCCGCGGCAGCCTCTCGATATCATGCGGCTATCTTGGAGACGGCAAACACAGCGTGATAGATTTGAGAATACTCGCGGATCAGCATCCGTCCTGGTCAGGCTCGTGGCCGCGAGACTTTTCGTGCCGGGTTTTTTTGCTGTTTCAGGCGAAGGTTCTCTTTCGCCGGTTCGATCCGCTCGACGCTTGGAGCGATGGGCTGATCACGCCAGGCTGATGCGGCGGGGAACCGCCCAAACGAGGTCACCAATGAGAATCGGAGTTGTCGGGCTTGGGTTTATGGGCAGCACCCATTTACAGGCGTATGAAAAAATTGGCGGTGCCGAGTTGGCAGCCGTGGCGAGCAGTGACCCCAAGAAGCTCGCCGGCGACTTGAGCGGAATTGGCGGAAACCTCGAGGCGCAGGGCGCCAAGCTGGACTTCGGCGATGCGAAGCGTTACTCGACGGCCGAAGAGCTTTTTGCTGACCCGGCGGTGGAAGCGGTGGACCTTTGCCTTCCTACCTATCTGCATGCTTCCATGACGAGCGCTGCGCTCGGCGCCGGAAAGCATGTGCTGGTCGAGAAGCCGATGGCGCTGAGCGGCGACGAGTGCGAGGGCATGATTGCGGCGGCTCGGTCAAATGGCAAGGTGCTGATGGTGGCTCAGGTCATACGCTTCTGGCCCGACTATGTCGCCGCCCGGAACATCGTCAACGCCGGCGGGGTCGGGACGGTGCGATCCGCGGCCTTTCGCCGGCGCTGCGCCGCGCCCGCTTGGAGCGAGTGGCTGCGTGACCGCGAGCGTAGCGGCGGTGGCGTTTTTGATCTGCTGATTCACGATTTCGACTACTGCGTCTTCCTGTTTGGGAAACCAGCGGCGGTCTCGGCGGCCGGCTACGAAGATCTGGAAGGGGGCGTCGATGTCGTCGATTGCCGCTTGAGTTATCAAGACGGTCCCGCGGTGACGGTCGATGGTGGCTGGCACAATCGCGGAGCGTATCCCTTCTCAATGGAGTTCACGATTGTCGGAGATGACGGCGTTCTTGAATACCACTCGGGGTCGCAGCGGCTCAAGCTCTACCGTGCGGATGGCACGCAAGAAGAGCCTTCGCTGCCAGAGGCCGACGGATTCCAGGGTGAGCTGGAAGCGTTCGTCCAGGCATGTGAGCAGGGTCAGGCGCCGGGCGATTGCCGCCCGGAGGATTCCGCTTTGTCGACACGGGTGACTCTTGCGATGCGGACGTCCCGAGAAAACGGCGGCGAGGCGGTTGCGGTTTAGTGCCTCGATCGTTGAACCCTCGCCAAATAGTGCGCCGGTTGTAGTAACTCCATTGTTGAACCCTTGCCAAATAGTGCGGAAGTTCGGAAAGCAGCCACAGAGCCCCAGGCGCGCGCCTGGGGTCAAGTCCGTCAACCACGTCAATCTTTCAAGTAGTAGAACCGCGTTCAGGCGGCTTCTTGCTTCAACCGGCCAAGGCGCCCCTGAACTGAACTTTTTGAGCGCGAATCCGTAGATTCAATTGAGGAACCGAGACCACTCATGGCGGACCAAGACTCAGAGATCATTGTGCCGACGGACGCTTCCGGAACCGCGGAACACAGCGTGCCGGAACACAGAGCGCCGAAACAGAGAACGCCGGAACAGAGTTCGGCCGGTTCAGGCGAGGAACAAGAGCGGCTGGCCGCTCCGCCATCCGCCGCGGGGACTTCCTACTGCGTGCGATGCGGCGGCTCGATGCCGGGCGAGGATCGTTACTGTCGCACCTGCGGCTGGGAGATGGGCGTGGAGCCTCCGCCACCGCCTCCGAGGGTTGTCATTCCTAACGCTTCGGAAAAGAACCGTCTTACTGCGCTGCTGCTCTGCATTTTCATCGGTGTGTGTGGCGCGCACCGCTTCTATGTTGGAAAGGTGGGGACTGGCATCTTGTGGCTCTGCACGTTTGGGCTGTTTACGATAGGGGCCATTTACGATTTAGCGCTGATCGCAACAGGTGAATTTCGCGACTCGGACGGGCGAAAAATCGTCTACTGGCAATACTAAACTGCAATTCTTTCGGTGTGACGGGGGAAAGCATGCGGGAGGCTATGAGGCATGGTTGTAACGCCCTTTCCAGGGCTTATCGCAATGGGACCGGTAACCCACGGCTGAAGCCGTGGGCTATGGCTGTTTCGTCCCTGACGGGACGCCGCGGGTGCTTCTTTTGTCCTGTCGCAGCTCGCCCATGCGCCGGCGTCACACGAACCCGGGCGGAGGGCTGAAAGCCCAATCGCCACGAAAGCCCGTTGAAACGGGCTGAAAAACGGGGCAGGAGGTTTTATCAACCGACCCTAAAAGGACCGGCCTAGCCGAATCAAGCCACGTAAACGTGGCTTTGGCGGAGGACCGCATGATCCGGAAATGTAGAAACTCTAGAACTATAGCGCACGGCTTCAGGGACGCGTGTCGGGTGACAAACGAAATGTAGAAAATCCAGACGCCGACACGAGTGTCGGCGCTGCAAGCTGAGAGCTTGCGCCACGTCTGGCTGACGCGTCTGTTCTATCTGGCGGACGCGCCTGTTACGGCCGCGCTACCGCGGCAACTACTGATTCCAGGGCGGAACGACGCCGTTCACGCGGGCGTAGGCGATCGTCTGGCCGAGGTGTTCGCTGAGATGTTCGGTCATGAAGATGATGGCGCCGCCGTAGGTGTTGTCGCGTCCGAATAGTTTCACGGCCTTGTCGATGTCGGCGTCGGAGAGCTTTGCCACCGCCGCGCTTATGTGCGCGAATGACTGCTTCACCATGGCAGTGATCGTGGCCTTGTCCGTTGTCGACTTCTCCATCCCATCGGTTTTGACATCGCCGGGAACGTCGGCGCCAATGGTGCGCGGAATTCGATAATTGGCCGAACTCACGTGCAACAATACCTCGCTCACCGAACGCACTCCGTCGGCGGGGCGCCATGCATATTTCCCTTGCGGAATGGCTTCCGCCAAGCCTACGAACTTTTTCTCCAGGCTCGCCAGACGTGCAACGGTGCCGTCGCGAACCTCGGCGGGTCCAGCCACGGCGGTCGCGGCAAAAAGGGTCGCCGTGAGGATCGTTAACAGAGAGGTAGTCGCTTTTCGCATGTATTTCTCCTTTTCCGCGGATGGCGTGGCAGCGGCCCGCGCATCCTAAAGAACGTTAGCAGAATGAGACACCAAAAGGGAACATCGCTGACCCACGGCGCGGATCTCTCGGCCGGTACGAAACGGTTTCGCGGAAGGTTCCACTGCTATTCCGCCACCCGTCACTCGCCCTGGGTGACACGCGGATTGGTGAGGCAACCCGCTTTCCTCACCGCCTGACTTGGGGAAGCACGCGATAGGCGCGCCATGACTACGTTGCGTTTGCTCGCCGTGCACGGCGGACCGTGCCGGTGCGACGCCGGCCCGAAGGCCGACGCGGCCCGTCCGGAGGCGCGCGCCACATCGCGCCCGGTCCGGCGGTGAGAAAACTCGTCAAGCGCTAAGAAAACTCAACAGGCGGTGAGAAAAGCGGATTACCCCGACGACGTTTGCGGGAAATTTTACACGGTTCACTTTCTCGATCTTGGAAAATCGACACATCAAGAACTGCCGTAACTGGTTGGCGTCCGCCACGGAATACTCATAGATAAGAACGAAACGTCGATCAGGACCGGGACGGGAGGCGCATAGCTGCTCCGTTACTTGGAGCGCCATAGCCAGTATTGATGGGCCGCCAGGGGGGGGCTCGCGGCGGGCCGCTCGATCTCTTGACGTCAGGGCCACCCCTGAATAGCGGCAAACCCGCGGCGTGAACCGCGATTCCGGGCGGTTTGGCACGCCACTTGCTAATTCATAACCGAAAAGGACTCACCCCTTGAGACAAATTAGCGCCGGAACTCGGAGAAATAACCACATTCGCGCAAATCGCCGATCGCGTACTCTGAGGAAGAACGATGCGAAATAGACAATTCTCGTCGAGGCTGCTGATCGTGATAGGCATGACCGGTGCCGCGGGGGCCTCCCTTGCCGGCTATGTCCTCTGGGATGCATCAAACGCCGTACGCGATTCGGAAATCCGGGTCGCCGCCGAGTCACGGATCCCGTTCACGACGCAGCCTGCCGCGGGGTCGAATTCCGCGGGCTTCGAGTGGATCAGCGCCCCGCCCTCCTACACGGATTCGGCTTTGTTCGCGGGACGAATGTATCTGGCCGGTCCAACGGGGATTGTGCGGTTGGGCTTGGATGGTAAACCACAGGCGGGATATCGGGTCGGACTTGAGCTTCCAGCGGCTCCTCCGGTAAGTATCGTCAGCGGAGTTTCAACCGAAGGTACAGGCCTTTCCCTTTACGTCGCCACGGCGGGAGAGGGATTACTGATACTGAGCGAGAATTCTCTTCGTTCGGCGGCGCTGGTTGGGGATTCCAGGCCGGCCGAGCATAGCGCCCCCGGCGTGAACCTTGAAAACTACGAAGCAAACGACAGGGAAAATCACGAAGGAAACGACACGGGAAACTACGCGGACAGCCCACCCTTCGTCCAAGTGCGAGCCGAGGAGGCTCCGTATCGCGACCTGACCGTGATCTTGCCACTGAGCACGGGCCGCGTGCTGCTGGGATCGCGGACAAAGGGCGTGCTGGTATACGACGGCGCCACGATGAGCGTTCTGCACCCGTCGCTGGCCGGTTTGCACGTCACGGCGCTGGCCGGCGATGAATCCAGTCTGTGGGTGGGGACTCTCGGTGGCGGCGTATTGTACTGGCACGGCGGGCGTCTCGACGGCTTCGGTGAAGCGGAGGGGCTGCCGGACCCGCAAGTTCTCAGCGTCGCGGTCAACGGTTCGGCGGCATACGTGGGCACGCCGCTGGGCGTTGCGACGTTTCGAGACGGCCGCTTCGAGCGGGTCATCGCGGAAGGGTTATTCTCAACGGCGCTGCTGGCGCGGGAGCGGACTTTATCCGTGGGAACTCTGGACGAAGGAATCTTCGAGATTCCCGTTCGGGCAACTCGATCCCGCGAACGGAGATTGAGCCGGGAGAGTTCCCGCGAGCCACCATTCAACCGTGTCGACAACCTATCGGAGCTGGACGGCAGGCGCTATGCGCTGGCGGACGGTGCACTCTATACCAGCCAGGCAAAGGGAGCCGAATGGACGAAGGCTCCGGCAACAGATGCGCCGGCACTCAGCAACGGCAACATCTCCGCGCTGGCCGCTGACTCGTCGGGCAAGCTTTGGGTCGGCTACTTTGATCGCGGGCTGGACATCCTCACCCCTTCAGGAGAGCTGCTGCGGCACGTCGAGGACGAGCACGTATTTTGCGTCAATCGAATCGTCCACGATCCCGCTCGCGGGTTGACGGCGGTCGCCACCGCGAACGGACTCGTGATGTTCGACAACGGCGGCCAAATCCAGCAGGTCCTTGAACGGCGCGACGGTTTAATCGCCAGTCACGTCACCGACGTCGCCATCGGTCCCGACGGGATGACGATTGCCACGCCGGCTGGGCTGACGTTCATTGACAGTGGCGGAATCCGCAGCCTCTATGCCTTTCACGGACTGGTCAACAACCACGTTTACACGATTGCCGCGGCCGGTCAGACGCTGCTGGCCGGGACGCTGGGAGGACTCTCTGTTCTCGACGCGGGTGTCGTCAAGGCCAGCTACAACACGGCGAATTCGGAATTGAAACACAACTGGATCACCGCCGTTGTTCCGCTTGGCCGGGAGTGGATGATTGGCACCTACGGGGCGGGCATCGTCAAGCTCGATGCCGCCGGCCACGTTGAGACGTTTCCCGAGGCGAGCGGACGCTTTGAGGTCAATCCCAATGCCATGCTGGCGGGCGACGCGCGGGTCTACGCCGGGACGCTCGACCGCGGCCTTTACGTTTACGAGCGGGCCAGCGGCGGCTGGAGCATCGTCACCGAAGGCCTGCCATCTCGCAGCGTTACGGCGCTGGCTGCAACGGGCGACTACCTCTATGTCGGGACCAACAACGGACTGGTTCGTATTCGCGAGCAGGAGTTGAAGCTGCCTTGAAACGCTCGGTTCAATTGCTGCTGGCGGCCGGGCTCGGAGCCTCTTCGGCGTTCGCGGACGCGGGTGTCCTGATTCCTTCGACGGGGCCGCAACCGGACCCGAAAGTTCTTTCCATTGAGGAAATGTCGATTGACATTCGAATCGACAACGGAGTCGCGAAAGTAGCGATTCGGCAGATCTTCGCCAGCCACGTCGATCGGGTGCTGGAGGGCAACTGGGTATTCGCGCTGCCGGACCGGGCGACCGTCTCTGATTTCGCGGTGTGGGACGGAGTGACTCGCATTCCCGGAGTGATCCTCGAACGACGGCGGGCGGAGGAGATATACCAAAGCTTGCGCGTGCAGATGATCGACCCGGGCCTGCTGCAACAAGGGCAGGCAGGGGCCGGCGAGGCGCGGCGCACGGCCGTCTTTAGCGCCCGCGTGACTCCCATCCCGGGGTACGGTTTCAAGCGCATCGAGATCGAATACCACGAGCGGATTCCGGTCGAGAACCTGCAATCGTATTTTGCTATTCCGCTTCGTCCAGACGCCTATCAGGCTCAAATGGCGGGGCAGCTCGCAGTTCGGCTGGAGGTCTTGTCGAGGCATCCGATCAGGGACTTTGAAGTTGTGGGGACGGCCTATCCGCTGCAGGTGACCGAGCGAACTCCCAACCGAATCCGCGCCCGATTCGACGGCGCCGGAGTGAACTTTGCCGAGGATCTGGCGTTTCGCTATGACCTCGATGCGGCTGGCGGCGACTCTCTCGAAATCGTGACGTATCGCAATCCCAAGCCCGCCGCGCCGAACCCGGCGACTGTTTCCCCCGAACCCGAGCAGCCCGAGCCCGGATTCTTCCAGGCCTCGGCCTTGCTGGCAAAACCGGGGTCTGAACGGCAACAACGCGCTGACGGCGTCGGGCCGCCGGCTCCGGCCGGAACTCGTGCTCCGCGAACGATGGTCCTGCTGTTCGACACGTCGCTTTCGATGCAATGGGAAAAACTCGAACGCAGCTATCAGGCGCTTGAAACTTTGCTGCATAGCCTCGGCTCCGCCGACCGTTTCAATCTATTGCTGTTCAATACCAAGGTTTCACCTTTCTCGGAGGCTCCGGTTCCCGCGGATCGGGTGAGCATTCAGAAGGCACTCGATTTTGTCAGGAGCAGCCGGTTGCGCGGCGGGACTGATTTACAGCAGGCGCTTGCCGGTTCGCTGGAGCAAGCGGCGGCGGGCGACGGCGAACGCTACGTCATTTTACTGGGCGATGGCGGCGCTACTCGCGGCACGATTCATACCGGCCGCTTGGCCCAATGGTACGAGTCCCAACTCGATCTGATACCGGCAGCGCGGCGTCCGAGGACTTATGTCTTCGGAGTCGGTGACGATGCCAATCTGCGTTTACTGAGAATGCTGGGAGGAGCCGACGGGGTGGTCGAGTGGGTGCGCTCCACCGAACCGATCGAGTTCAAGCTGAATGCTTTCGTCTCGAAGATCGGTCGCCGTCCGGTCGCTGACCTGCGGCTCTCGGCGACTCCTGAATCGGTTTTCGACTTCATCTATCCGCTGGAGAAAAGCTGGTTCGCCGGATCGGTCGCGTCGTGGGTTGGACGTTATCCGAAGCCGGGAACGGAGGCGCGTTTTCAAGTCAGCGGAGTGCGCGACGGGGAGCCGCTCGAAATGCTTGCAGCGGTGTCACTGCCCGAGCAAGACACGGCCCACCCGCATCTGCCCAGAACCTGGGCCCGCGCCAGGGTGGACGCTCTGCTTGAAAAGATCGAGCGCGACGGCGAAGACCAGGCCACGATCGACGAGATCATTCGGCTGGCGCGAAAGTACAAATTCGTCACTCCCTACACGTCGTTTCTAGCGGCGCCCCGCTCGCTGCTGCGGCCTCGCGCGATTCGTCCCGGAGACCCGGTGCTGCGCGTCCGAACCGACGAATCCGTTGTTTCGGTCACGGCATTGTTCCCGTTTGGGCTGATCAAGAAACTCAAATATCTCGGGGGTGAAGACATTTGGCAGACTCGCTTTCTGGCGCCCGTCAGCATGGAAGACGGCGAGCATGAAGTGCGCCTGATCATGCGCGACCGTCAGGGCCGTGCGTTCCGGGAAAAGAAGAGCTTCGTCATCACCAGCAAGCCTCCGACGGTGCGGGTTCATCTTGAGAAGCAGCGCTACCGCCAGGGCGAGGCCGTCGCACTGCGGGTCAGCGCGACACAGACCACGCGCACGCTAGTGGCCAGGATGTATGGCGTTGCCCCGGTCCACCTGCGATGGAATCCCGCGGCGCGCTACAACACCGGCGAGTTAGTCATTCCCGCTGATCTGCCAGCCGGGCAGTATCCACTGACGGTGACCGCCGAAGACTTTGCCCACAATATCGGAACCGGGGAGGTGACCCTTGAAGTGGTCCCGTAGCCGGGCGTTGTTGGGCCTCCTCACGGTGGCGGTTGTGCTGGGCGGCCTGGCGGCCCGCGGAGAGCTTCGCGAGTGGGTCCGATTCGTTGAGGGCGAGAGTGACCTGAGACAAGTTTTCTTCAAGACGGTGTCGCTGCCTTCGGGTGATGTCCTCACGCCGCGTCCGGCGCGCGAGACCGTCGAGGCGCTGGGTGAGTTAATTCGGGCAACGCCTGCTGAAGCAGACCTCTACGCACTACGCGCGCGTGAGGCCGAACGGCAACTCGAATTTGAAGTAGCCGAGGCGGACTGGAAAAAATTCGCGGAGCTAAGCGAAGACCCCGCCGAGGGGCAACTGGCGCTGGCCGACTTTTTCCAGCGGCGCTTAAGCCCGCAAGACGAGGTCGCCGCGTTGCTCGCCGTGGGGCGATCGCCGACCCCTGCGAAAGAGCGATTCTTTCCCGCGCGGCAACAGCGTTCCTGGCGGGCTTTCGAGCGCAGTCTCGCCGTGATCGATGCGCAGGCACTGCCGGACGAAACCACCGCGGGGCAATACAGCGCGTGGCTGGCGGCTTACCCCGAACAGCGAGTGCTTTACTCGCGCTTTCTCGACGTTCTCGTCGAGCAGAATCGCATTGGCGACGCCGAAGAACTGATAGACCGCTACGCCAACACCTTTCCAACCGAGCCGCTTTTCGGCGTGCAGGCGCGCGCGAAACTGGCCGAGCTCAGCTCCGGCGAAAGCGCTCTCGCGGTCTACGACGAAGCGTTCCAGCCGTTGTGGCCCCAGGGGATGATCAACGAGTATTTCGGACTGGTCGCCAAAACGCGGCAACTGCGCGGTTTCCTGGACCGCGCGAAAGCGGCCTTGTCGGCGAACCCCGAAGACCTCTCGGCCACGGCCTGGATCTATCACTACTATCAGCGCCAGCGAAACAGCGCGGCCGCGAACGCCGCCTTGTCGAGCTTCCGGCGGAACAAAGAAAATCGCGGCCTGCGATGGCAAGCCGATGAGCTGCTGACCCTCGCCGAACTCTCTCGGCGCGCCAACAACTACAACGAAGCGGCGCGCTACAGCTACGCGCTCTACAGTCTGCCGACGGCGACGCAGCAGGACGCCGAGCAGGCTCTAGCCGCTCTGATCGATTTGCTGTTGACGGCTCCCGAGCAACGCATCGAGTTTGGGTCCGGCGATCTTTCCTTCTACCGCGATATTGCCACGATGGACGACCATCCAGGCTTCCTCAACGGCGTCTTGTCACTGCTGTTCAACTCGCAGCGCCCGCGCCAGGAGTTCGCCCGGCAGGAGAGGACCTCGGTTGCCTATTTCCACCGCGCCCGCGCCTCGGAGCTGCTCGAGACATTTCACGCGCGGTTCTCCTATTCGCAACTTCGGCCGGGATTGCAGGTAAAGCTGATCGAAGCCTATAACACGTACGGGGAAGGCGACGGAGTGATCCGGGCCGCAAAGGCTTTCCTGCAGGAATTCCCCGAATCGCGGCAACGCAGCCGCGTCGCGCTGCTGATGGCCGACGCCTACGCCCGTCAGGAGCAGGTGAATCTTGAGTTCGCGACTTACGAGTCGCTGTTGCGAGAGTTGGCCGGGCAAGCCGATCGCGTTCCCATCGGAACTCCGGAATTGACCGGCGCACTGCAAAGTTCGCCGACGCCAGGCAGGACGGCCCGCGCT
>Ga0114996_10007703_pt1 | contig 12131 bp, 13 predicted proteins | sample ArcticOcean_MG_C_4_FD_87039 | JGI IMG/M metagenome (GOLD analysis project Ga0114996, IMG submission 87039) | Marine microbial communities from western Arctic Ocean - ArcticOcean_MG_CB4_134 | ecosystem: Environmental > Aquatic > Marine > Oceanic | place: Arctic Ocean: Canada Basin | collected... | reverse complement strand
CAATTTGTATTAGAGCATTAACAGAAGAAGGAATTTTACCTCATGTAGTTCCTGAGCATCCAAAGATGGGGCCGTTGGTTTTGGCAGTTGCAGAATACTTTGCCAAACTAGATATTAATACTACTAAGCCACTACCAAAAATAGATTCAAATGATTATGGGAAGCGTACTTGAATGGGCTATTATCCAGTTTACCTAAACCTAGAAAATCGTAATTGTGCTGTTATAGGCGATGGAGTTGAAGTAGGGAAGAAAATAGATGGATTATTAGCTGCTGGAGCTAACGTAATTGTTATCACCGAGAAAATTACACCTCATTTAGAACAACTCGATTCACAGAGTAGAATAAAGCTTAATATTCGCCAATATATCGACGGGGATTTAAGGGATATTTTCCTGGCGGTTGCAGCTACTACCTATGATAAAGATTTAAGTAATAGGATAGCTTTAGAGGCTGAAAGAGAAGGCGTATTATTAAATGTAATGGATATAACCTCTCTTTGTACATGGATTGCTCCAGCAATAGTTAAGAGGGGTGATCTTGCTATTTCAATATCAACAAGTGGAAGAAGTCCAGCGATGGCTAGGTTTATTAGGGAGAATATTGAAAAACATATACCTGAAGAATATGGTAATCTTTTAGAGTTAGTTGGACAAATAAGGAATGATTTGAGATCCAAAAAATTAAAACCAAAGTTTGAAAAATGGCAGAAAGCTATTAAAGAAGAAATAGATCGAAATGATCTAGGACACGATTGGGAATCAACTCGACGTAGGTTAAAAGATCGTCTTGAAGAATAGTATGTTTTAGGACAAATAAGATCTACAAAATAAACCTACAGGAACACGTACTTATCCAAATTAATTTTTATAACAGGACGTTATTTGAATCAGATGTCAAACGAATTTATTCATGTTAATAATGGTTTTGTGAGCTTGGTCGGTGCGGGACCAGGTGATCCTGAATTATTGACAATAAAGGGTTTACGTCGCTTAGAGCAGGCTGATGTCGTTTTATATGATAGGTTGAGTCCCAAAGGACTCTTAGCCAAAGCGCCAGTTAATGCTGAACTTATATTTGCAGGTGATCGTGAAACTGGAAAGAATAGAGATCAGGATTGGATTAACTCCATAATGATAGAAAAGGCAAAGCTGGGTAAAAAGGTAGTTAGATTAAAAGGAGGAGACCCTTTTGTTTTTGGTAGAGGAGGGGAAGAAGCGGAAGCTTTGGAGAAAGCTGGAGTCAATTGGGAGGTGGTTCCAGGAGTAACCTCACCTATATCGGTACTAGCTTATTCCGGGATTCCAATTACAGATCGACGGTTTTCAACTTCTTTTGCAGTCGTCAGTGGACATATCGTGACTAATAGAGAATCATCTGCTCCCTGGATACAATTAGCAGGGAAAGTAGGTACGTTAGTTTGTGTTATGGCTACAGAGGGATTTGGAAGGATTTCTAAAGACTTATTAGCTGAAGGATTAGATCCAAATACTCCTTCAGCTATTGTCCAATCTGGTACTACGGCTGATCAGCGAACTATCACTGGCCCCTTAAAAAATATTGCTTCTATCGCTAAAAATGCTAAGGTTAAACATCCTTCTATATTTGTAATTGGTAACACTGTACCTATGGTTAATCAATTAGCTTGGTACGAAAAACGTCCACTTTTTGGGTTACGTGTTTTTATTGATATTGATTCAAATAATAATCGAATAGCAGAAAAACTTTTGGATCAAGGTGCAGATGTTATAGAGATACGTGATTTTAAGCAGTCAGATCCTCATGTGGATACAATTAAAAAGATGCTTAATATTGGTGCCGGGTTAGTTTGTTACAATTCAAAAGAGTCAGTGTACCGAATGACTACATTATTTAAAGAATTCTTAAATACGCCCACTGTTATTATTGGGGAAGAAACTTCCAAAATAGCTAAGGAATTAGGTTTGAATATAGTCGCCAAACTTGATAAAGACCTTGATTCCTTAATTGAAAGTTTAATTAAGTGGCATGAATCCGGAAACCATAAGAAATAGCTGCGTTATCTAATAATCTTGAAAACCATGCAATAGAAATATAAGTAAATTATAGTAACATTTGTACTGGTCTGCTAACAAATTATAAGGGATGGGAATTGTGCCTAATGCACCTCTAGATAAGCATTAATAATTCGATAGTTCTAGTCATCATTGAGGCACGAAGTAGCCTATCACAGATTGGCTTGGGAACATTTGTTTTAGCTTTGAAAATATTTGTGCTTGCAAGCTGCGTGCAAAAAGAATCAAGATCGCAAATACTTTTTGATGGTTAAGTTGGCTGAATTATGCTGACTTCCAATACCAAGGTGATTTTTCTTGTTTCTTAAGAATTAGGTCTTTTTAAAACATTTCACCTTTTGCTCTTTTAAATGTTTTTTTGCATGTGATATTTCGTTCATATCTAATAGATTCGAGAGTGATATAATCAATCGTAATTATATTAAATTCCAGGGGATTATTTTATGTACGGAGAACTATTCGGCCTAACAACTGCTTGGTCATGGGCCGCAAGCAATATATATACTAAAAAAGTCACTTATAGACTAAACCCATTACAGATTCTAACAGCCTATATATGGCTTTATACATTATTAACTTTAATAGTAGCATTTTTTATGGGAAGATTGAGTGAATTATTCCGATTACAGCTCAATACTCTCACTTATTTTACTTCAGGATCAATACTTGGTTTTGCTGGTGACTGGACTCTGTTTAAGGCATTATCTTTAGGTGGAGGAATCGGTTATACAATAACTATAGCTACGAGTGTTTTTATTGTTACAACTGCTCTAGTCGGTATGATTTTCCTAAACGAATCTATTGCTGGCCTCCAAATATCTGGAGGTGGAATGATTATTATTGGTATCTTTATCGCTAATGTTAAGCTTTCAATTCATTCATTTACCGTAAAACATTTCTGGCATAGCTCCTCCAAACAATCAGTTTTCATCTTTGCATCGTTAACAGGATTTCTATGGTCACTAGGACTTATTCTATGGAATCAAGGATTAACTGAAACAGATCCAATAACTGGAGCAGCAATTTCCAGTTTGATTCCTAGTTGCTTCTTTATTCTGGCATGTATATTTAATTCAAATATCAGACCATTTCCAATTGAAAAATCCTATCGATGCAAACTTTTACTGGGTGGCTCACTATATGGCCTTGGACTTCTAACATCAATCCTTGCATTACATTTTTCCGGAGTAGGATTGACTGCTATATTAATGAGTTGCACTCCTATATTCTCGATACCCTTAGGAATCTTGTTTCTTAAAGAACGATACACAAAACAAGGTATGTTAGGTTTAGGAATTTGTATAATTGGAATAATCATAGTAGTTGCTTAGCAAGGTTACCAAATTAAGCACACCCGATAGATCGGAGAGCCCGCCAATACCAGATGATTTCGGGAGGATACCCTATACAAATTACCCCATCTGCAAGTTCTCCTGCTAATTGAAGCATTTTCAGTCCATCTGTAGCCAGATAAACAGATATTGTTTCAATCCATCCTGACTCCATTTTATTACCTTCCCATTCAGTTTCCTCTCCGACTGTATACTTTTTGAAAAACTCTATAGTCTTACGAACTTCACTTACTGGCGGAAGTCATGGTATCTTTCCTAGCCTCATTCCAGAACCGAGGATTTGGAGTTCTAATTCTCGGGGCGTGCCAGATTTTAGGCACGAAATAAGGGTTCATACAATAACAGGTGTTCAAACATCCATGTCTTTATGAATATCTTGTGGACAAAGTTTAAGGGATGGCAATTAACGTAAAAGTACTTTAGCGACAAATCATCACGCCAAAACAAACTCTAAGGGATTGAATTATGCCTGATGCACACCTATCTAAGCATTGATGATGTGATATTGTTCAACGAGAGAAATGAGACATTACTTCTTCAGAGAACCAGTGAATTTGTTCTAATAGCTCATCATAACTATCTATGGCATGATTTGTAACAATACAACTAGTCGCACCTTGGCATTCAAGTTGTACAATTTTTTCTACCACCTCATTTGGAGTACCAATTAAATTTCTGGTCACAAATTGATCCAAAGTTTGCCCACCAATGCGTCTATTAGATACTCTAGTATTTAAATATTTTTGTCTAGCCAAAGCCTCATCAGTTGCTAAACTCTGCACAGCTACAACTGCAATATCTAATTCTGCTATATCCCTTCCTAATTCATCCATAAAGGGATATAATCTTTCCATACGTTTAATTATTGTTTCATTATTCGTAGCAACAGAAATTAGCCATCCAGCCCCCCATTTAGCAACTCGTTTTGCAATACTTTCAGGCTTATTTAGAACATTCCCGGAAATATACACTGGTATTAGATTTTGAACAGGCCTTGGAGTCAAACATAATTCTTTAAATTCGTAATACTGACCTACAAAAGACACAGGTTCACCTGACAACAGTAATTCTATTGCTTCTAAAGTCTCCTCCATAATTAATCCTCTATTATATGTTTTCTTCCTAGGAAATAAAGAATTAAACTCATCTCTGGAAGATCCAACTCCAACTCCAAACAAAACTCTTCCTCCACTTAAATTATCAAGAGTAGCTAACTGCTTTGCTAACAAAATAGGTTCTCTTAACGGAAGAATAATTACTCCAGTACCTAACTTTATATGAGAAGTACTAGCAGAAATATACGATAAAGAAATAAGAAGCTCATACCAATTAGGAACACCATCCATACCTAATATTCCTGTTTCATTTTGACCGACTCTCTTAGTTAAACTAGGGACAATCAGATCAAGCCCCCAAAGGGAATCATACCCTAATGATTCAGCAATCTGAGCAAATTCAATTAGTTGGATGGGACTAGCAAATGGTATTTCGCCGTAAACACCCTCGTAAGAATTAGGAAATGCCAAGCCAAACTTCAAATTAACTCCTGTATTAGCCCAGATGTTCTCGTTCTTTAGGTTGTTGCAAAAATTGAATTACATTACCATCAGGATCCTCTATTGTAGCTACTATCCCACCCCAATGCTCTTCATCTGGTCCTCTCAACAATTGAATGCCTTTATCTTTCAATTGTTGTACTAAAGGATAGATATTCTTTGTTCCAAAATTTATCATAATTCTATAAGGATCTTTTGAAGAACCTTTAACTAATTTATGTAAACCAATTCCTAGCCGAAATTTACCCCAACGAAAAGAAACAAAATCACTATGCCTAGAATGTCGAGTTAGGCCCAATACATTTTCATAGAAGTCTAGAAGTTTATCAAGATCATCTGTCCATATTATAGTCCCAACTACACCAGTAATCATGATTAATCTCCGGTTATAATATTCAACTTTTGTATCCTCTCCATTTTAATCCACATCCTAAACAATATAAGGTTCTTAGATTAAAAAAATAGTCAGTAATCAATCTAACGGTAACAACAATATATACTAATATTGGTATAAATAAAATTAAAACATTTTCTATAAAAACCCATAATATAACCCAAAAAAAATAACTCGCCCACAAGCTAAGAAATACTTGTCGTAACCTTCCTCTTGCATTAGTTCCATGAATATCCCAAGGAACGCTAATTTCAAGACTTTTACATTTGGGGCAAACTATTGTGATCTTTTTACCAACGGGTTGCATTACTCATTAATTCATCTCTATAATTTTCTTGATCCATTAACTCACAAGTCAATTTATTCCATTCAAGCCTTATAATGCCAATCATCTATTAATCAGCTTAGCGACCAAAGGAAAGTCACTTAAAGATGGGAGTAATAATGGCTGATTAACGCCTGCTTCTATATATTCCTCTATCTTTTCTCTACAATAAGACATAGATCCAACTAAGTATAGAGAGTCTACGATTTCATTACTAATTAGGCTTTCTGCTTCTTCAAAAGCCCCTTGTTTGAATCTGCTTCTTAATGGATTTAAAATAGATGGGTCAAATCGACCTTTATCTAATAATATTTCACCAACATGGGGTTCATTTAGTAGCTGTACAATTCTTCGTTTAAGCTTAGCATACATTTGAACAGGGTTTTCTGTAGGCCTAATTACGAGCATACAGGCGATAGTTATCGTATTTGGATCTTTTCCTGCTTTCACCGCGGCTTTTTTTATCTCGTTAACAGCGTATATAACATAGTCTGTTGAGACATAGGCATTAAGAATGGCACCATCTGCAATTGAGCCAGCACTTCTTAACGCCATCGGTCCAATAGCTGAAAGATAGATTGGAATCTGCGTTTGAATAGGCCTAATGGAAAGATTAATGTCTTTTAAATTAAAGAATTCATCATCTTTTATAAACCCCTGTCTAGAAAGTATATTCCTTAAAACTTTGACTGAATTTCTCAAGGTACTTGAAGCGCCATCATAAGAAATACCCATTTTATCTTCGATTACTGACCGTTCGCTTCTACCTAAACCTAAAATAAACCTCCCCCCAGATATACGATCTAAGGTAGCTGCGGCCATGCCCAATAATGCTAAATTTCGGGTGAATGGATTAACCACACCAACCCCCAGTTTTATATTCTTAGTAACTGCTGCAATATATCCTAACACCGAAAATGTTTCTTCATGAAAATATCGCTCAGTTAACCAAAGTGATGAAAATCTAGCATCTTCAGCTAATCTAGCATATTGGCTAAGTTCTTCTCCATTTTTAATCCCATGGTGCAATACTATTCCCAAGTCAGCAATCACATTTCCTCCGAAAACTTTCTAGTGACTGATAAATACCATATTATATCTTATTTTATTTAAACCCCAATAAGTGTTCAATCGTCATTTTACATATGAATATCTATTCATCATTTTAATCTAAGTGTACCTATTTTTTCTAGCGACAAATGTATGTTAGATTATCAGATGAATTATGTACTCAAAGCTCCGATCGATATATTACGGGTGGTGGATAGCACTTGCTGGTTGTTTAAATATGGCTCTTATTGGGTTATATTTTCATGGTGCTGGCACTTTTTTATCTGCTTTAGATGATGAATTCATGTGGAGTAGAACACTTTTAGCAGGCGCATTCTCCATTGCCAGAATTGAAGGCAGTATAATAGGCCCTCTCGCTGGTTATCTTACTGACAAATTAAGACCACATAACATGGTACTTATAGGTTTAGTAATCATGGGTCTTGGATACTTTATTTTATCCTTTGTAAATACCCCATTAATATTCTATATAGCCTTTGTAACTATTGCTATAGGTGGAGGATTAGGGAGCTTTATCCCTGCAGTTACATCTGTAACATATTGGTTTATAAAAAAGAGATCCCTTGCAATTGCAGTAATGATGTGTGGAACAGCAATAGGAGGGTTGTTAGTTGGGCCTATGGCTATTGGAATTGCTGATTTTGGATGGAGAACAGTTAGCCTATGTATTGGAGTTACCATACTATTAGTAGGGATTCCATTAAGCTATATTTTCAAAAAAGAACCGCAAGATTTCCAAGGTATACAAGATAAGGAACAGCTAGATACGAATATAGAAAACAGTGTCCTATATACTAATAACAGAATTGAATTTACAGTAAAGGAAGCCCTTAAAACTCGTACTTTTTGGATTGTAGCGATTTCACATTCTTTGGTGAACATGTCTTTTACAGCGGTAGTTGTTCATGGCGTACCTCATCTTACAGATATAGGAATGTCACTTAGCTTAGCAGGTGGAATTGTTGCTATTTATAATATTATTTCACTACCATCCCAGATCATCGGTGGGTGGGTAGGAGATAAATTAAACAAACGAATCCTTTTATGTTGTTTACTCTTGATCCAGGGTACTGCTGTAATTGTATTTGCTTTAACTTCAAATCCAATGGGCGCTTATATTTTTGCCATTCTTTTTGGAGTGGGATTAGGTGGGCGTACAGCAATATATCATGCTTTAAGAGCAGATTATTTTGGAGGCAAGGCTTTTGCATCTATCACAGGAATCTACGGTATTCCACTTAACATCACAATGGCTATAGCCCCCGTATTAGTAGGAATATTATTTGATATTCAACATACCTATATGTACGGGATGTTATTTCTTGGTATTTTAGCAATACTCGGAGGTGTGTTAATGCTAACTGCAACTCAACCGAAAAAGTTTGTCAATAATTCTAGTTAAATACCCTTTTATGTTTATAGATATGAAGTCATAGTTGAATTAAAATTTCTTTTATATTTATAAATTTCACTTGTTATGATAAAATCAGCCTTTCAATCCTATTTCTTAAGAACAACAAATTAAACCATTTAAATAATTGGAGAGTTACAATGACTGGCATATCCCATTCTAACACTAACCAAGAACACTCTACTAATAAGACCAACACTAAAGAAATGACTGGTGGGCAAGCACTTATAAATTCTATATACAATGAAGGAGTCCGCGTAGTGTTCGGCCTACCTGGAGTGCAAACGTATCATGCAGTAATCCCAATTTTAGATTATCCTGACATGCAGTTCATTACAACAAGACATGAGCAAGCCACCACATATATGGCTGATGGATATGCCAGGGCTAGCGGTAAAATTGGTGTCTCGCTTGTCGTGCCTGGCCCAGGTTTACAAAATGCCTCTGCTGGAATTACAAATGCTTACTCAGCTTCTTCTCCAATATTGGTTATTTCAGGTCAAATAAATAAAGATAAAATAGGAAAAAACATTGGTATTCTTCATGAAATTAATGATCAGTTAGATATTGTAAAACCAATAACAAAATGGCAATCCAGAGTATTAGAAGCAAAAAACGTACCCTCTGCGGTACAACAATCTTTTATTCATTTGAAGACTGGACGACCAAGACCTGTACTTATAGAAATCCCTCCTGAAACTTTAGCTGAGCAAACTAGATTTCCTACTTATCAACCAAGTCATCCAGATACCACTCCAATTAACACGAGTGCAATAGAGAAAGCAGCTGAATTACTTGATCAATCAGCAAACACAGTGATATGGGCAGGTGGAGGTATTCATGGTTCTAATGCCTCTGATGAACTTTTACATTTAGCCGAATATTTACAAATACCCATAATAACAACCCCCGAAGGAAAAGGAGCTATATCAGACCGCCACTACTTATCTTTAGGTGTCACAAGAGGTAGATCAACAGGTGAATTCAGAGATCCTTTAAGAGATTTCTTCAGCAATTGTGATCTAATATTGGCCATTGGAACACGTTTTGCTACTGCCAAACCTAATGTCTCACAAAAGGTAATACAAATTGACGTAGATCCAGATGAAATAGGCAGGAATCACAGTAATACATTTGGAATAGTTGGTGACTTAAAAAATATTCTACCTGTATTACTTGAAGCAATAAAATCTCTTGGCAAACATAGGACTTCTAGAAAATCTGAATTTCAAATTATGCGAACTGAAAGATATGAAAATCCAAATAACCAAATAGAACCATTGGATTCCTACGTTAGGGCATTACGTACAGGCATCCCTGATGATGGTATATTGGTACCAGATATGACTCAAATTGGATATTATTCCAGAACAAATTACCACGTTTACAATCCCAGAAGCTACTTCACCTCTTCATATACAGGTAATTTAGGCTCAGCTTTCCCTACTGCTCTAGGAGTAAAAGTAGCAATGCCAAACAAACCAGTAATATGTGTGGCTGGTGATGGAGGTTTTTTATTCAATTCTCAAGAATTATCAACTGCAAGGCAGTTTAAGATCAATGTTGTTACAATAGTATTTAACGATAATGCATATGGTAATGTTTTCAGAGATATGAAAAACTTATTTAATGGGAGGAACCTAGGAGCACAGTTGGAAAACCCTAATTTTTTAAAATTGGCTGAAGCATATGGTGTCGCTGGAATACAAGCAAAGTCACCTGAAGAACTGACAAAGGCTATTAATAAAGGGCTGGAAATGAACCAACCAGTTTTAATAGAGGTTCCATTTGGGCCTATGCCATCTCCATTTTTTGACTAAAACTATATATTTATCTGTACAAATTTAAATTGCACTATCGCTTCCACCACTTGGTGGAGCATCTAGAAGCACAAGCTCAACTTCAGTTACTTCTGCAGACTCTTTGGGCAGTCTAGCAATTTCATCAGGATTATTACTTAAAACTGTAGCGGTAACATTAATCCCATCTACTATAATGTTCAAACCTCCCGCTAGTTGATCTCTATCAAAAACCATGTCCTTAAGTTCTTTACCATGATTCTTAATTAAATTTTCTAACATACTTAAAACAGTATTACCCGGTTCAGCTTTAATCACCTCTTCTCTTTGTCCAACTTTAGATCTTATCCTACCGATATAAATTACATTTATATACATACTCTACTTGCCTCTCATACTAATAGACCGATCAATTATGAGTAAAAGATTAGCAGATTATCTTAGTAGTGAACAGGATTAACTTCATTAAATCATCCAACAATTAAACCAAAACCATATGGGAAAATAATATTATTATCACAAAAGAACTAACAGTAAAATAATAAAGGATGGGTTAATTCAGGATTAAGCAGGCGGTGGAGGAGGGAAAAGATTTTTAGCTTGCCTCAATATACTAAATAGTAAGCCTCCAACTATAAGCGTGATTATAGCGATAACTCCTGGAAAAAGCCAAGGAGCCCGTTCACTCAATTTACCCTCAAAGGCTGGGTTATTTATTTGAGGACCAACACTTAAGTCAGGTAAATTTGTTGTTTTCGAATACATCAGGAATTTATTTATATCATAGACAGGCATTGTTGCTTTTTCATTACCATAATAAAGAAAATGTTGGTTAGATTCTTGAACTTGGAATACTAATTTCCGAGCAAACCCCCAAATATTTGATTTCATGATATTCAAAGGCATACTATCTTCATTATGTATAATCATACGAATATAACGGCTTTTAATTTCCGGATAATCAATTTCAAGTTTATTGTCTGAAAATTTTTCAGTATCATAACTGTAAATACTATATTCCCCTAGTAATGACCACCTTTTTGACGCCCATCTTTCATTACTATTACTATGTTCCAAGGTGATTTGCCTGGAAAAATTACTGTCTCCAATATTTAGAGCAATCTTCGAAGTAGGCAAATTACTGCTACCCATATCTAAAGTTACAATCGTAGTTTGGTTATCTTTATTTTGACTGACCAAGTGATTAGATAAAGGAAATAATATTATTTCTGAAGGGGTTTCCTTTAAGAAAGAAACTTTCAATCTACTAACATCCACATATCCATTTAGAGCATCAAAGATTTTTACTCTCAAATACCTTGCAGTATTTTCTGGATATGTAACCTTAGTGAATTTAGTATTATCAGATTGATTGACATGAAAACCAAGAATAGGTTGATTGGCTATTTCCATCCACTCAAAAGCATCATCACTAGATTCAATAGTAATAGTTCTTTCAAAGGCAGCTTTCGTTGAATCCGTTTTCCCCCATTCACCAGCTATATCTAACTGATTATGAAGGCTAATTTTATTTCCTATATCAACGATAAAACTGGTATATCCTTCAATTAAATAACTTTTATCTCTCGCTAACACGTCCACAGATATACTATCTGAATCTATAGTAGATATTTCCAATTTGTATGGAATCTCCACATTGCCCATACTAATAATTCTAATGTCCGAAAGACCATTAAAAGAATCAGAAAACAAATTGGCATCAGGACGAATTTCTACCAAAGAGCTGGGAGTAATCTCTAAGGGTATATTAATTACTCTATAATAACGCCAATCACTTAATTCAAAGTCAGCCTTTACTTCCATTACCAGAATGGAAAAGGATAAGATAGTTATAAATATACTAAGATACCATTTCATATTACTTGGCCAAAATAAATTCCCTTATAACACTTCTATATCGCTGATATAGATAGCCTCCAATAAGCAAAAGAACTCCCAATCCAATAAAGACAATAGCCCTATAGACCGTTTCTAAAATAAAAACATCATAGGCGAAAACTTTAACTATAGGTATGATCAAAAGTACTAATCCACCAATCCTTGTTGCTTGAGATTTAATTACAATACCTCCAACAAGTAGACTTATGGCATATATAGTCCATAATGCTGTGACAGACAAATTTTTAACATTCTCAAGGTTTTGGTCAT
>Ga0114996_10007700_pt1 | contig 12132 bp, 22 predicted proteins | sample ArcticOcean_MG_C_4_FD_87039 | JGI IMG/M metagenome (GOLD analysis project Ga0114996, IMG submission 87039) | Marine microbial communities from western Arctic Ocean - ArcticOcean_MG_CB4_134 | ecosystem: Environmental > Aquatic > Marine > Oceanic | place: Arctic Ocean: Canada Basin | collected... | reverse complement strand
CCCTGAGGGCCGTCAACGGCAAAGCGCGGTCATTCACGGTTCAGGCCGCTGATATTCATGGTATAGTTATTGACGCAGATGCCAGGATGGCTCGTGGTGGCTTGACGCAAAAGGCCCGAGTCGGCGCTGTTTTGACTCACCGCCCAGCTGGCCCCTCGGCCAACTCATATAAGTACGCCGCGATTTCTACCAAAATCGAATTGACGAAGACCACCGGCGGCTGGTGGCTGACTGGTGTGGAACGTGCGAGCGTATGGCCGAAGGAGTCAGCACAATCGGTCGTCTCAGTCTCTCAAACCGTCGCCGATACGATTGCTCTTAACTCGCTCGACGGATTCCGGGTGGTAATATGACAATCAAACAAGCCAAAAAAGGATGATCCAATGAAAACCGAAATCTTATACCTCGACTGCTGCACCAGTGATTACTTCCAGGGCTTTTCCGGCGAAGTGTTAGCCGTTCCCGTTGACGGAGCCACTACCCTCGCCGAATTGAAACAAGGTGTAGAGGACGATTACAATTCATCGTGCAGCGATCCCATTCCGGGTTTCATCATGGCGATTCATAATGCTTTTGAAGATTGCCCTAATCTCGATAAAATCGCTTTTCCGGACCTCGATTTGTACAAAGATTGTGAAGATTGGGACGGGTGCTACGCCTATTTTGGGGTGAAGTTATGAGACCTACAAAATTAATGTGGTCATTCGAAACCGATAATTTCAGGGTATCTTGGGAGATTTTCGAGCCTTACGATCTAGATTTATCGTGGGATGAAACCGGCGAAATTCGCGAAGGAATTGATAGCGGTTTATATCAAGCGTTTGATAGCCAAGTGACGGTTTATCTTCACGGGGCAGAAATCGGAGCCGATCATTTAGGCGAGAGCATTTACGAAAATCCCGAAGATTTCAGAGACCATTTCGGAATGAATAAAATAGGGCACGGCTCGTATTTCTCGGATATGGTCAAAACGTCAATCGGATACGCGAGGGAATATCTGAAAACAATTCCTGATATGCGCGGTTAATCACGGGAAGCGCCTAGCCTAAAAACTAGGCGTTTCACGGGACTAATCCCAAACGATAAAAGGATGATGAACTATGACCGATACAAAATACAACGGCTGGGCTAACCGCGAAACTTGGCTTGTCAATTTATGGTTTGGCGATGACCTGACTATGTATGAAGACAATACAGAAATCACTCCCGAATTTATCGAAGAAATGGTCGCCGATCATATTGACTTTATCCTACCAAGGGATGGGGATCGCTTAAATATATCTGGATTTCTTCGGGATCTAATGGCCGATCATCTAATCGACTACCGGGAGCTTGCTTCTCACTATCAGGATTAAACACTAGAAATACGTTAGCTACGGTTAGCGTGTTTCCAGGGTTTAATAATGAGCCCAACAAAAAAGGATGATCCCATGATTAAATATGATGCGAAATTGCTTGCCGCCGTTGCCCTTGCTCGTTCATTCGAGGAAACCCGTTATTACCTAAACGGCGTTTTATTTCATGATAGCGTAGCCGTTGCAACGGACGGCCACATTCTGACAAAGGCGACGAACGGAAACGACAACGGCCCGGGACAACGGATTATGCCGGTCTCGAAAAAAGCCATTACTGCCATGAAAAACCGCAAGGCCGATCATGTTGTTTTCGATAATGATACTTTAACGGTTTTTAGTGAAATTGAAGAAGTCATGCACATTGAGCCGTCAAAAGAGATAGACGGGACGTTTCCCGATTACATGCGAGTTATTCCGCACGATCCCGGCGAGGTTCATACGGGAGCATTCTCGGCCATTGTCTTAAAAACCATATGCGAGACGGCGGCTGTTTTAGGAAAGGACGTGCCGATATCAATGGTCGGCAAGACTAAAGGCGATCCGCACAACGTCACATATCACGGCTACGATGGCATAATGTCAACTGCTATGCCCATTCGGACATAGGACACTTAAAACCGCTCTAGGGGAAACCCTGGGGTGGTTTTGAGGGTAATACTGCCCAAGCAAAAAGGATGATCCGCTATTATGGTTAAAATTAAAACCTACCGTTGGAGTTACAACGAACAAATCAGCGCCGAAGAATTTATAGAGCGCATTGCGCCGGTAATCGCAGACATTGCCAGTTCGCTACACGATATGGAAGGCGATATATATTTAAGCGATTATCGCAAACTTCTAGAAATCGGCGCACGTTGCGCCAACTTCGACGCCAAATAAGCCTTACCTGATAGCCGTTGGCAGTACAATGTTTATCTGCCAACGGCCTTTTTTTTAAGGAAAATATAATGACCCCGGAAACCTTACGAGCCCGCCGAGAAGCCGCTGGCTTATCTCAATCTGCCCTTGGCGCGAGACTTGGCATGACTCGACAGCACGTTAATCGACTTGAAAACGCAAAATCGCCTATTACGGCGACATTAGCAATTTTGCTAGAATACATTATTCCGGCCCGAGAAACGCTTGAGCGTGGAAAAACCTTATTTTCCATGCTGCCCTAATTTTAGTTGGAAAAACCGTCCCGGATGTTGCTGTGGAAAATGGGTTGGTCTCGGGAAGACCATACCCCATTATTTTCCATGCGTCAACCCCTTTGCCCCCCCAGTGGAAAATCCCATTTTCCATGGAAAATCCACCGTCATCTTTCCTTACCCCGCCCAAACAATTTAGCATTCAACTCTGGGGACACGACAACCCAATCCTGATCTACGCGAGTCACAACCCCTTCATCTAGCAGGGCTTTTAACGGCCCCTTGTTGCTCATATACGACTTTATCGTAGACTCTGAGCTACCATTTTGCTTGAGATATTCCCCCCATACCGCACTCGACAGCACCGCCGCGCCATCCACAAATTCAGGTTTTAAGAACCAAGCCTTCATAAATATTTCTGAATTTTTCTCACTATTTTTGCTCTCGGGCTCTTTTCCCGCCGTAATTACAGCGCTAGAAACCTGTTCGCCGTCTTCATCTAGCCAGCCGTTGATCGGCACTGGGGTCAGGTCGAGGAAATGCGGGTTAGCTGTTTCTGCGTCTTTTGACTTTCTCTGAATGATTTGGATAGAGCCGCCGTCATGTTTAGGCGGGACGACGCTAATCTCAATTTCGAGAGCGCCTTTCCATGCGCTCGACCCACGCGCTCGGTGCTGGGCTTCTTCGGCAACGCCGGTATGATGGACGAGAAGCACACTGCACCCGAATTCCTGCATTAGAGCGGAGCAAGAATCTAGCATCGTCTTGGCATCTTGAGCGCTGTTCTCATCGCCGAGAAGAAACCTGTGGAGCGTATCGACCACAATAACAGCGGGGACGGAGGGGAGGCCGCGAATATGATCGACAACCCTTTGATAGCCGCTGGCGGTATTGAGGTCGCAGCCGTCCTTTGAGAGCCACATATCAAGGGGGCCGGAGCCGTGGTGCTGTTTCCAGGCGGCGATCCTACCCTTGAGGCCGTTATGGCCCTCACCGGCCAGATAAACGACGCTCTCGGCCCTAACTTTCTCGCCCATCCATGTGCTTTTAGCCGCCGCCATGTGAAGGCACCAGTCGAGAACGATGAAAGTCTTGCCGGAACCGGACGGGCCGTGAACCATTATGAGCGAATTGCGCTGTATCCAACGCTTCACAAGCCAGGATATAGGGGCGGGTTTCTCACTGAATTCGTCTGCTGGTATCAGCCAATCGTCAACGGGCGGGAATAGAAGCCCGGCGAGGTCGCCGCCAGCGGCATGATAATCGTTGGCGTCTCCGCGCTCGGGCGGACAGACAATGCGACCACCGTGACGAGCAGAGGCTTGCTCGGCGCTATTTAGGCCGACGCCGGACTCATCGTTGTCAGCGACAATAATAATTTCCTGGGTTTCACCGTATTGCTCTCGGATAGCGCCGGTCACTGAGGTCATATTGCCAGCGGAGAACGCAATCGCCACGGCGCAGTTCGTTACTTCTTTAACCGTCGCCGCAGTCGCGAAGCCCTCGGCTATGAATATCGGCTGATTACCGTCTTGACTGCCGATAACCCAGTATCGGTCTCGCGCCCGTCCGCCGGGATGATATTTCTTATCGCCTTCAGCGTCGATGTACTGCAAAGATGATAGCTCGGAGTTGTCCGCGTACATGGGGACAATGAGCCGCCCGTCGCCGGTAATGCGGACGCCGTGAGGCTGAATGCCCTTGCGCTGGAGATAAGGATGGTCGCCGCTGGCGGCTCCGGCGTTAGTCCAGATTGCCTCGACGGTTGAGGCGGCGGTATCATGTTGGAGCTTTCGGGCCTCGTCTCGGTGCGCCTTGGCTTCGGCGGTGCGTCGAGCGACGGCCATTTTCTCTGCTGCTGTGAGTTCGCGGCCTACGTTACACCGGAAAACAGAGTCGATGCTATCTCGCCAGCACCCAAATCGACCGGCTACTGGAGCCTCTGGAAAAAATACATACCAGCCGGAGTCATCTTTTTTCCGGCCTTGGGTGGAAAATCGGTGAAGCTGCCCGTCGATCTTGATCTGTTTAGGCGGCTCGACTCCGGCGGCTCTCATGGCGTCAGCTATCTGAGCCTCTGCCGGTTCGCAATATTGGACCGTTGGCGACCATTCGCCACCAAGGATACTTGTAATATCTGTCATGCTGTGACCTTCAAATCCCCATTTGTGAGAAGCTGTATTTGAGCCTGTCTCTTTAGCGGCGGGGATTCCCCCCAGCGGGCGATATTGTGCGGCCAAATTTCGAGAGCCGCAGCCAGCGCCTTCTTGCCACCAAAATACTCTATTGCTTGCTTGGTTGTCATCCTATTTCTCCATCATTTATAGTTGACACTTATATGTAACAGGGTAATATGTCAATAACGAGCAACCGGAATATCCGAACGCTCAGAAACAGAACGGAGGCCATATATAATGGCTATCAACCTACTCTCTACTTCGTCGCTGTCGTCAGACGGCGTGAAGATTTTAGTCTACGGGCAGAGCGGCTCGGGCAAGACTTCGCTCATTCCGACAATGCCAAACCCGGTGGTGCTTTCCGCCGAAGCCGGTCTACTGTCAATTGCAGACACGGACACGCAGTTCATCAACATTGAAAATATGGACATGCTGCGTGAAGCCTATTCCTGGGCGAAGGATTGCGAGTTCGACTCTATATGCCTCGACTCCATCTCGGAGATTGCAGAGGTTTGTCTCGCCACCGAGAAGCGCAACAACAAAGACCCCCGCGCCGCTTACGGTGAGATGCAGTCTACGATGGCTGAGATTGTCAGGGCGTTCCGCGATTTGAGCGGTAAGAACGTCTTTATGACTGCCAAGCTGGACAAGTCCCAGGATGAGATGGGCCGTATGCTGTATGCGCCGTCGATGCCCGGTCAGAAGGCCGGACAGGCGTTGCCGTATCAATTCGATTGCGTCTTAGCTATGCGCGTCGAGAAAGATGCCGAAGGGGTCACGCAGCGTTCGCTTATGTGCGACGGCGACGGCCTTTGGATGGCGAAGGATCGCAGCGGCAAGCTGTCGCCGTGGGAAGCGCCGGACCTTGGTGCAATCATTAAAAAAATTGGTGGTGAGTGATGTATCAGGAGTGGATCAAAGCTAAACAGGCGGAGTCCGACGCAGTTGCGGCCCGCCGCGAAATCGAAGACAAGCTGGTATCGCAATTCAAAGTTTCTGAGGGAGACGAAGGCGCTCAGAATTTTGACGACGACGGCTTTAAAATCAAAATCACTGGCCGGATCAACCGCAAGGTAGATGGTGATGTGCTTCAGGAGCTTGCCCGCGAGGCTGGCTTGTCTGAGCATCTTGGTCGCTTGTTTCGGTGGAAGCCAGAGATCAATGCTTCGGCATGGAAGGCGGCTGACGAAGCTATTACGGGTCAACTGCTCGGCGCGATAACCGCCAAGCCGGGACGGCCTACTTTTGCAATCACAAAGAAGGAAACCGAATAATGTCATTTCTTGGAGAAGAGTTTTCAGCGGACAAGTTGCCCTCGAATTCGGGTAGCTTCGATCCTATCCCGGCGGGTGAGTACACCGCTCAGATCGTCAAGGCCGACGTTACAACGACGAAGGCCGGAACCGGCGAGTATATCGCAGTCCGGTTCGACGTTACCGGCCCGACGCATCAGGGCCGAGTGGTGTTCTCGAACCTGAACATCAAGAACCCGAACCCGAAGGCCGAAGAAATCGGCCAACAGCAACTCGGCGACATCATGCGGGCTATCGGCCTTACGAAGGTCAAAGACACCGACCAACTGATCGGCGGCAACCTTTTGATTAAGGTCATCATCAAGTCGTCCGCCGAGTGGGGCGATAGGAATGAGGTCAAAGCGTTCAAGGCTCTCAGCGGATCGTCCGCGCCGGCACCGAAAGCCGAAACCAACGACGGCCCAGGCGGAGCGCCCTGGGAGAAATGAAGGAGCGGGGCCGGTGAAAGCCGGTCCCGGTTTTCGTATGATCTCTGAGCATTGCTTAATTTGCGGAGGCGCAAAGAATAAAATGGGACCATGTAACCATTGCGAGGGAAAACAGATGACCACCATCCCCGAACCCACCGTCACAATCGCCAGCCTGATTGACAAGGCGCACGAAGATAAACAGGAACGGCCCAGGCCTCACCTTGGCTGCTCGACGCTCGGCCACGACTGCGACCGCTGGCTCTGGCTCTCGTTTCGCTGGGCTGTAATTGAAAAATTTGAGGGGCGGATACTCCGCTTGTTCCGGCGCGGCCAGAACGAAGAGGCCACCGTGATAGCCGACCTTGAGGCCGTTGGGATTAAAGTTACCGGCGACCAGATGCGGGTTGACTTCGGCGCACACTTATCCGGTTCGACTGACGGCGTAGCGACGGGAGTTACCGGCGCACCGCAATCGCAGCACATTCTTGAGATTAAAACTCACAACAAAAAATCCTTCGATGACCTTGAGAAGAAGGGCGTCGAGAAATCTAAGCCGATGCACTGGGCGCAGATGCAAGTTTACATGAAGGGGACGAAGACGACGCGAGCCCTGTACGTTGCAATATGCAAAGACGACGACAGGATTTACACGGAGCGTGTCAAGTACGATGCTCCCGCCGCGAAGAAACTGGTCGAGCGCGGCCACCGGATATCACTTGCCGAGACGATCCCCGATCCGGTTAGGGCTGACCCGTCTTGGTACAAGTGCAAGTGGTGCGCGGGCCATGATTTTTGCTATGGATCTCAGACGACCAAGGAGATCAACTGCCGGACTTGCGCCCACGCCACGCCGGAGGAGGACTCAACATGGAGTTGTGCCCGCTGGGAATCGAAGAATATTCCCATCGATTTCCAGCATGAAGGCTGCGACAGTCATGTGCTACACCCTGACCTTGTACCGTGGGAGCGGGCCGAATCAACCGACCCGAATGAAGCGGTCTATATTATCGACGGAACTCCAGTCAGGAACGGCGAGTCGGACGCCTTTACATTCGGCTCGAAGGAAATCCTGGCGAACCCGACCGGCTGCACGACTGAGTTTGCTGGAAAGGTGCGCGAGACGTTTCCTGGGTCGAAGGTGGTGGGATGATACTCCGGCAATATCAACAGCGCTCCATAGACGAGCTATACGCTTGGTTTTCCGCTGGTAATCGCGGAAACCCTTGCGTTGTGCTGCCTACGGGCTCTGGCAAAAGTCACATCATCGCAGAGATTTGCAAGACGGCTATCATGACTTGGCCTGAGACCCGCATCCTTATGATGACCCATGTCAAGGAATTGATAGAGCAAAACGCCGAGAAGATGAAGCTGCATTGGCCGGACGCTCCGCTCGGCATTTACTCGGCTGGCCTCGGCGTGAAGCAATTAGGTGAGCCGATCACGTTTGGCGGGATACAGTCTCTACGCTCCCAGGGTGCCAATATCGGTCACATTGATCTAATTATTATTGACGAGTGCCATCTCATATCGCACAAGGCAGAGGGAACGTATCGCCACCTCATAGAAGAGCTAACAATAATAAACCCAAAGTTGCGTGTCATTGGACTGACGGCGACTCCTTGGCGGCTGGGGCATGGTGTAATCACCGAAGGCTCCGCGCTGTTCAGCGCCATCCTTGAGCCGGTTTCAATTCAGGAGTTAGCTTACAAAGGTTTCCTCGCGCCGCTCCAATCGAAGCACACTGACCTAACGCTCTCCACGGCCAACGTGCATAAGAGAGGCGGTGAGTATATTGAGAGCGAATTGCAAGCGGCTGTTGACCAAGCGTCATTAAACGAGACCGTTGTCGAAGAAATCATCCGGCGCTCTGAGGATCGAAAGGCTTGGCTGTTATTCTGCACGGGCGTTAAACACGCCAGCAACATCAAGAACGAGTTAATCGAACAGGGCATCAATGCCGAGTGTGTGCTGGGGACGACGCCGAAGGCAGAGCGACAGGACATACTTGAGCGGTTCAAGGCTGGCGAGATCACCGCTCTGACGAACGCCAACGTCCTGACCACCGGATTTGATTACCCGGACATTGATCTGATTGCAATGATCCGGCCCACTATGTCGCCTACGCTGTACGTTCAGATGGCAGGGCGAGGGCTACGCCCTAAGAGCCACACGGATCACTGCCTTGTCCTCGACTTCGCCGGAGTTGTTATGGCGCACGGCCCGATCACGGCTATTGAGCCGCCCAAGAAAGCTGGCAATGGTGAGCCGCCTATGAAGGTTTGCGATAATTGCGGCGAGATTGTCCCGCTTGCTACTCGGGTCTGCCCTGCCTGTGGCGAGGAGTTCCCGCCGCCGCCCGAGATTGTTAAGCCAACGCTCCACAACGATGACATCATGTCCGTCGAGGGGCTGGAGATGCCCGTGACAAGCTGGGAGTGGGTTGAGCATACCAGCTTCTCCAGCGGCAAGCAGATGCTCAAGGTGACTTACTACGGCGACCTGTCGGACGCACCGATCCGAGAATACTTCCCGGTTACGCACGGCGGCTACGCCCAGCAAAAGGCAATGGCGTCGATACATAAAATGGGCGCTGACCTGTCAGACGCCAACTCACTGACCGAAGCGGCGGATATACTAAATGGCCTAAACCCGCCAGAGCTTATAGCCTATAAGATGGATGGGAAGTATCATAGAGTCTTGGAAAGGAAATGGAGATGGTGAAGCGGTCAGAGCATGTCGAGCAACGTGAGTTCGTGCAGTGGTTCCGGCATACCTACAAGGATGTGCGGATATTCGCGATACCCAACGGCGGGGCGCGGAGCCGGTCAGCCGGTGCCAAGTTCAAGATTGAAGGGGTCAGCGCTGGGGTGCCGGACCTGTATGTCCCTGCTTGGAAACTTTGGATAGAGATGAAGCGTGAGAAGGGCGGCACAACGTCATCCGTACAGCGCGACTGGCTTAATTATTTAATCGGCATAGGGGACACGGCTATGGTCTGTCGCGGCTGTGCCGATGCTATTAAAAAGGTAACTACATTTAAGTGTTGACGCTGCATGTAAGGAAAGTGTAATCAATATGAACCACAAAAGCGAAGGGATGAAAAAATGCTTTGGTTCATGGAGAATATCTACACGCCGATTTTTCTGGGATGGGCAACCGGCGTTTTCGTAATCATAACAGGGAGATTATTCCAATGAGTGATGTAAACATTTTAACCGGCAAGAAGATTAACGAGGCTGCATACAAGAAGACCATTGAGAGATGCGTCCATAATGCTTGGAACGTCGTTAGAAACCCAAGGGAGTTCTCCCCATCAATGGTTCAGCTTTGTTACCGTGTCCTTCGTCAGCATGTAGTGTATTCCAATGGCAAGTAACACTGACGCCTTCGACGCCGCAATCAGCACCGTCACTCAAGAGCGCGGCAAGGATTACGGCGCACCCCTTCAGGACTTTGAGCGGGTCAGCGAGATGGCCCTGCACCTGACTAGCTGCCCGGACCCCGCAATCTATCACTCTATGTATATGATCTGCGTGAAGCTGTCCCGGCTCGTTCACTCACCCCACCACCTTGATAGCATCATCGACATCGCCGGGTACGCACGGACGATGGCAATGATCATTGATGAGAGGGAAGAGCAATGAAAACCAGAGCCGCATGGACGCCTGATATGGTCCGCCGCCTACTCAGAGAGAGACAGGGCGCGGCCCAACGATCTTGGCAATCGGTCGCTGAGATATTTGACTTGAGCGTGATGCAATGCCAGCACAAGTACAACAACATCATGGCAGGGATATGTAACGACCACTCAAACGCAGTTGATCCGGTCGAGCGGCACTGCCTCAAGTGTCACGATAGCTTCGTCGCAGAAGGCAGATTTAATAGGCTCTGCCAGCCCTGTAAAGATACGGTGATATTCAGCACTGACGACAATCAGACATACAAGGTGGCGACATGATAGCCCGGTTCTTCAGGTGGCTGTTCCGCCGCAAGCGCACCACGCCAGCCATCGACATCACCAACGTCGTCGCCATGCCTAGCCTGGATCGACGCATCAAGGCAGCGAGGAAGGTGCAATGATAATCGACTGTGAGGCAACCAAGGTGTCCGTCGATAAGGACAGGATCATCCTAGCCGAGATCGTCTACCACCTGACCCTTGCCATCAACGGTGCCGACCGCGCCCGTGACCATGACATCGACATATCCAAAATTGAAGACGCAGAGGCGCAAGCTCGCGTAGCCATGATAGAACACGAAACAGCATTAAGGGTATTTAAAAATGATAAAGAGCAAGAGAGCTAAGTCTGTGCTGGTCGCCGTCACGCTTATAGCCACAGGCTGCACCAGTCAATACAGCTACCACCAAGTCGATGATGAGTACGGCTACCGCAAGGTCGTAACGTCCGTGAGCGACACGACTAAACCGGCGTTCTCTGAGCCGGTCATGGATTACGCAGCAATCACCGCCACCACCCTCGCCGTGGTCGCCGCGCTTGGTGCTATGGGAGCAGCGGAATGAACGAGCAGAAACGATACGAGGTCCGTTGGGTTGGCTACCACATTCTTCTCTGCATAGGCGTCTGGGGCATCTTTATGTGTACCCTCGTCGCCCTGTTCAGGGGGTGGGGATGACCATCGAAGACGCCCTCATTGAGTACGCAGACGCCCTTGATGAACACATCAAGAAAGGCGCTTGGATTGTCGGCTGGCCCGGTGACTCCAAGCGGATAACCCGCGCTCAGAAACGGATCGCGGACCATGCCTACAGACTGCAAAGGGAGAGAGACCGTGAGAGTTCTTCTGTTATCTGAATACGTCGGCTCTCCGGTTGAGCGTATGCTAGGCGGGAGAGTGGTGTATCGCATCGCTGGTCCGGTGGTGAGGGAAGACATCGATGCGTTCACCCCTGACCTAGTGGTGTCGTTTGGATATCGCCATAAGATACCACCTCATGTTCGAGAGTGGGGTCTGGTGCGATGGATCAACATCCACCCGTCGATGCTACCTCTGAACCGTGGCGCTGACCCCCACGTTTGGGCAGCGATAGAGGGACAGGCGCAAGGTGTGACGATACACGACACTGACGACAGGTACGATGGCGGTGCGGTGATTATACAGCGGGTCTACCGCTTCATGGACACGATCAAGATGTCGAGTGTTAGGCTTGAGTTACATCAGTACGCCGCCGACCTGTTGGAGCAAGTCATTGACGATCTACCTGTCGGCGTACCGCAAAATGAAGATCGGGCGACGTATCACTATGCGTCTGAACTCGACTACATGAGAGATGATATGTGTAACAAAACAACCAGGGAGTTGAGACAATGACCGAGAAAACCAAGCCATGTGTTCAGTTTGAGGGTATTCCAATGAAACCGTTTTTGAAAATACAAGAAGTCTCCGACGAATTAGGCTTTCATCCTGAGACGATCCGCCAATGGTGCAGAAAGTATGATGGAATGTTCGCTATCCATATCGGCCAGGAGTGGCGGATTAAACGTGAAGCATACGAAGCCCTAAAGGCGGGTCAATCGCTTGAAGACATGAAAAATGGTGTGTCATGAACGAAGCAAAACGACTCGTAGACGAATGCATCGCCCGCAACGTCCGCTGGGCCTGGGCCATCGTCAGGAACCCGGCGGAATGGTCGCCGACGCTTATCAATGTCGCATACGATGTGCTGAGACGCCATGCGGTGGTCGAGGGGAGGAAGTGCTGAACATCATCAGAAAGTTCGCCCGCTGG
>Ga0114996_10007696_pt1 | contig 12135 bp, 12 predicted proteins | sample ArcticOcean_MG_C_4_FD_87039 | JGI IMG/M metagenome (GOLD analysis project Ga0114996, IMG submission 87039) | Marine microbial communities from western Arctic Ocean - ArcticOcean_MG_CB4_134 | ecosystem: Environmental > Aquatic > Marine > Oceanic | place: Arctic Ocean: Canada Basin | collected... | reverse complement strand
GTTTAGATATTCCCCCAAATTTGTCACTACCAAATTGAAATGCTATCTTTTTTGGTAGATATTGTCAAGTGTTTTATTACCCTATACAGTTATCGTAACTAAGACCTTGGTAACCCGAGGCAGATCCTCTGTTGGCGATGACTTGGTTGATCTAGTGGGAGCAATGCTGATCTCTGTGAGCGAAACTGAAGAGGGAGAGGCCTTAGCTGAAGCCAAGATCAAACAGATGACAGGATGGAACGTGCTTAAAGCCAGCCAGCTTTATGTCAAGTACATCGAGTTCGAGATCATTAGTAAAATATGACTGACCACGAACAGTCTCCCCAGTATCAATAATACCAAACACGGTATTTGACGGCGGATAAAAGCCATCCCTTTAAATCGCGCCTTTTTACTGCCGAAGAGCAGGATAAAGAACTAGTGGGCAAACTCACTGAAGAACTCCCCGATGCGGAGGGTTCCATAAGCTCAAATTAGAATACTGAGTTTATGATGAAACTGCCAGATGGCAGGCGATAAAGTGCTCTGGCTCAATTTCTATGTATTCAGGCTGTTTTTCAATGCAAATGTCTATTGCTTGGGGACACCTTGTACAAAAGACACATCCTTTGGGAGGGTTGGTGGGGCTTGGAATGTCGCCGGCTAGAACAATCTGTCCACTTTCTTGGTCTATCTGGGGGTCGGGTACGGGGATCGCTGAAATCAACGCCTTGGTGTAGGGGTGCATTGGTGTGTGCTGGATTTTTCGTTTCGGCGCAAGCTCCATGATTTTACCAAGATACATGACAGCTATACGCGAACTGATGTGGTGTACCATCCGTAAATCATGGGCAATAAAGAGAAACGTTAACCCTAGCCTCGACTGCAGATCCTCCAAAAGATTGATGATCTGGGCCTGAATTGAAACGTCCAGCGAAGCGATAGACTCATCACATACAATGAGGTCAGGACTAAGAGCCAGCGAGCGCGCAATTCCGATACGCTGGCGTTGACCTCCGGAAAATTCATGCGGATATCGATCCCGAAATTGCCGCGGCAAGCTTACCAAATCCATCAACTCAAATACCCGTTCTCGGATGGCGGCGCGATTGTACTTGGATTGGAGTTCTAGCGGTTCCGCAATAAGAGCTTCGACCTTCATGCGCGGATTGAGCGAGGAATATGGATCCTGAAAAATCATCTGCAACCGCTGACGCATTAAGCGCAGTTTTTCACCACGCATTGTACGGAAATCCTCCCCCTCTACCAGAATCTCGCCTTCAGTAGGCTCCTCCAGTCGCAGTAAAGTCCGGCCAACCGTCGTCTTTCCACTCCCGCTTTCCCCGACTAGACCCAATGTTTCGCCACGGAATATTTTGAAGCTTACCCCGTCAACTGCTTTGACTTGGCCGATCTGCCGATCAAAGACAAACCCACCTTTTATCGGAAAATATTTCTTAAGGCCCTTAACCTCGATTAAAATATCACTATCTGTCACTGTGGGAATCCCCATTTACGACATCACGCCAGTTCCAACACATGACAGTATGATCCTGTGAATATGTTGTTTCGACAATAGGCATCTTCGTGTTGCATCTATCATCAGCATGTCCACAGCGAGGTGCAAATGGGCACTCGTTTGGAAGCCGTGTCATATCCGGTGGGGACCCTGGAATTGAATTTAGTCGTGTCTCACTTTTGTGATCAAGCCTTGGTACTGATTCCAACAGACCCTTCGTATAAGGATGACAAGGAGACTTGTAGATATCGTTGACAGGGCCCCGTTCTACGACCATACCTGCATACATCACATTGACGGTATGGGCAAGACCAGCAATTACACCAAGATCATGTGAAATCCATATTACAGTCAGGTTATGTTCGCGCTGAAGGCGTTTGATCAATTGAACGATTTGGGCTTGGATCGTAACATCGAGGGCCGTCGTCGGTTCGTCCGCAATCAACAAGCTAGGATCACAGGCCATTGCAATAGCTATCATCACACGTTGACGCATTCCGCCGGACAATTCATGTGGGTAACTGTCAAGACGCTGGCGAGCGTCTGAAATCCCGACCTGGATCAACAATTGTTCAGACCTGTCATGAGCTTCCGCGCGAGTAATCCCAAGATGGCACTCCAATACTTCGCGCATTTGAAATCCGATCGTATAGACTGGATTAAGCGATGAGATTGGATCCTGAAAGATCATAGCGATTTCCCGGCCACGGATAGCCCGCATCTTCATAGGCGTTAGCGCCAGTAAATCAATATCGCGGAACTTTACACTACCGCTGTCAATTTGGCCGCATGATCGGGTAATGAGCTGCATGATCGACAGGGCATGTACGCTCTTGCCAGAGCCACTTTCGCCAACAATACCGACAATCTCTCCCTCTTTAACCGAATAGGAAACTCCGTTTACGGCATTGACCTTACCAGTATTCGTTGCGAAACTGACCTTAAGATCTCTGATTTCAAGCAAGTTACCCACGGCTGTCTTTCAAATAAATTATTTGTCTAGCGCGACCCGGACACACATCAAAGTCGATGGGGGCCCCCAGTCGCCGCGCAGCGTAGCGAATAAAACGAATTTCGTACCAACTTCTCATACGTTGCAAACTAAACCGTGAAAAGTGGATTTAATAAGGCCACATGGAATGATAGTGCGGCAAAAAGGATGTCGGAAGGGGTCATATAAAAGTAATTCTGCTTTACGTTTCGCGTGTGGAAAAATAACCGGGGAATTGCCTGACCGCATCGATATCTATATCTGCGATGTAAATCTCTTCATGCGACCCTAGCGTGTGGATAAAGTCGGATGCTGAATCAATCCCGCTGGGTTTCGTCCGGAACCAATCCCACAGCGTGTCGAGATCGGTAATGGTGGGGGGTGGGACACAAACCGTTGTAAATCCTCCTGCGGGGGGAAACTGCGCCCCCAAACCTGATTTATACGATCGTGCCTGATTAACCCCAATTATCGGAACCGAATATTCCATGTGCCGCCCCGCTACAGTGTGCGGGAATGCTTCACTGAGGGCAAACCAAACTGCGGGGTTGAATATGATATCGGCTTTTTGTCCCCGACAGATTGCAACACCGTCATTAAAAAATGCAAAATCAGCGCAAATGACGATACCAAAACGACCGAGTTCGGTTTCGAACACCTCAAAGGATGATCCTGCTACTACGCCTGCTTCGACTTCACCAGCAGTCGGATAGTTCTTTGTTTGACGACCGACAATCTTACCGGCAGAAGATATGATAGTACTGGTGTTGTACCAACTATCCGGCGTGCCTTGAGCAAGGCCCGCGATGACCCAAATGCCGAACTGTCTTGCCTTTTCTTTCAACTCAGCTTCGCCAAGCATGGGATAGAGTTCAGGAAAGCAGGCAATATCCGCACCCAGGTCATTTGCTTTTTCCAGAAGATCGAGAGCATGGGTCACGTCGACACCATTCCATCTTTCATTGATGTCAATCGCAACAGATGCGGCCTGGATTGCTGCTACTTTCAGCTTTCTCATTTAAACCTCCATTGTTTTAGTTCGCACACTAGACTTGTAGCACCTCATAAATGTTCCCGCCTATTTGCGAACGCGTGGATCAAAAAAATCTCTCAACCCATCCCCGAGTAAATTAAACCCTAAGACCGCGCTCATAATCATCATTCCTGGAAACACCACTTGGAATGCACCCAACTCCATAAATTCCCGCCCACGCCCGAGATCGGCGCCCCAACTTGGGTGTGGAGGCTGAATTCCAAGACCAAGAAAACTCAGTGCCGCTTCAGTTAGGATCGCCTCGGACAACAGCAGAGATGTTTCTACCAGCACAGGTGCGGCGATGTTTGGAAGAATATGCTTTCGCAACGTCCAAAACGTGCGTCCGCCAAACATTTTGGCTACCAAAACGAATTCACGCTCTTTGATGGACAGTGTCGGTGCACGCGCAACCATTGCCACACGAGGTATATACAATACCATGATCGTCAGGATCAGATTACGAACGCTTGGGCCGAGGTAGGCAACCAGTGCGATGGCGAAAAGGATAGTCGGCAACGAAAACAAAATATCGAAGAAACGGACGAAGACACTGTCAAACAAACCTCCCTTAAAGCCAATCAGCATGCCCAGCGGCAAGCCGATCGATACGGCAAGCAGCACCGCGGGAACTGCTATACCCAGGCTGCTGCGACTGCCCAGGATAACTCTGCTAAACAAATCCCTGCCTTGAATATTTGTGCCGAACAGATGTTCGAAGCTGGGCGAAGAAATCATTGATCCTGTATTTTCATTCGCCCCGTAGGGCGCAATTAGAGGTGCTAAAAGTGCAATTAACAAAAGCATAATCACAATCACAAGCCCGAAAAACGTAGTCGGATCGTTTAGCATATGACGTAAAAAACAGTTTTTTCGGATGTTTTTGCTGGGATATCTGCACCATAAATGGGGTCCGGTTGATCTGAAAGAGGCGTTGCAGCTGTCATAATTTTCAGCTCCCAATCATGTGAATTTCACTCGCGGATCTACGAAAGCGACCAGAATATCCGTCAAAAGCATGATTAACGCGACGGAAACCGCCAGGAACAGAACCGTTCCCTGAATGATGGGATAATCCCGATTTCCAATCGCACTTAGTACCAAACGGCCCAGACCTGGGATCGCAAATACCTCTTCAAGAATAACAGTTCCGCTCACCAGAAATGCACTCCAGACACCTATGGCAGTTATCACTGGAATCAGCGCATTCTTTAATGCGTGTACGAAAATGACCGAGAAGGGCGAAAGGCCTTTTGCCTCGGCCGTACGAACATAATCTTCTCCAAGCACTTCAAGGACACTAGATCGGGTGTAACGCAAAAGTATAGCGCCAACCCCTACCCCAAGGGTCAGAGATGGCCAAATCATTCTTTCCAGGTTCTCCAAAGGTGATTCAGAAAAAGGGACATAACCGAGCGTGCGAATGCCTGGAAAATAGATTGCTCCGAACACAACGATAAGGGTGCCTAGGAAAAAATTCGGAGTAGAAATACCAATCAAAGAAATAACCCTTGTCGCAAAATCCATCACCGTTCCTCGCTTAATGGCGCTTAACACGCCGAGCGGAACACCAATAAAGATAGCGAAAAACATCGACATAAACCCGATCTGAAATGTTATCGGCAAACGTCGGAGGATTTGGTCGAGAACAGGACCACCATGAATGAATGAATGACCAAGATCGCCAGCGGCAATACGCCCCAGCCACCAGAAGTATTGTTCCATTAGCGTCTTGTCGAGTCCAAGCTCCAGAAGAACTTTTGCCCGCGTTTCTGCGTTGTTGGCCTCTGTAACGCCCATCATCTTGGTAACGATGTCACCGGGGATGATGCGAATCAGCGCAAAAGTCAGAAACGTAACTCCAAGTAAAACCGGAATTAGCAATAGCAATCTACGTAGGATGTATCTTGCCATTGCTCTATTCTCCTTTTACTATTTTTTATCTAGCCAAGTGTAACGCAATGGCGAGAAAGACCCAGTGGGCGTCGCTTCGAAATTCTTCACATTGTCCCTCACAAAAAGCCAGGAAATTGGCTTGGTGAAAGGATACAACATGTAAGCCTGATCTGCTACTAGCCGCTGAACATCCTTGTAAATCTTGATGCGTTTATCCAGATCAAGCTCGACCTTGCCGGCATCCAGAAGAGCATCTAGCTTCGCATCCACAAATTTACCTAGATTGATTTTCGACGTCGAATAGTAGATTTGATAGACATCGGAATGCGGATCGGGCTGCCAAACAAGCGAAACGATAGACAGCTGATGCTTAACGTTAATGTAGTTGTCGAGCTGCTGATTAAAGTCGGCAATCCGTTCGATCGTCAAATTAACGCCGATCTTTTTCCACTGTTCCTCCAGAATTTCTGCCGTCTGTATGTCCAGCGGTAGATTGACCTGAATGGTCAGATCAAGACCGTCGGCATAGCCGGCCTCGGCAAGCAATGCTTTGGCCGCTTCTGGATCATAATCATAATATGGAAGCGGTTCATCTACGCCATCACACCACCCAAACGGAATCTTGCCACATGAAATCTTAGTACCGATTTCGCCATACCCAAATAAAACAGTGTCGATAACACCTTGACGATCAATTCCAAGGCTCAACGCCCTACGCACCCTAATATCGGCGGTCGGGCCTTCGGCAGTATTGATCCCCAGACCAGATTCATTAACCGAACCTGCTGGTTTTATGAGGGTAACACCAATCATTTTTTGCAAAATTGGAATGAATTTAGGGTCTGGTAAAACAACGACATCAGCCGAACCTTGCCTAAACGCAGAAATTTGTGCCTGCGGATCGTTGATCATGTCAAATCTAATACCATCAATGCAGGGGAAACCAGGTTCCCAGTAGTTTGGGTTGGCCGCAAGCGTGATGTGGTCATCTGGAATATATTCCACGAGTTTAAAGGGGCCCGTGCCCGAGGCTTCCACGTTCAGATTCTTTCCAGGTGTAAAATCATAAGGAACGATTGCCGTGTACCAGGCCGTGGCCAGAACACTTAGGATTGGCGCAAACGGTTCCTTGAGAACCACCCTGACAGTGTATTTGTCAATCTCTTCTACCGCGCTGATAGAGCTAAGCTGACCGGCCCAAGGCGACGCGAATCCCGGGTCGAGTGTCCGCTCGATGGTATAGACAACATCTTTAGCTTCGAACTCACGGCCATGATGGAACATCACACCTTGACGCAGCTTAAACACAATCGAAAGGCTATCTGAAGCAACCTCATATTCGGTTGCCAGCCCTGGTTCTATCGCACCGCTATTTTCCCGCCTCAAAAGCGTATCGTATATCTGATCAAAGACCAGACTTGGCGCATATAGGGCATTCTTTCCTGGTGAAATGTCAGCCGGTTCCGGGCTGAACGGAATCGTGAATGTTCCGCCGCGGACCGGACATTGCTCGGCTGCTCCAGCTGCCCCGAATGACAAAACGGCAAAACCTACCGCGATAATATTTGTTGCAAATTTGGCTGTCTTGGATCTTTGTTTTTGCATTTCTAGCTCCCTTTTCTTAGTGGTATCACACTTATCTGATCGCCTTATCCTTCTGTACCTAAATGGCACAGAAGTGTAGAAAAATCAAAAATGAGACTACAGAATACTTGCATGAATTTTGAGTGTCAAGTGTTTTTTTACTGGGATTTTATTCTTTTTCCGAAGTGATGATTGGTGAAAATCAGAGGGTTGGGTTTTGTTGTAGTTCTTGGTTTGATTTAAGTCAGGAATAGGTGTAGTCACCATATTTGGATACTCTACATCCTGCTGAATTTAGTTTTTTTAAATTCTGGCCTGGAATTCAACCATTGTGGAGGCAAAATAAGTTGCCGGTTCATAGGTGACTTCTGTAGCTTCATCAGACAGGAGTGGCGGAGGTCGGATCGTTTCCTCTACGATATGCTTGAGAATTTTTCTCACTTCCTGATAGTCGGTGATGAAAGCTATGATTCTCTTCTCCACTTTGAAAACCTGACATTGCAGAGGATCAATCTCAAAATCTTCTCCATCAACCTGGCCCAGGAAGAACTGACCTTTCAGTTTATAGTGTCTCTTTTCCACATTACTCGACCTGTTCAAGTTCTGTTTCTATTTCCTTTTTTTCCTCCTTTCCTCGATAGGAAGACGAGTAGATCCCGTAATAGTAGACCAGACTCACATAAATTGACGGGATGTGGTAGGCCAATAGTCTCAGGAAATCAAGGATGGAATAGCTCGCTGTCTTCGAAAATGGTTGCTCCTGTTTCTCAAATACCGTAACCGTTTGATCGCCTAGATCAAAGTCGACCCTCCGGGCAGAAATTGTTGCTCTGCTCATGTACCTGGACACATGATCAATTCTGGATTCATTTGAACCGCTAATTCTGTTTCCACCAAAGTGAACATTGAAACCCGAATTATGATTCAAAGACATTAACATCTCAACCAACTCCTCTTGAATTACATCCTCTTTGATCAGCACCTTGAGTAACCTAGCTCTGAAGAGTTGAGTGATTACATGGGCTGAAGGATACTTCTGACTTGTAAATACACCGTTCTTAAGGATCCCACCTGGAACTAAAGCATGGATATGGGGATGGAAGTTATACAATGCCACTTGAGTTTGAACACAGTAGATTCAGCCACTATAACCATCTGTAATACCTAACGACTCATCGAAGTATCGGTTTGTAGCATAGCACTTTGCGCCAGCAGTTTTAACAGTTTCCGATTTCTACGAAAATAGGGCCTTAATATCTTGGGGATGGTGAAGGTGATGTGTAAATTGTGGAATGTGTTTCGCAATATCAGCTATTTTCTCTCCAAATAACAAGGCTCTTTTGGTTGAGCAGCTAGGACAAAAAACACGACACCTTCAGCAGAAAGCCCCAAAATGATCGTGACCACAATCATCGCAGTGGATCCGGTTCTAGACCAACAGGCAAGCGCAGATCGTAATTAATACATGGCTCCAACAATACAACCACATCAGACCCCATCAAGGCCTAAAAAAGCGACCTCCAATCCCAGAAACTCTACCTAAGAATATTGAATGGGCTTAATCCCAATCCGCTTGAGCCAGTCTTGAAGAGAAGCTGTTATAAATTCTGGACCGTTATCGGATCGAATATATTCTGGTTTCCCTTGTCTTAGGATAAGCGAATACATGATCTCCAAAACATCCTAAGAATTGAGGTTTTTCCGACATGAACACGAAGGGTCACTCGCGTATATTCATCGAGAACTGTGAGCATTTTGTAAGGGGGCCCATTGCTCAACCTGTCATGTACAAAATCTATTGCCAAGACATGATTGCGATATAGCGGTCTCAACCGGATGATCAAATTGTCTTTGTGATAAAGGCGTTTGCCTTTCTTATGTCGCTGTGGCAGCTGCAATCCAGCTTCGTTCCAAAACCGTTCTACCTTCAACCTTACAGTCACTTATATTAAGCAGTTCGGTGATTTTACGTTAGCCATACCGACCGGTGTGAAAAAACACCCGAGCCTACATCAACTTGCCGAGCGACTGGGAGCGTGGGAGGCGTTCAGCAGAACCAATAAAGTTACAGCGTAACGCTTCAGTCGGTATTGTCACGAAGTTTGTAGGCTTGCGGTGAGTTCCCCGCACATGCGGTGATGAACCGCCAGGCGAATAACCTCGGACGAAGTTTTGAAATATAGAAATGGGTTTTTCATAAACAGACACTACGAAACATGCCCTGAAGACCCAAGTCTGTTTTTTCTGACAAAGCCGTCATGACTGCTCGAGAAGTTGCGCGACAGATAGCAGCAATTGTTCAGAATTCCATGGGCCTGCAATCTGCACAGACATTGGGATGGTTCCGTTCCCCGCCACGCCCGTTGGAATGGCAATGGCCGGGTGACCTGTTAAATTAAATCCAAACGTGTATGGATACCAAGCCCCTCGAATTAGCCCGGCTTCCTGACCATTGATCTTAACTTGACCATGTGGGTCTTGTTCGGCGTAGAGTGGAGGGCAAGCGAGGGTTGGTGACATTAAAATGTCGAACTCTTCAAACAATGCTTGAACAGCTTGAAAGGCGCTGCTCCTATCAGCATTTGCTCGCTGCAGGTCGACAGCCGAATGGAGCCGTCCGGCTTCGACTGTCAAGGCCAGCGACGGGTCAATGTCTTCGTGACGTTCGTGCATGGCCTGATCCAACCGAGCACACAATGCTGATTGAAGGATGACGAGAAAGCTAGTTTCAAGCGCAGCGAAATCAAGCGCGGTCTTTTTGACAGTAGCCCCCATTTTTTCAAGGCTATAAGTGGCCTTTTCAGCAGCTTCCATAGTGGCCAGATCAACATGTTTGTTTCCAAATTTCGGTAGCCAGCCAACTCGCAGACCCTTGATTGAAAAAGGCTGTTGCTGCTGTGGAGACTGGCCATAGGGGTCGCGTTTGTCAGCTCCAGCGATAGCTTCGAAGGCAATCGTAACGTCTTTTACAGTGCGTCCCATGGGGCCGATTACTGAATTGGAACCAAAGAGATCAGGAACGTGAATATTGGGAATAACCCCCAATGTTGGCTTTAAACCAACAACACCACAACACGCAGCCGGAATGCGAACGGAGCCGCCGCCATCAGTGCCGAGTGATATAGGCCCCTGCCCAGTAGCCACTGCCACAGCGGATCCGCCACTAGATCCACCACAGGTTAAAGCGTGATCGAAAGGGTTATTGGTGCGACCAAACAAAATTCCTTCAGTTAGTGGCTTGTGCCCAAATGCGGGCGTTGTCGTCTTTCCGATCAATATGCCACCCGCCGCTTTCATGCGAGCGACTGGTATTGCGTCGTTGTCGGGCACAAAGTCCTTGTAGAGTGGCGATCCCATGGTTGTTCGCACTCCTTTAGTCAAGGTTAGATCTTTGACACTAAATGGAATACCGTGCAGAGCCCCGCGATTGTTGCCTGACATGAGGTCATCCTCTGCCATCTTTGCAGCTGTGAGAGCCTCATCATGGCAAACTGTAATGAACGCATTGAGCTGCGGTTGAAGTCCGTCGATACGCATCAAAACTGCCTCGGTCAATTCGACCGGAGAAATTTCTCGATTGACGATCATTCTCGCCAGCGTTGAAACACCCAATGCACACAAATCGCTACTTTTAGGAAATGGTGAAATCATACAAACCACCTTCCACCATTCACGGCAATCGTTTGCCCTGTAATATAGGATGCGCCTTGGCCCGCCAAGAAACCGATTATAGGAACGACGTCGTCTGGCTCAGCTATATAACCGGCTGGTACCTGCTGTTTCATCTTTTCAATCATCTGCTTGTCCATACGATCATGAGCAAGAGTGCGCACTGTGCCGAAGCAAACTGCATTGACCGTGACTTTATGAGGCGCCAATTCACGAGCAACCGAACGCGTGAACCCGAGCAAACCGGATTTTGCAGTTGAATAGTCTGCAAGACCTGCATCGCCTACGAGGGCGGCATCCGATGAAATGTTGATGATGCGCCCAAAACCCTGTTGCTTCATCGATGGGGCAATTTCACGAGTGAACCTCATTGCAGAAAGAAGTGATACTTCAAGCACGAACTGCCACGTCTCTTCTGTGCTCTCCACAAAATGGGTTGCTTTTTCACGGGCACTTTGCCCCACATTATTTACAAGGATATCGACGCTATCGAAGCCGTCGCTTACTGCAGAGAGAAACGTGTTGATGTCATTTTTGTCAACGCAATTGCCTCGGCGGGTCACCGCGGTTGTTCCTCGGTCTTTTAGCTCCCTGCGCAGATTTTCAAGGCCTGCTGCATCGAGATCAATGGCCGCAATGCTTGCTCCAAGCTCTGCAAGATGTAGAGCCGTTGCCCGTCCTAGACCATTTGCAGCCCCGGTGACCAAAGCAGTCTTACCATCCAATCTTATATTCATGAAAGTTGGCTCCTGCTAGTGAAAGGTTCTTCCTCCATCGACGGATAGGGCTGTGCCGGTGATGTATTTTGATTCATCGCTTGCGAAAAACAGTGCTGCATTGGCGATGTCGATTGGTTGCCCAATATATCCAAAAGCATAGCGATTTGCAACGGTTTCAAGTGCTGCTTCATTCTTGATAGAGCTGCGAAAAAGGGACGTATCGATAGCGCCTGGGCAGATTGAGTTGGCACGAATACCGAACTCTGCAAGATCAAGCGCCAAAGATTTTGTGGCCATTATTAATCCGGCCTTGGCAGCGCAATAGGCGGTGCGGTTAGCAATGGGCAACAGACCTGCCCCGGAGGCGATGTTGATAATGGACGCGGCTGGTGATGCTTTTAGCAGGGGAAGGGCCGCGTGACACACGTTAATAGGCCCGGTCAAATTAACGTTCAGGACGTCGGACCAATCTGACATCGACATGGTTTCGAATGGGCAATTGAGATCGATTCCAGCCGAGTTCACAACAGTATCAAGCCTTCCTAGTTTTAAGACGATCTCTCTCAATACACTGTTGATACCGTCTGTGTCAGTAACATCCATTTTGAATGTTAAGAGTTTCTCACAGGCTTTCAGCTCTTTTTCGGTTTGCTCCAAAGCTGATGCATCCTTGTCAGCGATGACGAGAATAGCCCCGTTACTCAAAAAGACCTCTGCAGTTGCCCGGCCAATGCCGGCAGCACCG
>Ga0114996_10007694_pt1 | contig 12137 bp, 11 predicted proteins | sample ArcticOcean_MG_C_4_FD_87039 | JGI IMG/M metagenome (GOLD analysis project Ga0114996, IMG submission 87039) | Marine microbial communities from western Arctic Ocean - ArcticOcean_MG_CB4_134 | ecosystem: Environmental > Aquatic > Marine > Oceanic | place: Arctic Ocean: Canada Basin | collected... | reverse complement strand
GCTCGAAGACTAACGCGGTGATTCGAGGGTGGCTCACGACAGGATCGTCCAGGGAGATCATCCCCCGGTAGTTGTCGAACAAAGCCAGCTTCATCGGCAGATCCTCAACCAGCCGCACCTTGGCTGTGGCGCCCGCGAACATTTTGAGCTGACTAAGCTGCGCCTTTTCTAGGGCCGGGGCGGCATAAAGCAGCCGACAGGTTGTGCCGTTCTCGAGCAGGTGTTGCACCATCGGCTCCTGGATGGGATCGACAGCGTAGGGTGGCCGCGCAAACTCCAGGTACTCGTCTTTGGTGTCGGCAAGAAGCGTGCGGTACTCGTCGGCGATCTGGCCCGTATGGGCGACGATCCGGAGGTAGTTCAGCGGGCCGTGCCCCTGATTGCCATCCGTAAACACGCTGCCTAGGTCGGCGGTCAGAACGGCTGCCAGCTCTTGCCTGTCTTTCCACTCGCGCTCGTAGGTTTCCCGCTTGCGGGTCAAGAAACTCTGCAGTGACAGCCGCGGCTCAACGGCGGAGAATTGCTTCGCCTTGCCTTGCACGACACGCACGAAGCCCTTTTCAACGAGACTGTCGAGTACTTCATAGATCTTTTGGCGAGGGATGCGGGCGGGTCCGGCTACTTCCAGAGCCTTGAATCGAGGATGCCCAATCAGAACAATGTACGCCCTTGATTCGTAGGCGTTCAGGCCGATCTGCTGGAGTCGGCGGGCTTCGGCTTCAAGATCCACTCCTTTCAAGTTATCACGCGGCGTGGGTCTGTACGATCGTACCCGTACTTCATCGTTGCCTGAATGGTCTCGTCAAGACACTTGGGAAGGGCCCGAGCCGGTGCTGCCGCGGACCGTGCTTCGGCTGTTTTCGTCCCACCCGCCTGCTTGGCCCCGCGGTACAATAGGCAGCGAAACCGGGCAGCGAAACCGGGCAGCGAAACTGGGCAACAAAACCAGATAGCGATCAGCCAATTTCTGGCGGCCTGATTCGGCGGCTCGGCATCGCGGGGATTCAGATGAATCGATTTTTCGCAATGGAGCTCGCGGGATGACTGAGATCGGCAAACTTCCAACAACCCTCGGCGAGTTGCGCGCCACGCCGGAGTTTTCCGAAGAAAGGATGGCGAGCCGTTCGATCAAGGATGAGATGCGTGAGAACCTCATCTGTCTATTGCGGAGCGGCAAACCGCTATTTCCCGGCATCGTCGGCTACGACGACACCGTGATCCCTCAAATCGTGAGCGCCATTCTCTCGCGGCACAACTTCATCCTGCTCGGGCTTCGCGGTCAGGCCAAGAGCCGAATCATGAGGCAACTCACTTCGCTGCTGGATCCTTATGTGCCATATATCGCCGGCAGCGAGATCAACGATAACCCGTATCAGCCGCTTTCCTACGCGGCCCGAAAATTGGTCGAGGAACAAGGCGACGACACACCCCTCGCCTACTTGACTCCCCAGCAGCGTTACGTCGAAAAACTCGCCACCCCCGACGTCACGATCGCGGACATGATCGGCGACGTGGACCCAATCAAAGCGGCCCGCGGAGCCCATGACCTTTCCCACGAGTTGACCATTCATTTCGGACTTCTTCCGCGCGCCAACCGCTGCATCTTCGCGATCAACGAACTGCCGGACTTGATGGGAAAAATTCAAGTCGGCTTGTTCAACATCATGCAGGAAGGCGATGTCCAGATTAAGGGCTACCCGGTGCGCCTGCCCTTGGATGTGATGCTGGTCTTCAGCGCCAACCCGGAAGACTACACGGCCCGCGGCAAGATCATCACGCCTCTCAAGGACCGCATCGGCAGCGAGATCCGCACGCACTACCCGTTAGGCCTCGACGAGGGAATGGCCATCACGCGGCAGGAATCCTGGTGGAATCGGCCGACTCCCGGCGCGGAGATTTACGTCCCTGATTACATTCGGGAAATTGTTGAAGCCGTGGCATTCGTCGCCCGCCAAGACAAGAAAATCGACAGGCGGTCGGGGGTGTCCCAGCGCTTGCCGATTTCGTGCCTTGAGAACACCGTCTCCAACGCGGAGCGGCGCGCGTTGACCTGCGGCGAAAGCGTCATCGTCCCCAGGGTGAGTGATATCTATGCGTCGCTGCCCTCGATCACCGGCAAGTTCGAGCTGGAGTATGAGGGCGAGCTTCGCGGCGGGGAGCGCGTGGCCCACGAGCTGATCCGCGCGGCCGTCGCGCGTATCTACGATCACTACTTCAGGGAGGCCGACACATCGCAAATCGTCCAATGGTTTGAAATGGGCGGGACTCTCAAGGTGACCGACGGCGAACCGGCCGCGAGCGTCGTCGAGCAGCTTGGTCAGATTCAGGGCTTGCTGGAGCTGGCTGCCGGTGCTGTCGAGGACAAGGCGGATGATCCCGCCGTTCTGGCCTCGGCCGGAGAGTTTCTCCTCGACGGTCTTTACGCTTACCGCCGCATTAGCCGCAACGAGGAGCTAGGCTACGTGGCCCAGGAGAAAAAGCGCGACCCCGCCGAACGCAAGCCGACTCCGGCGGGAACCGCGCAACGGCAATACAATTGAGCGAGGCATGAGCGAGCGCCCCGCGGCGAGTGATGACCCAGTGGTGAGGCCCCCCAGTGGTGAGGCCCCCCGGTGGTGATGACCCAATGATGCCGGACGGCAACACTCACGTCGTGTCCGACGGCATGTGCAGCCGCCTGAGCGCGTCCCGCTCCCAGCAACGAATCGCACCATGAAATTCATCAAGTACACCCGCTACACGGGCGACGATTTCGGGATCAGCGCCGAAGACTTGATCCGCGCCCTGTCGGACTATTTTCTGCGCAGCGGGTTTGAGCAGCAATACCTTGATTTCTCCGAGATGGGAGAGAAGTCGATCGAGGAATTGCAAGATGCCATCCAGCAAGCGCTCGAAAGCGGACAACTCTTTGACGACCAGCACCTGGAAGAGATGATGGACAAGCTGCGTCAAATGTCGCCCGAGGAAATGCAGCAAATGGTCGGCCGCTTGACCGAGAAGCTGGCGGACGAAAACTACGTGACGATTGGCGAGCCGGGCACGCGCGAGCCTAGCAGCGGCGGCGCGGCGAGCGGCGGAGTTGGATCGGATCGTTCGGAGAAGTCCATGCGGTTCGACTTGACCGGCAAAGGCGTCGACTTCCTCGGGCACAAGACGCTCAAGGACCTGCTCGGATCCCTTGGGAAAGCCAGTCTGGGCAGTCACGACACGCGCGAGATGGCCACGGGAGTCGAAACTTCAGGGTCCACCAAGCCCTACGAGTTTGGGGATACGCTCAATCTCGACATCAGTGAAACGCTGTCGCGAGCCATCCGGCGCAACGGCCTCAAGATGCCGATGGATCTCGAATATTCCGATCTGATGGTTCGCCAATCGGAATACCAAAGCTCTTGCGCGACGGTGCTGATGCTCGACTGCAGCCACAGCATGATTCTCTATGGAGAAGACCGCTTCACACCCGCGAAAAGGGTCGCCCTGGCTCTTGCTCACCTGACGCGAACGCAGTATCCCGGTGACAGCCTCAACCTTGTGCTGTTTCACGACTCGGCCGAAGAGGTGCCGCTTGGCGAGCTGGCCCGCGTTCAAGTTGGACCGTTTTACACCAACACGCGCCAAGGTTTGATCGTGGCGCAGCGAATTCTCAAGCGCCAGCGCAAGGACATGCGCCAGATCATCATGATCACCGACGGCAAGCCGTCCGCGCTCACCCTCGACGATGGCCGTATTTACAAGAACCCCTTTGGGCTCGACCCGCTCGTTATTAGCCGCACCTTGGAAGAAGTGCATAAATGCAAACGCCAGGGCATTCTGATCAACACTTTCATGCTCGCGCGTGATTATTCACTGGTGCAGTTCGTCCGCAAGATCACCGAAATCTGCCGGGGTAAAGCTTACTTCACGACACCGCATACACTGGGGCAATTCCTGCTGATGGACTACATGAATCACAAGACCAAAATGGTACACTGACCGGCGGGATGGAGAGGCCTTGATCGAGAGGCCCTGACCTCGAGGCGCATGGACTATGACCAAAACTCAAGCGCGTGTTCAGGCTCGTAGAAGTTTTCTTCGCTACCTTGCCGGGAGCCCTCTTTTCGCCGCCGGGGCGCTGGCGCCGATGCGTGGCATCTTGGCGGCCGCCGAGGAAGAAAGTCCGTCAGCAGCAGGATCGATTGATGTCATCTCATCGATTGACGACGCGATCAACGTATTCGATTTCGAGGCTGTGGCGCGCAAGAAACTGCCGCCCGCCCACTACGGTTACCTGGCAACCGGCACCGAAGACAACGTCACCCTGCGGGCCAACCGCGAGGGCTTCAAGCGGTTCCAGTTGCGCGTGCGCCGCCTGATTGATGTCCGTGACATCGATACTTCGATCGAGTTGATGGGGACGCGCTGGAACTCGCCGATCGCCCTAGCGCCGACTGGCAGTCAGAAGGCTTTTCACTCGGCCGGGGAAGCTGCCGTCGCGCGAGCGGCGCGGGAAACTTCGAGCTTGCAAATCCTCTCGACCGTCACCACCACCTCGGTCGAGGAGGTGACCCGTGAGCGGGACGGTCCGGTTTGGTTTCAGTTGTACGCCGGCGGCGACTGGGATGTGACCCTGGCGTTGCTGAAGCGGGCTGAGCGGGCGGGCTGCCCCGTGGTGGCATTCACTGTCGATTTGCAGGGCGGCAGCAATCGCGAGGTGCTAAAGCGATTTTCCAAAGTCGATAAGCGCGACTGCACGCTCTGTCATGACCGCAGCACACTTCAGAGCCGGATGCGGCGCAAGCCCATGTTTGACGGCCTGGATCTAGCGCGGCGGGAACGCGCGACTTCGCGTGGCATGACGTGGGATCTTGCTCGCCGCATCCAAGACGCGACCAGCATGAAGCTCTTCATCAAAGGGATCGTGACGGCGGAAGATGCCGCACTGTGCGTCGAGAACGGCCTGGACGGCATCATCGTGTCGAATCACGGAGGCCGAGCCGAGGCGAGCGGGCGAAGCACGATCGAATGCCTGCCGGAGATCGTCAAGGCCGTGCAGGGCCGCATTCCGGTGGTGATCGATAGCGGCTTCCGGCGTGGCACGGATGTCTTCAAGGCCTTGGCCCTCGGAGCCGACGCCGTTGCCGTCGGCCGGCCCTACCTTTGGGGGCTGGCCTCGTTCGGGCAGGAAGGTGTGCGGGCGGTCCTGAATCTGCTGCGCGCCGAGCTGATGATGGTGATGCGGCAAGCCGGCACGCCGTCGATCGATAAAATTTCAAGCAGCCACATTATGCGGGCGGGCTGAGTTGCGGCCCGCACGGCGAAAAAATATCAAACCGAAGCAACAGAGCCGCGGACGGGAGTCCGCGGTCGAGATTAGAGGGAGCGTCGGGGTTCCCCGCCGGATGAAGTCACTTTCAGACTGGACCGCGGGTTGACACCCGCGGCTCTGAGATACGTTACGCAATTACCCCTTTGCTCCGAAGTTCTTCCAGGGTATCCTCATCCATCCCAGCCGCCCGCAGCACGGGCAGCGTGTGTTCGCCGAGTTGCGGGGGCGGGTCGCCGATTTCTCCCGGTGTTGCGCTCAGCTTCGGCACGACACCGACGTGGTCGAAGCTGCCGCCTTCCGGATGTGGAATGGAAACGATCAACTCGCGGTCGCGGACATGTTTGTCGGCGGCCACTTCCTCTATATCGCGGACGAGCGCCACACAAGCGTCCCGAGCCGCAAAGCGCCGCCCCCATTCAGCGGCGGACCGGCCTACAAAGATCCGCTTAAGTTCGTCCTTGATCTCCTGCTGGCGTGAATCGTCGGCGTACTGATCGGCGATCAGGTCTTCGCGGCCTACTTCTTGGCATAGCTCAATCCAAAATTTCGGTTCGAGCGCCCCTACCGACATCCAGCGGCCGTCGCTCGTCTCATAGAGGTTGTAGCAAGCATAGCGTCCCGACAACCGTGTCTCTCCACGGCGCGGGGCTTCACCGGTCGCCGTCCATTGGGCCAGCGGGATCGGCATCAGATTGAGGCTGCCATCGAGCATCGCTGCGTCGACGATCTGCCCTTCGCCGGTCTTCTCGCGAGCCGTGAGGGCGAGCAGAATGCCGATGACGGCCGGCATCGTTCCGGCGGCGATGTCGGCGATTTGGATGCCGGGAAGATTCGGCGGGCCGCCAGAGGGGCCGATCAAGTCGAGAACTCCGGCCATGGCGAGATAGTTCGCATCGTGGCCGGCGGTTTGCGTGTAGGAGCCATCCAGCCCGTACCCAGTGAGCGCCGCATAGATCAGACCCGGATTGAGCTTGCGTAACTGCTGGTAGCCGAGATCGAGACGCTCCATGACTCCAGGGCGGAAGCCTTCGATCAAAACGTCAGCCGTCGTGGCGAGTCGCCGGAAGGCGTCTTTACCGCGAGGGTCTTTGAGATTGATGGCGACGCTCTTCTTGCCGCGATTGAGCAGCGCGAACGAGGCGCCGACGCCATGGATCCTGGGATGACCGGCCCGCGCGTAGTCTCCTTTTTCGGGCTCCTCGATCTTGATCACCTCGGCGCCGAAATTGGCGAGCATCATGGTTGCCGCCGGTCCCGGCAGCAGTCGCGTCAGATCGAGAACGGATACACCATCGAGGGGTTTTGTCATAGGGATTTGTCAGAGCCCCAAGCGCAAGCGCGGGGTCAAATCGACAGCTCGAACAGGAATGTCTCTGACGCGCCCCGCGCTACGGTATCTCGAACCGCTGTCGAGGACAACCAGGTCCGCACGAACCAATTCGCACCGGCAAGATTGCCGGTTCCGCCCCGTTGCCAATCGTTATAATACGCGGGCATGCCGGAAAGCGCCGATACAACGACTCCCGAAGCAACGACGGACAGTGCGGAATCCCCAGGACAACTACGCATTCCAACGGGACCTTACGCACGTCACATCTTGATTTGCGCCGACCAGACGAAGCCCAAATGTGCCTCTCGCGAAGTGACCAACAGTGCCTGGGGCTATCTCAAGGATCGCCTCGACGAGCTTGGAATTGCCTCGGGAGATGGGTGCGTTTATCGCAGCAAGGTCAACTGCCTGCGTGTTTGCAAACAGGGACCGATCGCCGTTGTTTACCCCGACGGCATTTGGTATCACTCGGCGACGCCCGCTATTGTCGAGCGCATACTACAGGAGCACGTGATCGGAGGCCGGCCCGTCGAGGAGTTTGTCTTCGCCCGCAACCCGCTCCCTGCCGAAGTCCCCGAACAAGCTTAACCCCAGGAAAATTTCAAATGGCCGGACAGAGGCGCGGACGGAAGTCCACGCTCGCGGGCGTAACACGCTACGCCCCTACATCGGCCTGGAGGCCGGCGCCCTTCTCTTAGGATGTGGATCGTCCCCGGCCGGGCCGTCATCCGATGTAACTGCCGCGCGGTCATCCCATAAAACTGAATCGTTGGGGCTCGATTTTGTAAATCACACGCACTTCACTCGCCTGACGATAGGGGTATGAATCAACGCCCATATACTTTTTCGCCATGCTGTCGATGTGGTCATCCGCGCCATCTTCGGTGATCTCGACAACTGTTCCACGAACTTCCAAGTAGCGATACGGATTGTCGGGGTCGGAAATGGAGAGGCTGACGCGCGGGTCGCTTCGCATGTTGCGGTCCTTCCGCCGTCCCTTGGCCGAATTGACGATTACATGCGAACCATCGAAATCGCACCACACGGGCGTCACCTGGGGCTGGCCATTCGGCATAATCGTCGCCAGGCTGGCAAATGCTTTCTTGTCGAATAAATCTCGATACTGCTCGGGAATTGTGGCGGACATTGGACCCTCTGTCATTGGGATTGACTGACTTTATTCTAACTCGCATTTCTCAGCACGCGGCGAGGGCTGAACATCCTCCGCACCCGCAACGAGCCGTATGGCCGGGTGCCTTGACTCGGGCCTTGACCAGCGCATGGACTAGGCTCTTGACTAGCGCATGGACGAGGACCTTGACCAGCGGATCGACGAGATGCTTGAGATCGTCCCCGCGGGTCGCGCAACGTGCCGCAATCTACCGGTGTCAATTCCTGGAATGAAAGGTTTCGCACGGGGGGGCGAACCGCGAGTCGAACACACCGAAACCTTTGAGCCGAGGCGTGGTAGACTTCGTCTAGCCCGATTTTCTCACCATGTTCTTGGCCTGTCAGATGGTGAGAAATGCGGCCGAATCGTTGGGTCGAGGTCGTCGATATGCCCGCTGCAATCAGCACACTGTCCGAAGAGTCTCGGCGAGTTCCCGCTCGGCCGGAACCGGAACCGCCTGAAAAAGCGACAGCAGCCGGCCGGCTCATCTCCCTGGACGCCTTTCGAGGCTTCATCATGACGATGCTCGCTGCGCACGCCTTTGGGCTGGCGGCGCTGGCTGAGGACCCGAATTGGGGTTGGCTCGGCCGCCAATTCGAGCACGCGCGTTGGGAAGGATTGATGTTCTGGGATCTGATTCAGCCGGCCTTCATGTTCATGGTCGGCCTGGCGATGCCGTTTGCCTTCGCTGCCCGGGCGCGGCGCGGCGGAGAAGGGTCGGTTTGGCGCCATGTGGCTTTTCGTGCCGTCATGCTGATCGTCATCAGCAACGTCCTGATGTCGATCTCGGCTGGGAGACTGCACTTCCAGTTGATCAATGTGCTGGCTCAGATCGGCTTCACCTATTTCATTTGCTTCTGGCTGATGAAGCTCTCGTTCCGGGCGCAGGCGGTGGCCGCCGCGATCATCCTGGCAGCTTACACTGCGTTGTTCATTGCCTTTCCCGGCTCCGGCGGACCCTACTCGATTGGCGACAACATCGGCGAGCAGGTCGACCTGTTCTTATTCGGCAGCGCGAATTCCGGACATTGGGCGAATATGAATTTCATCCCGAGCGTGTTCGTTACTCTCGTTGGAGTCTGGTGCGGCCGCCTGATGATCGAACGCAGACCCCATGCCGAGCGGATGAAAATTCTGATGGGCGGCGCTGCGGCCCTGCTCGTGGCCGGATATGGGTTGAGCCCCTTCATTCCGATCATCAAACGTATCCACACCACGTCATTTACGTTTGCCAGTCTCGGCTGGGTGCTGCTGATGCTGCTAGGTTTTTATTGGCTGGTTGAGGTCAAAGGCCATAGCAAAGCCGCCTTCGCGCTTGTGGTGGTGGGCATGAACTCGATGTTCATTTACTGTCTCGATATCCTGCTGTGGGGCTGGACCCGCGATGCGGTCACCGTCTTTACCGGCGGTTATGTATTTTTCGGAAAGTGGGCGCCGGTCCCGCTAGCCATTAGCACGTTTCTGGCCATGTGGTATCTGTGCTACTGGCTCTATCAGCGGCGATTATTTATCAGGATATAGCCCGCGGAGCGGCCGTAAAAGCCTCTCGACCTTCTCGCGGGCCGGAAATGGGAACCAGACCGCTTCCTGATTATGCGAAAACTCAAAATGACTCTGGCCTACGACGGCACCGAGTATTGCGGCTGGCAGATACAGCCCGATCAGATCACGGTGCAGGGCACGCTGCAAGCGATCCTCACCGAGATCGACGGAGCCCCGGTTATCGCTCATGGCTCCGGCAGGACCGACGCCGGGGTGCATGCCCTGGGACAGGTCGCGTCGTTCAAGTTGGGCAATCCGATGCCGGCGGAAAACGTTCCCCGCGCGATGAACCACTTGTTGCCCGATTCCATCCGTGTGTTGCACGTCGAAGAAGAGGCGCCTGATTTTCATGCGAGCTGGTCGGCGGTGTCGAAGACCTACGAATACCGAATTTGGCGCGAAGAAATCTGTCCTCCCTTTCTCAGCCGCTATGTCTACCCTCATCCTTACCCCCTGAACGAAGACAGCATGAGGCAAGCGGCGCCGCTGTTTGAGGGAACCCATGACTTCTGCTCGCTGGTTGGGGCGGGAGGCGACGAGAAGCAAACCACCGTTCGTACAATTTTCTCCTCTCAACTCCGCAGAGACGGAGATTGCTTGATCTATCGGGTGTGCGGCGACGGCTTCCTCTATCGCATGGTTCGCAATATCGTGGGAACGTTGCTGGATGTCGGCCGCGGAAATCTCAAGCCGGACGACATCAGCCATCTTCTGAAATCAAATCAGCGTTCCGAGGCAGGCGCGACTGCCCCAGCCCGCGGCCTTTTTCTTCTCGAAGTAGAGTACTGACCCGCGTTTTTTGCCGGACGTTTTTTGCCGAACATTTCTCACAGAACAATGAGGTGCGACGCGTCCCATGCACTCTTGCGTGCCGTGCCGGCATTCGTTGTGGGATCGTTTTTTGACGGGCTCACTTGTTCCGTCTGGAAACCCGTGTATACGCAGGGCTGTCATTGGCGCGGCGCCTGCGGGTGCATGGCACTGGGGCGCAGCGCCCTCGGGCGCACGACACTAGGGCGCACTACACTAAAATCGTCCTTACGGAAGCGATTCACTGTGTCTCGATGCATTGACGGATGAGTTCCCCTGAAACCAGAGCGCCCCGCCTGATCGCCGTTGATGACGATTCGCTGGTGCTCGGTTCGCTCAAAGGGCTCTTCACGCTTGAAACCGACTACGACGTCGAGCTTTTCGACGATCCCACGAAGGCGGTGGATCACCTTGGGAAGAACCCAGTTGACCTTGTCATCTCCGATTTCTTGATGCCCCAGATGAACGGGCTGGAGTTTCTGACCGAAGCGCGGCGACTGCAGCCCGACGCGGCCCGAATCCTGCTGACCGGCTTCGCGGATAAGCAGAACGCGATTCGTGCCATCAACGAAGTCGGCATCTACCATTACCTGGAAAAGCCTTGGGATAACGACCACCTCTTGCTGTTGATCCGAAACGCGCTCCAAGAAAAAAGCCTGCGCAGGCAACTGGGGGACATGGTCAAGAACCTGGACCGGCTTGCGCGCGAACACACGGACTTGAGCGACAAACACCGCGGCCTGGAACGAGAAATGGAGATGGCGGCGAATGTTCAGCGAAGCTTGCTGCCGGAAAACTTTCAGCAAGTGGACGGCTTCCAGATCAACACGCATTACCGTCCCTCCGACGCAGTGGGGGGCGACTACTACGACGTTATCCAAAATGGCGCCGGAGCGATCTGGCTGATTGCGGACGTGAGCGGCCACGGCGTGCAAGCCGCCCTGACGAGCATGCTGTTGAAAGCAATCTTTCGTCAGACGGCGGCGAACTTTCAGGACCCCAGGGAGCTGCTTTCGAAAATGAGCGCTGAGTTGTATCAGTTCCTGCCCAGCGGTATGTATGCGGCGGCAACCGTTCTGCGGATTGAAGCGGGGAAGCCAGCGGTCCAGATCGCTAACGCCGGTCTGCCGTACCCGATGCTGCTCTCGGCCAACTCCGAAAAAAAGGTGCGGGAGATTCCACTGGCAGGGTTGCCTCTTGGCTTGTTTCCCGGGGGGACGCCGGATAATTTCGACGCACGGGAACTAGGACTGAATTCCGGCGAGGTGCTCCTGGTTTCCTCAGATGGATTAGGTGAGATTCGCAGGCGAGGCGCTGGGCAAAGCAATGATTTCTTCCAGGATGGACCATTGATGTCGGCTCTAACCGAACTGAGCGGCAGCAGCGGCCGCCAAGTCGTCGAAGGGATCGTTGAGAAAGCCCTCGACTACGGTGGCGCCCAAGGCGTGTTCGACGACGTGACGGTCGTAGCCGTTGAGCGCGTATAGCTTCTCCTGGCGTGCGTAGCGTCAGGTTGCGCAAGCTCGCGGGCCGGCCGAGAGGCGCCGCGTCCGGCCGCGTCAGAAGTCTCTACATTCCGCCATGCGGGGACGGCGTCCTTCGAGAAAAGGGGACAGCCAGCCGCGGCCCAGGGCGCGTCCGCGGCCACCTGGTTGGGCGGTACCGCGGCTCACAAATGGCGTCAATTCACTGATATTCCCTATTAAATCGTAGTCATAAGGGTCGCATCGGGGGCTTGCTGACTTGGGGTAAGTCGTTGATTGTAAACGTTTTAAACTTTTCAATGAGAGTATTTGTTAGAGCATGTCCAGAATTCCGTTGAAACAGGAGCGACTCTCCGGTTAGTTTAGGCTGCCATGTTGCTCTCCGCAACGGCCGAGGTAGCCGGTTTCAAATTCAGCTGCTGCAACAGGGCCGGAATTTGCCGGTAGCCATGCACCCGCTTCCAACGCGATTCGGCCCACAGCAGTCCCGATGCCATC
>Ga0114996_10007692_pt1 | contig 12138 bp, 7 predicted proteins | sample ArcticOcean_MG_C_4_FD_87039 | JGI IMG/M metagenome (GOLD analysis project Ga0114996, IMG submission 87039) | Marine microbial communities from western Arctic Ocean - ArcticOcean_MG_CB4_134 | ecosystem: Environmental > Aquatic > Marine > Oceanic | place: Arctic Ocean: Canada Basin | collected... | reverse complement strand
TTCTTGTTTAAAGTTTGAATCAATGTAGTCATTTGCGTTGAAGTAAACCCCATCATTGTCCTGCCTGAGCTATCAAAACTCATAGTCCCACACCAAGGCATATTTGCTAAGTCTGCAGCCTTAACAGCAGAAATAAACTCTTCCTTTGCGGATATCGTCTCTATCCATAAAACATCAGCCCCTCCAGCTTTTAAACCCTCAGCCTGTTCATGAAAAATTTCTATAGCCAGTGCTTCACTTAAGTCACCAATTGGAGAAAAAATTTCACCAGTTGGCCCCATTGAACCCGCCACCACAACTGTTCGATTTGTTCTGGCTGAAGCCTCTTGGCCTAATTCAGCAGAAGTTTTTGAGAGTGAGAATGCGCGTTTTTCAGCGCCATGCAATTTCAGTCGTGAGGCATTGGATCCAAACGAGTTAGTAAGAAATAGATCACATCCAGAGTCTATTGAGCTTTGATAAAGACTTTTTATTAAATTAGGTTTGGATTCATTCCAAATTTCTGGTGAATCGCCTGATAGTAAACCCATTTCAAAAAGTTGTGTACCTGTCGCTCCATCGGCTAACAACCAAGGCTTTTTTCTTAATAACAATTCTATTTTATTATCTTTCTTTACGTTTTCAGCCATTATGCTCACTCACAAATTTTATTTTCTGATAACCTACTTTATTATGAATATAATAAAAGTAATTTCAAGATGTAATTAATGTTATGTATAAAATAATAATAAAAACATGGAATATAACGCCTCATAAATCCTTGTGTGAACCATTTCTGTAGAATAGGGTTAGACTTGATGATTTAGCTAAGATCATAACCCTTAGAATGCGTTAACTTGTGGAGATCGAAGTGGCTCGTAGAAAGAAAATATACGAAGGTAAAGCAAAGACCCTTTTTGAAGGACCAGAACCTGGTACACTGGTTCAATATTTTAAAGATGATGCAACGGCTTTTAATGCAGTTAAGCATGAAATTATTGATGGAAAAGGTGTAATTAATAACCGTATTAGTGAGTACTTTATGGTAGGTTTGGGGCAGATAGGTATCCCCACACATTTCATAAAAAGATTGAATATGAGGGAGCAACTAATAAAGGCGGTAGAGATAGTACCGTTAGAAATTATAGTGAGAAATTTTGCGGCTGGGACTCTGTCAAAAAGGTTAAATATTAAAGAGGGAACAGCCTTACCCCGGCCAATAGTTGAATTTTCATTAAAAGATGACACTCTTGGGGACCCATTAGTTCCAGAAGAGTACATAATTGCCTTTAATTGGGCTTCTCAGCAGGACATAGATGATATCGTAGCCCTTGCCTTAAGGGTAAATGATTTTATTTCTGGAGTTATGTACGGTGCGGGAATAAAACTTATTGATTTTAAAATTGAGGTTGGAAGAGTTTTTGATAATGATTTTCAACGGTTAGTTGTGGCAGATGAAATAAGTCCTGATAGTTGTAGACTTTGGGATTTAGAAACGGGAAAAAAACTTGATAAAGATGTATTTAGAGAAGATTTGGGTAATTTGAGGGATGCCTATACTGAAGTTGCAGATAGGCTTGGGGTTATGCCAAAGATAAGTGTAGGAAGTAAAAAACCAACGTTGGTAAAATGAAGGAAACCTTAACGGTTGCCCTTTAAACTTTTAATGGAGAATAATGATGAAAGTTCGTGTTCATGTTATGCCAAAAGATGGCCTTCTTGACCCTCAGGGAGAGGCAATCAATATAGCACTAGTAAATATGGGATTTGCAGAGGTTAAAAATGTCAAACAAGGAAAGATAATTGAACTGGAGCTTGAGGAAGAAGATAAAATAGTAGTAAAAAATAGGGTTGAGGATATGTGTCAAAAACTACTGGCTAACTCTGTAATCGAAAGTTTTCAAGTAGAAGTGATATGACTAAGGTAGGAATTATTATATTCCCTGGTTCAAATTGTGACAAAGATCTTGGGGAAGGCTTGGTGGCTACAGGGTTTGACGTTGAATATATTTGGCACAAAAACACTGAGTTACCTAACGGCTTAGATCTCATTGCCATACCTGGTGGGTTTTCGTTTGGAGATTATTTAAGATGTGGAGCTATCGCTGCAAAGTCTCCAATTACAGAAGCAGTTTTAAAGTTTGCTAAAGAGGGGGGGTATTTGGTTGGAATATGTAACGGTTTTCAGGTGCTATGTGAGTCAGGTTTGTTGCCTGGCGCCTTGGTGGGAAATGTAGGTTTAAAGTTTATATGCCGCCAAGAGTCTTTGTTGGTAGAAAACTCTGATAGCATTTTTACAAGTAATTATCATTTTGGCCAAGAAATAAACTTACCAATTGCGCACCATGATGGTAATTACATTGCAGATGCCGAAACAATTTCTGAACTAGAAGATAATGGAAGAGTTGTTTTTAAATATTTAGAAAATCCTAATGGATCTATTAATAATATAGCTGGAATTCTGTCAAAAAATAAGAGGGTGTTAGGTATGATGCCTCATCCTGAGAGGGCAGTAGATAAAATTCACGCCAGTAACGATGGACGAAACCTGTTTTCATCTTTACTTGAGTCTTTTAGATGATTTTGACCAATTTTGTTGAGTAGTTCTCTTGTAGGTAGTAATACTTATTAAATGATTATCTTTTTTTTAAATTTATGTATTTAATAATAGTACAATACAAACAAAAATTATTAGTATTCAGTTTTATATTAATTGGACTAATAGTTCTTTTGTTATCAAACGTCTTCTTTACTGAGAGATTTGCAGAAGTAACTAACACACAAAGTCAGTTGCGAGCGGTTAGACAGTCAAATGCAATAATTGGGGAGTTAAAAAGAAATCAAATTGTTCCATTTCTATTATCACAAGACCCTGTGATAATTTCTGGACTCTTAACTGGTACGTACACAATTATTTCAGAAAGATTAACAGATTTTGCAGGTGAAATAGGTTTAAGTGAATTAAGACTTTTTGATTTTAATGGTAACATAGTTGCATCATCTAAAGCTAACTTTACTAAAGGAGCCGCGACGATAGAACCACGTTTTCTGACTGGAGATAATAAATCCACTGTTTTTAAAACTGAACAGCTAAATCAACAAAACTTTAAGTTTTCATACCTTCGTCCGATTGTTGATGGAGGGGAAAGTATCGGTTATATTGCAGCTGATATAAATTTAAACCAGTTTGAAGAAAGATGGCAGTCGCCCTTTGAAGCTGTCTTGATCTCTGACGCAAACGGACAGGTTGTAATATCAACTGAAAAACGCTGGAAAGGAAAAAATGTATCTGAGGCGCTTCTTTTGGAAGGGCCTAAGACGGCAATTAACCGGGCTTTTTATTTGGCTGGTGGTTACCTTGAGTTAAACAACTTGAGTAATTTTCTTGATGGACAGGCTGTTATGAGAGTTGATATTAATATACCTTATAACAGTTGGAGGCTTTCCTCATTTTCGAGTTATAAAAGTGTCCGAGAACGTGTGAATGCTATCCTAGCAATAGAGATAATGGTTTTTTCAATTATAGTTGCATTGTTGTTTTACAGTTTGAACCGGCAAGCTCAGTCTCAGACAGTTGCTCTTAAAAAAGAGTCTGATGAGTTAAGGGCATTAAATTTGTTATTAAAAGATGAAATATCAATTCGTAAGAAAGTAGAAGAAAACTTAGAGGTTGTTGAGCAAAGCTTAATTCAATCACAAAAACTTGCTGTTCTTGGTGAGATGTCTGCCGCAGTTAGCCATGAACTTAATCAACCCCTCGCCGCGATGAAGACGTATTTGGCCGCAGCAAAACTTCTTTTTGATCGGAGACGAACGCAGGAGGCCCTTTCGTCTTTACAGCGAATCGATGATTTGATTGAGAGAATGAGTGTGATTACCAAACAATTGAAATCTCATGCAAGAAAAGTGAGTGATTCATTGGTGAAAATAGATCTAAGAGAGGTGGTAACTAACTCGATTGCGATAATGGAATTAAATCTCAAACAAAATGTAATTACTATAGATCTAAATTTGGGTAAAACTGAGGTCTTAGTCTTAGGTGATCCAATAAGGCTAGAGCAAGTGTTAATTAATCTGATTAGGAATTCTCTGGATGCGGTCAAGGAGGAAAGTAAGCCTATGATCGAAATTAGTTTATTAATTCAGGGGAATGCAATTTTAAGGATTTCAGACAATGGTAATGGCATTGAAGACTTAGATAGTCTGTTTGAACCATTTTATACTACCAAAGATGCTGGTGATGGATTAGGTCTAGGATTATCAATTAGTTCTAGCATAATTACTGATTATGGAGGTCGGTTAACTGCTAGAAACAATGAAACTAAGGGTGCAATATTTGAGATCGAACTGCCACTATTGAGAGATGATAATTTTAACACTTTAATTAAAGATAATTAGCACGAAAACGAGGTTTTTATAATGTTTCTCGGTTTTAAGGTTGCCATTATAGACGATGAAAAAGATATCAGAGAGTCCATTTCACAGTGGTTGACACTTACGGGCTATGAAACAGATGTTTTTTCAGATGCTGATAGTGCCTTAAAAATTATTGGTAATGGTTATCCTGGAGTTGTTATAACTGACATTAGGATGCCAGGGCTGGGTGGAATGGAATTATTAAAGCGTTTAAGCCATATAGACCCACAAATTCCAGTAATCTTAATTACGGGCCACGGAGATGTCCCCATGGCTGTTGAGGCAATGCGTATTGGCGCATATGACTTTTTAGAAAAACCATTTAAACCTGAAAAAATTAGTGAATTGACCTTAAGTGCAATGAAATTAAGACAATCGTCTTTAGAGCTTGAGAAACAAAAAAAAGATTTTTCTGGGTTAAACAATGATTTAACAAAGCTAATTGGGGTTAGTTCGCTATGGAAAAGAGTAACAGAGAAGTTGTTAAGCCTAGGGTCAGCTAATAGACATTTGCTAATTAAGGGTGAAACGGGTGTAGGTAAAACAATGCTGGCGCACACTTTTTCTCAAGTTAACCCACGATCCAAGAAAGACCCCTTAATATTAAGCTGTAATATGTTTCTTAGTCCAGAAGTTGTGGATAATTCATCTTTTTTATCTTTAGTTTCAGAAAAACTTTTACTTATTGAGTCGGTTCGTGGCGGTGATCTTGTTTTAGAGGATGTAGAGAAATTACCGAAACAGTTTCAGGACTGGCTGTTGAGGTTTCTAAATAATCAAGTAGGTTCTGAGACACGAATTATTTCTATTGATAATTCAATGTCTAAGGATGGTGCGTCGAACAATACACTAAGAAAAGATTTGTATTTTCGGTTGGCAGACCTTGTTATTGATATCCCGCCCCTTCGAGAGAGGCCTGAAGACATTCTCGCTTTATTTAATCATTACCTAAGTCAATTTTCATTAGAATATGAACTTCAAGAGATTCAATTGACGACGGATGATGTTTTTAAAATATCACAATTTCCGTGGCCAGGTAATACACGTCAGTTAAAAAGCGTTGTTGAGAGATTTGTTTTAGGTAACCGAAGAGGTTATTTATCGCTGTCGTCGATTTTAATTGATGATAATTCAAAAATGACGTTGAGTTATAATGATGAAGGTCGCCCTCTAAAGGAATATGTTGATTCATTTGAAAAAATGTTGATAACGAATGCTATGCAAAGGTATCAAGGTTCGATTTCTTTTGTTATGAAAGAGCTTCAATTGCCCAGGCGAACATTAAATGAAAAAATGGCAAAGTATAATTTGCAAAGATCTGATTATATTTAATTAGTACCTTGGCACTATAATCTAATTAATTTCATTAAAAACTACATTCATTAATTTTTATATTGTAATTGGTGGGCAAAGAGATCTATTGTATTTTATGATTGCTTGTGAAGGAAAGTCACGAGTTTTTAATGAATTTTCTGAGAACCCGCTGATTTTAGTTGAGCTGTTCTTAGATATAATAGGCACTTGTGTCTGTAAGAATATTAGTAGGAGGAGACAAATTTTAGTCCTCTCTAGAAATGTAATGCGATGAGATGTTTAATTTTAAAAATATTAAATTGGCCAGAATGTTATGAATAACAATAAATTAGCTACGCGCCCATCTTATTTCGCTCAGACAAGACGTCCTCAAAAGTTTTCTGATTTGTCAGAAGCTCTTTTTGATTTTGGACGCATATGGAAAAAATGGTTAAAAAAATGCTTATCGACGCAACTCACCCCGAGGAAACTCGAGTTGTAGTTGCCGATGGAAACAAAATTGATGAATTTGATTTTGAATCTAAAAACAAAAAACAAAACTCTGGTAATATATATTTAGCAAAAATAAGTCGTATAGAACCTTCCTTGCAGGCGGCATTTGTTGAGTATGGCGGCAACCGTCATGGTTTTCTAGCTTATTCGGAAATTCATCCTGACTATTATCAAATTCCCATTGCAGATAGAGAGGCTCTAATAGCTGAAGAGCTAGCCTCCTCAAAAAAAGCTGAAGAACAAGCTGAAGTCCTTGATGATGTTAAATCTGATGATGCATTAAAGGTTGCGCCAGCAGTTAAGCCGGTGAAATCTTTAAGCCAAAAGGACAAGTCAGAAACTATTGATATTTTATCAGAAGATGAAAAAATATCTGAAACAGATGAAATTGAGATGTCAGTTATGCCTTTGGAAGAACGGTCTTTTGAAATTGAATCTGTTGGTGATCGAGATGACGTGTCTGATCTAATGCCTAAACGAAAACCAAGGTCGAAGCGCTATAAGATTCAGGAAGTAATCAAGGTTAGGCAAATACTACTCGTTCAAGTTGTTAAAGAAGAAAGAGGTAATAAAGGAGCCGCCTTGACGACATACCTAAGTCTGGCTGGTCGTTATTGTGTACTTATGCCAAATACAGCGAAGGGTGGTGGGATTTCTCGCAAAATAACGAATGTTGCTGATCGCAAGAAATTAAAAGAAATAGCTAATGAGATTGAAGTTCCATTAGGTGCAGGGTTAATTGTTAGGACTGCTGGCGCCAAGAGAACTAAATTAGAAATCAAAAGAGATTATGAATATCTACTTCGCCAATGGGAACAAATTAGAGACTTAACATTAAAATCAATAGCACCTTCACCAATATATGAGGAGGGTGATCTTATTAAAAGATCGATAAGAGATTTATATAATCAAGATATTGATGAATTACTCATTGAAGGCGAATCAGGATACAAAGCGGCAAAAGAGTTCATGACAATGATAATGCCAACGCATGCGAAGAATGTTAAGCTTTATTCAGCCTCCATGCCACTATTTGCGCGGTATCAAGTTGAAAGCCAGTTGTCAGGTATGTTTAACCCAACTGTCCAACTAAAGTCGGGGGGGTATATAGTTATAGGTATAACTGAGGCTTTAGTAGCAATTGATGTGAACTCTGGGCGGGCGACTAAGGAGTCCTCTATAGAGCAAACTGCTTTGAATACTAATCTAGAAGCAGCTGAGGAAATAAGTCGTCAAATGCGATTAAGAGATTTGGCAGGTTTAATTGTAATTGATTTTATTGATATGGATGAGCGTCGAAATAATGCTTCTGTAGAACGACTTATTAAAGATAAATTATCGACTGATAGAGCTAGAATTCAAGTAGGTCGAATATCTGGTTTTGGGCTTTTAGAGATGTCTCGACAAAGGTTAAGGCCTGGAATGCTAGAGGCGACTACACAACCCTGTGTTTCATGTCATGGGACTGGCTTGATCAGATCTAAAGATAGTTTGGCACTGACAATTCTTCGTCAAATAGAAGAAGAGGGTACCAGGCGAACTTCAAAGGAGGTTTGTTTGACAGCGCCAGTTGAAATAATCAACTACTTGATGAATGAGAAACGTGAGCATATTAGTAACATAGAATCTCGATACGGTTTGGCAGTTAGACTTCAGGCTGACTCATTATTAATCAGTCCAGACTTTACTCTTGAGAAACTTAAAGTAACAACCCGTAACATAGTGGTTAATCAGAACAATGTTGTCTCAATGGGATCAATAGATCTATCAGACTTAGATGAGGTGTCTGAGGTGTCTGAGATTAAAGAATCGATGCCACGCCCTCCAGCTGATGAGACAGACCAGATAAAAAAACGTCGACGGAGAAGAAGGAGAAATGGAAAATCACGTGATATTGATCCTGAAACTTTAGATTCTAAAGTAGCTGAAAAGGTTGTTCATACCAGTGCAGAATTAGAAAATTCACAGGACACTAAATTAAAAGTTCTAAATGACAGCCCTCCTAAAGCTTCAATTGAAAAATCTAATGAACTTATAAGTGAATTACCAGCAACAACTAATAAACTTGGTTCTGAAGATAAGAAAGTTAGAAAAAAAAGAACGTCTAGAGTTAATAAGCCTTTAGTAGATAGTTTGGTGAAAACTGATGATGATATTAAGGACATAACATCATCAGAAGTGACCTCTTCTGTTTTGCAAAAAAAACGAACACGAAAAGTTGTTGCGAATACAGAAAAGCCAACAGATAAGGTTATTAAAAGTTCAGTTAAACCCAAACCTAAGAAGTTAGTAAAAAAAGCAATTATTAAAGATAAGGAGTCAGACGTTCGTAGTCAAAAAACCGTTTTACTTGAAAAAGAAAAAAAGGCACCTGTCAAAAAAGTTAAAAATAAAGACTTAGAAGTAGATGTGAGTGTTGAGAGTAAAGAACCTAAGCGAAAGGGTTGGTGGTCTACTAAGTAATAAGTAGAAGTAGAGTTTCTATTTGAGTTAAGGTCCCTTAAAATACTATGAAGCAATCAAGCAGATCAAAAGTAGATCCATTCATAGTAATGGATGTGATGGAGCAGGCTCGAGCTTTAGAAAATTCTGGAAAAAACATTGTCCATATGGAAGTTGGTCAACCTAGCTCGCCGGCACTAACTAAAGCCAGATCTAAGGTGATCACTGGTATTAAAAGTGATACTTTAGGTTATACAGTTGCTCTTGGTTTGCCAGAGTTAAGGCAAAAAATTAGTTTACTTTATGGTAAATGGTACAATATTGATCTTGACCCTAGCCGCGTGGTCATAACTGCTGGATCGTCAGCTGCTTTCATTCTTTCGTTTATATCTCTTTTTGAGGCTGGTGATAGAGTTGGCGTTACTGAACCAGGTTATCCTTCTTACCGACAGATATTAAAGTCTTTAAGTATAAACCCGGTTGGTTTGCCGACGTCCAAGGACAATCGGCATATACCTAGATTAGAGGGACATAATCTTAACGGAGCTATAATAGCATCTCCTGCAAACCCTACTGGATCAATATTATCTAAGGGTTCATTAACCTCCCTTATAAATGAATGTATAGACCAAAAAATAAGTTTTATTTCTGATGAAATTTATCACGGACTTCATTATGATTTCTCGTGTACATCAGCTTTAGAAATTTCTGATGATGTATATGTAATTAATTCATTTTCAAAATATTTTTCTATGACTGGTTGGCGAATTGGTTGGATGATTGTGCCTAAAAGTCATGTTCGATTGATTGAAAGGCTCGCCCAAAACTTGTTTATATGTGCTCCACATGCATCACAGATTGCTGCCCTTGGTGCGTTAGATTCGATAGATGAAGCTGAAACATTAAAGGGAGTTTATAAAGTTAATAGAGACCTACTCTTGAACTCCTTGTCAAAGTTAGGTCTAGAGCTTGAAGCTGAGCCCGATGGAGGTTTTTACCTCTACCTAAACGTTGCTTCTAAAACTAATAATAGTTTAGTTCTTGCTCAAGATATATTAGTTAATGCAGGTGTTGCTTTAACACCAGGAATAGATTTCGATCCTAAAAGAGGTAACACTACTTTAAGAATATCTTTTGCACGTGATACCATTGAAATAAAAGAGGGAATAGACCGTTTGACACGCTACTTTTCAGGACTTGAATAAGATGATATAGTTGATTAAGTATTTTTTTTGAAACACGATCCTTAATTAAAGTATTTACTCTCTTGTTACCTACGGGACTTTTTAGTTTGATTTTACGTATATTTTTATCCTTCTTTGGTTCAATTTTTAGCTCACTTAGTGCAGCAGTTCTTATTGGGTTTCTAATGTTGGGTGCAATTTTTTGGATATACTCTGAGGATTTACCAAATTTTGAACAACTGGCAGCCTATTCCCCCCCGACTATCAGTCGTATTTACTCAGGCGAAGGAAAGTTAATAGATGAATTTGCACGAGAGCGACGGTTATTTTCACCTTCAAACGAAATCCCAGAATTAGTTAAACAGGCTTTTATATCGGCAGAAGATAAAAATTTTTACAAGCATAGAGGTTACGACCCATTAGGAATATTAAAAGCTATTTTTGATGCTGCAAGGGGTGGCCGCCTTAGAGGTGCCTCAACTATTACTCAACAGGTGATGAAAAACTTTCTTTTGTCTAATACCAGATCTGCTGAACGTAAAATCAAAGAGTTAATTTTGGCGTCAAGAATTGAAAAAACGTTAAGTAAAGATAAAATTTTAGAATTATATTTAAATGAGATTTTCTTAGGTCAAAATAGTTATGGTGTGTCTGCTGCGTCACAAACGTACTTTAATAAGACTTTGGAAGAGTTATCTTTAGCGGAAGCGGCATATTTAGCAATCTTGCCAAAGGCTCCATCTAACTATCATCCAGTACGTCAAAAGAAGTCTGCGATTGAACGTAGGAACTTTGTCTTGAAGGAGATGTTTGAAAACGGTTACTTAGATAAAGCTAAATTCCTTGATGCTCAGGATGAAGAATTAATTACTGTACAAGCGAAACAACTCAAAAGCTTTAAATTTAGTTTACCTGCTAGGACGTATTTCACTGATGAAGTTAGAAGACAGTTGTCCAAGGACTTTGGGGAAGATGAATTTTTTACTGGTGGTCTAACAATCAGGACGACTATTGACAAAGTTTTACAAGATAAGGCTGCAAGTACTCTGCAAAACGCACTAGTTAAATATGATGTTGCTAAAGGTGTATTCCACCGAGTTGAAAAAAAAATAGATCCAAATTTAATAAATTCAAGTAACTGGGCAAAGTTACTTAAGAGGACAACTTTCCCTAGGGATGTGGATGGTTGGGACGTAGCTGTGGTGCTTTCACTTAACGGCAGAGATGCAGATATTGGGATTGAAGGTCATGAAGACTTAGGAGTTTTACACGGCTTCGATGTAAAATGGGCCAGACCTCGTAAAACAAACGGAAAAGTAGGAAAGCCAGCCGTTTCGGTGTCAGATTTACTTAATGTAGGCGACGTCATTCATGTTGAAAAGTTATGGGACGGGTGGTTTTTAAGGCAAATTCCGGAAGTTCAGGGTGCGTTTTTGGCTATGGATGTCAACTCTGGAAGAGTTCTTGCAATGCAGGGAGGGTTCTCCTATCAGAGCTCTGTATTTAATCGAGTTACGCAAGCAAAAAGGCAACCTGGATCTGGGTTTAAACCATTCGTATATGCTGCCGCATTAGATTCAGGTTATTCTCCAAATACAGTTATAGTAGATGCTCCAATTGATGTCGATACGCCCCAAGGAGTTTGGCAACCCAAGAATTTTTCTGGGAAATATTATGGAAATGTGCCATTAAGGATTGGTATTGAAAAATCTAGAAACTTAATGACAATAAGGTTAGCCAAAGAAATTGGAATGGAAACTGTTGCTAGTTATGCTGAAAACTTTGGTGTTTATAAAAAGATGTGGCCGTTTATTGCCAATTCATTAGGTGCACAAGAAACTACATTGTTTCGGATGGTGTCTGCGTATGCAATGTTTGCTAATGGGGGGGAGAGGGTTGAACCAACATTAGTAGATAGAGTGCAAGACCGATGGGGAAAGACGTTGTATCGACACGATAAGCGTAAATGCAATGACTGTAATAATAATAACCTTGAGACTGGGTTTTCTCCAGTTATATTTTCTGAACGTGAAAGAGTAATTGACGCTATTACTGCTTACCAACTCACCTCAATGATGAAGGGAGTGGTGGATAGGGGTAGTGCGTCTTCAACTGTAAACTTGAATGTTCCTGTAGCTGGTAAAACGGGAACAACAAATGAAGCAAAAGACGTTTGGTTCATAGGTTTTACTTCAAATATTGTTGCTGGCTGTTACATTGGGTTTGATATTCCAAGATCTTTGGGATCTAAAGCTACTGGTGGTGGAATGTGTGGTCCTATATTTAATAATTTTATGAAAGATGTGGTTAA
>Ga0114996_10007691_pt1 | contig 12139 bp, 21 predicted proteins | sample ArcticOcean_MG_C_4_FD_87039 | JGI IMG/M metagenome (GOLD analysis project Ga0114996, IMG submission 87039) | Marine microbial communities from western Arctic Ocean - ArcticOcean_MG_CB4_134 | ecosystem: Environmental > Aquatic > Marine > Oceanic | place: Arctic Ocean: Canada Basin | collected... | reverse complement strand
TATCCACAATTTGTAAGACAAATTAGTGCAGTATCAACTGTTGATTGCTCTTTTTGTGGTCTTATGATAATTTTGTATTGACTTTCTTCATCAAATGGGATATCAAATTGTGTTGTTCTTTCAATTGGTTTACCTGGATCTAATCCTTCATAGTGTAAATCTTTTGCAGAAAACTTCCCAAAAACTGCTTCATGTTTCTGCTCTTTTTCATCTACAATGTAAAATTGCCCTCCTGAAATCACAGTTTTTCCTTCACTGATATTCTTTGCAGTAATTCCAATCATGATAAATACATTTTCTGGACTTGTTTCTTCATTTCCATTATGTGTTCCTTCAAAAGTTACAACATATTCAACTGGGCCAACAATGATTGTTTCTCCTGCAACTGATTCTATGTAGTTTGTTTGATATTGTGTATACATGTACATGGCTGCTGTCATTGTTCCAAGTACTGCAACAAGTACGATCACAATAGCAAAGCTTACCATAATTTTTCTAAATTATTTTGGTATATAGTTGCAACGCAAAATGAGAAAATTTGGATTTTGTAAAAATATACAAATAAAGGGGCATTTTTGCTCGTTTTTAGGGGGTTTAACAACTAGGCACGATAACAAAAGATCCCCTATGTTTATCTGAGACATCTGGGTAGTTTGATAGTTGCTTTTTCTATCTAGGCATAAGTGTTCAACCCCCACCGAAAACACTTGATTATGATAATTCCACTTTGTGCCTATTTGTACATAATGAGGAGGGGGGTTTAACGCCTAGGCATAAATTGACAAAATAACCCATTTTTGAAAACTTGAACAAAAATGACAAAATAGGATTATTTTCATATTTTATACTCATTTGATATGGCACTTGATGTGATTTTAGACGAAAAGGGGGGGTATTTTGCCATTTAAAATGATGAAGTCTGATCTTTGTTGTTTTTTTAGAATGTTTTTAGTAAAAATCTTGATGTTTTTTCATGAATTTCTGAAATTTTATCCATTGCATCAAAAACTGTTTGTTGATTGATGTTTTCCTTATCATCTAATACAACATAAACTGCAACTTTTTGCTTTCCATCTTCTGTGATAACTTTGTTTATTGCTTGAATTGAATTACAGAAATCTGATACTTTTTGTTCAAATTTCATTTTTTCATACTCATTAAATCCTAGATATCTTGAAATCTGATTATTTTTCATTACTATTTTTGCACCGATTACTAAGATTCCTTCTTGTGATTTTGGTTCAAAAACCTCAACTGGAATTCCATATTGACCTGCATGTTTCACTAAAATCTGAAAAGAATTATCTGGATTTTTAATTTCTTCAAAAGATGAACCCTCATGAACCATCCATCGTTCTACATTATCTCTCATTTTTGCACTCATTGCTATACTAATCTTTTAACTAATCCTTATGATTTTAAACCTAATGTCCACATGTCTAAATTTCTTATATTTCTAAATTCGAGTTTAGAAATATCACTTATCTTTACATATAAGTAAAATATCTCAAATATTTACATTAAATCCTGAATCCAAACCTGGAATTGATGATGCGATGAAAATATTTAGTATTATTCCAATCACCATCATAATTAACCCTAAATACAAACAATTCTTTGCTGTACGTGGATCGTCATGACGTATAATGAAAAATGCAATAATTCCACCAATTATGCCAAAAAATATTGGCAACAAAAACCACATATTGCTTCTAGGTTTTTCTGGATATGACATAATTCTATAAAGTTATTTTGTATTGACTGTTTTTTTATGTAACTGTGTAATTTCAATCTCTACAGTTTCTAAAGGATCTTCCACTTGATTACGTTTGATTGAAAACATTTTGGGTTTTTCAAAATCATCTGTACAATCAGGACATGCATAAACTAACACTCTGTGTTCATTTGGTGCTTTTGGATTGGATAATCTTGGATAATATACTAATCTTGCACTACAATCAACACAATATCTGTTGGCCCTTCTAGTTCTGACCAATGTAAACCACCTGCATTATTTTAGATATGCGATCACCTATTAGATCTAAGTTGTCTAATAGTCTAAACTAATTACTTTCAACCGATCAATATTTCTAAACTCGAATTTAGAAATATATTTTATTCTTACTGTGTACTATATCACAAAAATAAAATTTAATGTTTCAAAACTCGAATTTAGAAAGAAGCGCCGCCCATCAGACTTGAACTGACGACCGTCCGATTAACAGTCGGATGCTCTACCACGCTGAGCTAGGGCGGCAACAATTTTGTACCTCGATAAAAGTGATTTAATCCTTACTACTGTTACAAATTAGACTAAAATCATAATGTCTATTAGTTAAATTTAGCAAAAAATTCTTTGATTTCTTTTGAATGACTTTCAACTAATTCAATTATTTCTAAATGTTCATCAGCTGTTGGTTCTCTTTGGTGAACTATTTGAAATGCACTAAGTGCCGAACCTACCATTTCCCCAACAAAAAAACCACACAAAAAATCCCCAATGTTGGAACAATTCCATGTTTCTCCTATTCTAGGTGATGCTCCTGCTGATTTGTATAGTTCTAATGTTTGTAAAATTAATTCTGTGGTTTGTTTTGAAAATTCAGGATCAAGTGTCATGAGAAAATACTAGATATTCTATTTTTCTATGCCTTTTTTCTTTTCAAAAACATATACACCATCAAGGAAAACTCTGTGGTCTTTGTTTTTGACTTTAGTTTTTAATTCAATATTTGCTGCAGTTTGTGTGATATCTGTCCATACTTCTCCAGTAAGTATGACGTCTTCCCCTTTAGGAGATACTTTAGTATTTCCAACAATTCTTGTTTTTCTTGGAGCTCTTTCACCTTGGAAATTTTCAATTAGAATATCTTTTCCATCAACTTTAACTGTGATTGGAAAGTGTGCAAAAACTACTTTCATTTTAATTGTGTAACCTTCTATTAACCCTTCACAAATATTTCTAATTATTGATCTTGCAGTATGTAAAATAGCATAATCTCTTTTTTTCCCTCCCATTGCTTGAAGTAAAATTTTGTTTTCTGAAATTTCAATGTTTACTGGAATGCTGCGAAAACTTTTGAATGTTTTACCTAGTGGTCCTTCAAATGCTAACATGTGTTTTTTTTGAGTTACTTTGACCCCTTCTGGAATAGTTACCTCATCCTTCATTTTTTCAACTTGATCAGTAGACATATCCGATTAAAAATCCTCCAATTCCTTTTTGTAATGCTTCATGATGTGACATTACACCTTGATTAGTTGTTACTAGTAACATCCCTCTATCATATGCAGGTAAGTATTGTTGTTCCCAGCTGTTATATTCATCCGTTTTTACCTTGAATCTTGGTGATATTGCACCACATTTTGTGATTTTTGCTAATAATTTTATTTTGAATTTACCGCCTCTTTTGTCATCAATATATTCAAACTCTCCGATGTATCCATCTTTTTGTAGAGTTTTAAGAACTTCAGTTCCTAATTTTGATGTTGGAAGAATTATACAATCACTTTTTCTTCTTGCTTCATTATTGTAAATTGTGACAAATAAGTTTGCTAAAATGTTAGTTGCTGGCATATTATATCATCGATTTTTCCTAAACCCTAAAGATGTTGCTACTTCTCTGAAGCATCGTCTACATAACATTAAATCATATTTTTGAATAACTGCTGTATAATCTCCACATCTTTTACACCATCTGGAACCTCTGCCAAAGTCGTGTTTTTTTCTTCCTGTAAATTCATAAGATCTATCTTTTGCCATTATTCTACTGTCACTCCAAATTCTTTTGTAAGATAATCCTTTGCTTCATGATTTGTAATTACATGTGCTTTACCAACACTTGCTTTGTGTTTACTTCTTGTTCTAATTCCATAACCTGGTCTGGATAATGTAACAGATATTCCAAGACCCAAAATTCCAATTGATGGTTCATACTTTACATCCGGAATGTCTATGTGTTCTTTAATTCCAAATGAATAATTGCCAAAATTATCAAATGATTTACCGTTGACAACATTTCCTTTTGCTTCTAATAGTCTTTTCAATAATGCTACTGCATCATTGCCTCTTACTGTAACTGCTACTCCTATTGGTTCACCTTTCCTTACCCCCCAATCCCTTTGTGTTTCTTTAGCTAAACGTGCAGATGGTTTTTTACCTGAAATTTGTTCTAGTGCTCTTTTTGCAATTTCAATAATATCTCCCGATTTACCTAAACCCATGTTAAGAACTAATTTTTCTAAGTAGATTTTTTTCATTGGAGATTCTGTTGTTTGAGACATATGATCACTTTATTTGAATTATGGGCTCCTCTTTACCTATTGGCATTATAATATCAGCTGGAATCTCTATTTTTTTATCTCCTAAAGACAAGATAACCCTCTTAGGAAGAATAAATGTGCCTTCTTCTATGGTTTCAATCTTACCTATTTGTCCTAAGTTAACTCCACGTGTTACTAAACCATGAGAACCTCCTTCTAATTTAATTACTTCAAGAATTTTTCCATCTGGAATTTGAATTAAACATGTATCTCTAATACTTACTTTGGTATCTGAAATTATTGAACGACCGTCACTAAAACCAATTTGTACTTTATCTTTATTGATTGTAGTTTTACTTGTAACACTTACAAGTTTTTTATCTTTTTCTGATTCCTTAATTTTAATTGGTTTCAGAATTTTTCCTTCTGTTGGAACTAGACGATAAATATCTGAAACATTTTCTAATTCTATAACATCCATTAATCCTATTGCGTGATGAAGTGATTTTCTTACGACTCCATCTATCTTTACTTTTCCTGAATAGATTGAAGTCTTTGCTTCTCTAAGACTTGTAACTATCTTTAATGTATCTCTGAGGAATACTGCAGTTGGAATTGAATAATTCTTTTTATGTGGCCCTGGTTTTACTGTGATGACAAATCGTTTATTTTTTCTTGTGATTCCCCAAAACAGTGGGGCCATTTGACGTTTGAGTTTTTTACTACCTGCAATACTTACCATTAATTTTCATCTTCCTTTTTTTCAGTTTTATTTACTCCTTTTGTTTCTTTAGGATCTTTAGATTTTGTTTCTTTAGGATCTTTAGATTTTGTTTCTTTAGGATCTTTAGATTTTGTTTCTTTAGGATCTTTAGATTTTGTTTCTTTAAGTTGTTTTCTTGGATCTTTCCCCTCAAGTTTTGCCATTCTCCATTTATCACTGGTATTGAGTGACGTAACTACTAGATTTGAAGTGTGAATATAGACATCGAATTTATCTCCTTTTGTCTTTTCTTTTTTAATTCCTTCAATCGCAACACTACTTTTTGATGTTGATATTTTTGCTATTTTACCGTCTACACCTTTGTATTCACCTCTAAGAATTGTAATACTGTCACCCTCTACAATTCGTACACTTTTTTTACCATATTTTTTATGAAGATCTTTTGATAATGTACTTCCTAGTTGTTTACTGCGTGTTTGGAAAGTTGCACGGTAAATTTGATTATTACGCATTTTTGTTGGTTTCATTTTATCATACCACCATTGATGCCAAGTTAGCTACTCTTGGCCATTTTTCTGAAGCTTCTGCTGCAACTGGTCCTTTGATGTCTGTTCCCTTTGTTTCTCCTTCTGGAGTGATTAATACTGCTGCATTATCTTCAAAACAAACTCTAACACCATTTAATCTACGAACTGCATACTTTTGTCTTACAATTACTGCACCATAGACTTGTTTTCTTAATTCTGCTGGACCTTTCTTAACAACAACATTACAAAAGTCCCCCACTGATGCTGAAGGTAATCTTGATGCTCTTGTTTTATGTCTTGGAACGTTAATAACTTCTAAAATTTTTGCACCTGAATTATCTGCACATACAATATTTGCTCCTACTGGAATTACTTTAGTTACATATGGACGGAATTCTCCTACTCCTTTACCTGCCTGCTTTGCCATTATGCTTTAACCTCCACAACAACATATGACACAGATTTTGAAATTGGTCTACATTCTGCAGTCAATACATGATCCCCTGATTCTACATCAATACATCCTGGAACATGTGCATGGATTGTACTTTTACCTCTGGCATATCTTTTGAATTTACTAAAGTAAATTGGTTCATCTTTTTGTAATGTGATTGTTTGTTTTGCTTTACTACCTGTGACTTTACCGTCAAATAGTTTTCCTCTAACTGATAATCCCCCATGGAATGGACAATTTCTATCCTCACATTCTCTTTTAGGTTCATTTACTTTTAATCCGATATTTTTTGTCATGCTTTAGCTCCTATTCTATCAAAAGGCCTTTTTGTAATCTTAGCCCCATCAACAATTACATCCTTATTTTCAATTGAAAATTTCCAACTATTTGTGGATTTTGCAACTGATTTTATTCCATTTTCTGTGTTAATTCTGAACATTGATTTTGTTTCATCTATAATCCTTCCATTTAATCCTATTACTTGAGGATTGGTGGATTTAATGATCTCTGTATGTAATCCGATAAATTCATGTGATGTAATGTTATCTGCCGTAATCATTTCTCTCTTTTCATCTCTGTAAGTATAGTGAGCATTCTTGCAATGTCATGGCGGAGTGGTCTTAGTTTGCCGCTTTCTTTTCTTAATGTTCCTTTAGCTGCATCTACTTTGAGTTTATTTAATTCACTTCTTGCTTCTTGGATTTTAGTTCTAAGATCTTTTTCATTAAACTGTTTGATTGTTTTAGTACTAATTCGGGTCATTTCATTTTTGCCTCTTCTTCTTCTAATGTTTCAATCTTTTCTATTTTTGCCTCTTCTAATTTTATTATTTCTGATTCTGATTTAGCTCCATCTTTCTTTTCTTCTGTTTTGATAACTTCTACTTTGATATCTTCTATAACAACTTCTTCTACTTTGGGTTTCTTTTTGTCATCTACTTTAATTTTCGTTGATGTTTCTTTTTTCATTTCAAATTCTGGGACAAGTTTATCTTTTCTTGCAATTCTTATTCTAACTCCAATTAATCCCATTGCAGTTCCAACATGTACAATATCCTCATCTACTAAAACCTCTGCATGATGTCCTGCTCTTGGCAATATCCCTGCAGTGTGTTTTTCAAATGCTGAACGGTCACCTCTAAGTTTTCCTGAAATTGTAATTTGTACCCCCATTGCCCCGCCTTCCATAATTTGTTTTAATGTCCACATTGTTGCTCTTCTAAATGCTGTTCCTCTCTCAAGATGTGATGCCATTCTATTACACATTACACTTGGAGCAAGTTCTGGTTTTTCAATTTCTATTACCGAAATCTGCGGGCTTTTTAATCCAAAGTCTGTTGTTAGTTTCTCTGTAAGGTCTCTAATTCCTGAACCCTTTCTTCCAATAACTATTCCTGGTCTTGTAACATGTAATGCAACTCTAGTACCTGTTGGTGTTTTTGAAATTTCTGCATGTGAAAAACCTGCATCTTTGATTGCTGCTCTTAGATAATCTTTGAGTAGCATCATGTTGTAGTTATCTTTGATTACATTTTTGACTGCTGACAATTTTAAATCTCCTGAGCCACCAACTCTACATGTGTTAAGACGTTATTTTTTGGAGTTGCTCTTCCCATTGCTCTTGGAATAAATCTTTTTACAACTACTCCTTTGTGAACAGTCGCATTTACAATTTTTAATCTGTCTAAATCCATTCCCTTGTATTCTGCATTTGATTCCAAATTATCTAAAACTTTAATGAACTCTTTTGCAGTTTTTTGTGGATAACGACCAGACATCATTCCAGGATCTGATCTGTGACCTACTTGATTTTTATATCTTCCAAATGCAACTGCTCTTTGTTTGTTAATTACAGCTTGTAAATAATCTCTAGCCCTTTCAATTGATAACCCTTTGATGGCAACTGCTACTTCACGTGCATGTTTGTGAGACATGTCTTTTTCTCTTACTGAAGAACGTACATGTTTTGTTGCATCATAATTTTGGAAAGCGTAATTGTATCTACCCATAATAATCACTTCAATGGTACGTAAAGACTAGATCTTGATGCTCCAACTCCTGGTGCACCATGTGAGACTTTTTTGTTTGTTATGACATATTCTCCCAAGTAGTGTCCAATCATCTCAGTTGTAATTACAACTGGACGAAATTCTTTTCCTGAAAAAACATTTACTGTAACTTCTACCATGTATGGTAGAATTATCAAATCTCTAAGATGCGTTTTGATAGGATTTTTTAATTTACCTGCTTTTGCGGCTTTAATTTCTTCTATTAATTTTCTTTTTCCGTCTGTGATTCCTCTAGTGAGTGATCTTCTTTGTCTTGAATTAAATAATTGGAATAATTTTTCTAATGAAGTATTATCAAGTTCATCTTTTGAGATGCCTCTGTATAAAAATTCTTTAACCATTTCTCTTCTCCTCTGTTATCGTGCTTGAATCTCTAGTGACCATATTATAGCATTCCTATCTTCCCTGCTAGATCTCGGGCCTTGTCTGTATTTTCAAACTGTACAAATGCTTTTTTACCGTAAATTGTTCTTGCTGTGTTTACATTGGTAACATTTTCTTTGTAAAGAGTTTTTATGGCTTCTGCAATTTCTGGTTTACTTGCAGAACGTTCTACGATGAAACAAATTTTACTTTCATTTTCAACTAGAGCGAATGTTTTTTCAGTAATGTATGGTTTAATAATAATTTTCATGGCTTGATCTACATTCATTGTACTTTCACCATTAATTCTAGATGTGTTGATTTAATTTTTGCAATTTCTTCTATTGCCGATTTAGAATAAACTGTTAATCTACTTGGATCAGAACCGGGTGCCAAATCTAATACACTCAAATCCTTAACATTTCTTGCATCTACTCCTGGTATTGCTCCAATTGCTTTAGAAACATTTGATGTATCTACTGTTACAAACAATACACTCTTTCCAACTTTTTTACTTCTTCCTCTAAGCCTTGATTGTCCTGAACGAGGTTTTCTTGCTTGTAATCTTTTTACATCTTGTGACAGTTTTAATGAATCTAATACTTTGATCATTTCACTTGTTTTGTTAATTGATTCAATATCATCTGAAATAATAATTGGAAATGATTCTATTCCTTCAATTTTATGTCCTCTTAATTCTATTCTATCTTTTGATGCAGTTGCAGCAATTGCAGAACATAATGCTAATTTGTTTTCTTTCTTGTTTAATTTCTTATAAATTACTTTTTCAACAATTGGTGGATGAGCTTGTCTTCCCCCTCTAGTAGATGCAACTTCTGCGCCCTGTCCTTGTCTTCCACCTCCGCCGCCTTTTGCTCTTGCAACACGAGAAACACCTTGACCTGTTGGTGGATCATTAGAGTCTGCCACAACATCTTGTCCAGCTGATGGATGTCTTCCTTGTTTTTGGAAATTATGTGAAGTAAGATTGGTGACTGCTTTATGAATTAATTCTCTTCTTAATGGTGTTGAAAATATCAATGGTAGTTCAACTTCTCCATCTTTAGTTCCCGTTGTTGTGTATGTTGTTATTTTGGTCATACCACAACCTCCAAAATATTTGGTTTGTTAACTTTTGCTGGAGCATTTCTAATTTGACTTCTAAGTTTAATCAATCTTCGATATGTTCCAGGAACTGAACCTTTAAGAATAATGAAATCTCCTTTGACTAAACCAAAATGTTTGAATCCTCCGTCTGGATTAATTTTGATTTGTTTATCATTTGCATTACCCATTACCATAATTCGTTTATCATATTCTACTCTTTGATGGAATCCCATTTGTCCTGCTCTTGGAACTGTATACATTATGCTTTGTGGGGAAATAGGACCTAATGAACCAACTTCTCTAACTGTCTTTCTTGATTTGTGTTGTTTCTTTTTAACACCCCATCTTTGAATTACACCTTGCCATCCTTTACCTTTAGTGATTGCTGCAACATCTACAGTTGCACCTGTTTCAAAAATTTGATCAATTTTAATTTCTTTTCCAAGTAATTCTTTAACATGAGTAAATTGTTTTTGAATATCTCCACCACTTACTGATGCTTCAAAGACATATGGTTTCTTTTGATCTAAACCTGCAGCTCTTGGAGATACTGCAACAATTGCAAAAATTTCTTTAATCCTCTTTAATCCTTTTTCTGCATTCTCTAATGCATTTTCTTGTTTATTTACTAGTGAAATTTCTTTTGAAATACTTTTTGGAATATCTTCTGCATATACATCAAATTCTGCATGTTTTCCATCATGATCTTTTGAATAACCTCTAATTCCTAAAATTACTACTGGTGGTGTAACTAAAACTGTACCCAGACTAACAAGTTGTTTTCCTGCATTTGGAACTTTTTCACGATCATCAATACTGACAACTTGAACACAACCTGCTTTGAACCCACAGTGTGCTAAAATTTTTGGCTCTTCTGAATTTAGTTTTGGCCATGCACGAATTCTTGCTTCCATGCTTTTTGCACGAATTCTAGGTGAATATGCAAGACTTCCTCTACGTGGTGAATGTCGTTTTCGAGCTCCCATTGTTAATTCGAACCTTGAATTCCCTCTATTAAACCATATGAGACATCGTTAACCGCTAAAAAAATTTAGGTTAACCATCTATAACTAAATTTTATTAATTTAGAAGATCAGACATCATATTCCAAATAGTCACTGTTCCAATAACTACTCCAACAACCCCTAATCCAATTGCTAATAATAAGAAATTTTTTCGTTCGGCCATATTATGATATACTTTGAGAATTAATAATTGATATTTGACCCATACGGGTTAGTTAGTCTTTATGTTTTAAGTAGTTAATGATTAGTAATAACATGTTATTCTAAATCTATAGAATGAGAATAACCTATGTCCGTTTAAATATGTCATGAAAAATTATAATTTAATGTCGAGAAGATTTACCTTACCTCAATTAAAAAAATATGATGTTACTCAAAAAGTGATAGAGCTTCTTGCTGATTCTGAATCACGTACAATATTATTTTCAATGATTAAACATGGGCGTACCGCTGCTGAATTATCTTATAAACTTAAAATTCCCCTCAGCTCTGTTTATAAAAAATTGGCAGATTTAGAAGAACTCACTTTAATTAAAGTTGAAAAATGGATGTTGTCTGATAAGGGAAGAAAATACAAAGTTTACAAAAGTCGCATTAAAACAGCAGATATTTCTATAAAAAAACCCGAACCTTCACTTATTTTGGTTCCTAATGTGTAATGATAATGTCAAAACCTTCTATCATTCAATTATCTGAATTTAATATAACTCAAAAAATTATTGAATCGCTTAGTAATGTTTGTACACGTGCAGTGTTGTTTTCAATAAAAGAGAATTCAAAAGATGTGACCCAAATTGCTGATGAACTAAAACTTTCAATTTCTGCAGTATACAAAATATTGTCTACATTAGAAATTTTAACTCTTGTAGAAGTTGAAAAATTCATTATATCTAAAGAAGGGAAAAAAATTAAACAGTACAGAAGTAGAATTGGTAAAGTTAAGATAATTTTGGATAGTTTAGAACCTGTTATGAGTTTGTATCCTAATCGCCCTAATTCCGACATTAATTAACTAGAACATATTCTTATTCTATAGACTTAGAATAAGGGTATAAAATTAACTCTGAATTTAAATAATCTTAGCTAAAACTAATTTTGAATTAAATGAACCAAAATATAATTCTCGCATTAGTTGCTATATTTGCAATCGTTGGTGTTTCTACACTAGCTGTTGCTTCTACCATGATCAGTGCTCCGACAACAAATGAGGTTGAATATGTTACTGTTGATACAAATGCAATTGACGTTAATTCCTTAACTATTGGATTTATTCCAGTTGAAAAAGCTGATGAATTAACTCCAAAAGCAGAAATTCTAGAAAAATTCTTAGAGTCTGAACTTGGAATTGATGTTGAGATAGTTGTCCCAACAAACTATGAAGCCATTATTGAAGGAATGAGATTTGGTCATATTGATGCTGCCTTTATGGATACTGGACCTGCATGGATTACCCATGAAAGAACAGGTGCAGAAGCTGTATTGGCTGAGTTAGTCAAAGGTAAGGTAAACTATCAAGCAACAGTTTGGACGTTAGCAGAAAATGATTCAATTAACACATTGGAAGATACTGTTGGCAAACGTGTTGCATTTACTAGCATAACTGGTTCT
>Ga0114996_10007690_pt1 | contig 12140 bp, 9 predicted proteins | sample ArcticOcean_MG_C_4_FD_87039 | JGI IMG/M metagenome (GOLD analysis project Ga0114996, IMG submission 87039) | Marine microbial communities from western Arctic Ocean - ArcticOcean_MG_CB4_134 | ecosystem: Environmental > Aquatic > Marine > Oceanic | place: Arctic Ocean: Canada Basin | collected... | reverse complement strand
GGCCATGGCACCATCTGTGGTGTGGGGTTTTATGCAATGCGGTCGTTCTTGTCAATTGAGTACGTGTGTTTTCAAGCTGCAAAAACCGTTAACAGTTGGATTTACACCGATTGGCGGGCTTGTCGATTGTTCTCGATTGGCCGCAGTTGACAGTCGCCGTCTGAGCGAGGCATGGTCATGCCTTCACAAATACAACGATGCGCACCGCGCGATGAGGAAAGAAACATGAAACGAGCAATTCTTGCGGCACTGCTTGCCGTTGCGTTCATGGTGGGTGGCTGTTCCAAAGCCTCGAAAGAAGACTGTCAAAAAGCCGCAGACAACCTGACAGAAAAGGGTGGTCTTATTGGTAAGTTGATGGCCAAGACCATTATGGAAGAAGGCGGAGACGCCCGCTGTGAAGGGCGCTTTACGTCGGCACAAGCGAAGTGCATGTCCGAGCTCGAAGAGGTCACCGAAAAGTCGCTCACGTCCTGCGACTAAGGTCGACAACGAAGAACGACCGCGACAGTCCAATCGGAGCCATGTAGCACCGGCATGTCGCTGTCGCACAAACGGAAAACGATAGAATCTGCTAGCATTGGCGGCGCCTGTTCGTCTATAACGGATGCTATCGTCTTCGCTCTTGTCCGAACCTTCCATGGGGTGTTCGAACGAGATCTTTCCCCCTAATCCAAGAGAGAACTTCCAATGACGAAACGCTTTATATTTCTATTGGCTGGCGTGTTCATCGCCGTGGTTGCATGTGACAAAGATGCCGACAAGGGTGGAGATAAGAACCCGGCCGCAGCGAGCTCCGAATCGGCACCCGCCACGCCGACTCCCAAGGCAGAAGAAGCAGCACCCCTTGTGCTGACTGCGCTTACACTGACCGACGCCGGCATTAAGGCCACGATTCAAGCACCAGAGGGTGCCGAGGCCAAGGATTCCTATGGAACGACCGAGGTCAAAGTCGGTGACGGGAGCACATTTTTCCTTCAAATCGACAAAGGTGCTCCGGATCTGAGTGCTGTCAAAAAGACGTGGCAGAAAAACGACATGCAAAAGCTCCAGAAGCTGCATGTGGAGACCGAGGATGTGCTGATCGCCGAGACCGAGATGTTTGGCAAGACGAGCTTTTGGCTGGATGCCAAAGTTTCCCTCGGTGACCAAGTGCTTCACTGCAAGAGTGGTCGCGGGGCGCCGAGCTACACACGGGCCCAGATCGATACCTTCTTGACAGCTTGTCAGTCGCTTAAAACCCTCTAGATACGCTTTAAACCGGTTGTGGTTGTTCGGGGTTCTGTGTATCGCAAGACCTCATTCCACGCACCGTTTTGCGCTCGCCATCCATGGCTTTAGCGGATGTCTATGCTCAAAGTTTAAGTCGGCTTAAGAGGCAGAGGCGAAGGATTATATCGGATACTGAGGGTGCAGAGGAACATACCCCCTGGAGTATTCAATGAAACGAACCATTTCCAACCTAATTTCCGGACTCGCGGTGGTCCTCTTCTTTGTGGCGTGTAGCGTCGAGACGGAAAGTGAAACAGCACTGGTGCCGAACATTTCGCCGGACAATCTACCGGTAGTGGACAATCCCAAGGTCCCCGTGGACCTGTGCGAGAATCTGGCGTGCCCGGCATGTGAAGTGTGTGACACCGGTCTCTGCGTGCTCGTGGCGAATTGCGAAACAGACTGTGTTGCAGACCCGGCGATCGTTGGCATGGCCGCTCCCTATGGTCGTGGAACCGTCAACGACATGGTGGTTGTGGAAGGTGTCCATTACGTCGCGTCGACCGTGGGCTTGCTGACCTACGATGTCAGCGTTCCGGCCGAACCGAAGGAGCTGGGCTGGTTGGCCATGGACGGTCCCGCGATGGCGGTGCACGTCGAGGGCGAACGTGCGTATCTGGCTGGAGGCGATTCCGGCTTGTGGATTGTGGACGTGAGCGACCCGGCCGAACCAACCGTATTGGCCAACGATTCCATCGACGGCTTTGTTGAGGGATTGACTGTGGCTGGAGGAACCGTGGTTCTCGCCCTCGGCGAGGACGGATTGCTGTGGGTGGACGAAGCCTCCGGCGACATTCTCGGCACATTGAAGCTGGAGGGCATCGTCGTCGATGTGACGGTTCACGATGATTTGGTGTACGCCGCTGCGGGTGCAGCGGGCTTGCTGATTGTGGATCCAATCGAGCCAACCCAACCGGAGATTGTGGCTACGGTTGCGATACCTACTGGCGCAAGGGCAGTTCAAACGGTCGGAAATCGAGCCTATGTGGCCGCTTCGGTCAGTGGTGGCCTCCGCGTCATTGACATCAGTGAGCCGAGTCTGCCCGTCGAAATGGGCGGCTATTTCTCCGGCTATCCGTACTCAAAGTATGCGGTCGATGTGGCTGTCACGCCGGAGGGCATCGCTTTTGTAGCGGCCGGTTTCGGGGGCTTTCGGGTTGTGGACCTGAGTGACCCGGCTCAATTCGCCGTGTTGGCCAGTGTCGATATCGGCACGACAACGGCTGTGCATGCGTGGGGTGATGTGGTCTACCTGGCGGGAGCCGGTGGTATCAGAACCTACGATGTCAGCGCTTTGGATGCGCCGGCCGAGCTGTCTCAACTCCACTCCGGCGGTTTTGCGCGAGGCCTGGCTGTAGCCGGCAATCGGGCCTATGTCGCCGACCTGGATGGTGGCTTGAAAATTCTCGATGTGTCGTCTGTAGACAAGCCGATTGTGTTGGCGTCTATCGGCGGCTTTTCGCCCGAAGCGGTGGATGTGGTGGGCCACTATGCCTACGCCGTGAGCAAGCGCGACGAGAACTGTTGGTGCACGCCGGGTCAGCTCGACATTGTCGATGTGTCCAATCCCACCAATCCGGTATCGGTGAGCACATTCGATTTCAATGGTTTCCCCAGCTCCGTTCGGGTGGCCGACGGAACAGCCTGGATTGGGACCACATATGGAAATTTGGTCGTTGTTGATGTGACCAACCCGGTACTGCCTGAAAAAGTCACACACATCGGAGGGGGATACAGCTTTGGCACGGCTGAAGTGGCTGGAAACTACGTCTTTGCCTCGAGGCGGTATTACGGCTTGGTGGTCATTGACATCTCCGATCTCTCCAACCCACAAGTGGTGGCGGAGATTGAAACGCCTGGATATGGATCCGATTTGGCGCTCGATGGCAACACGGTCTACATGGCAGACGGCGGCGGCGGACTTCAAATCTTCGATGTCACGACACCTTCGTCCCCGACGCTCATTGGGTCCGTCAGCACGCCAACGGCGGCGCTTCAAGTGGCTGTTCGGGACGGCGTTGCCTTTGTGGGGCAAGCCCATGAAGTTCGCTTTTTCGACGTGTCCAACCCGAGCCAGGCCATCCCCATGGGAGCGCTGGGCGTACCGGGTGGTGCGTACGACATCGTAGTCGACGGAGAGTTCGCCTATGTGACGGGTGGCGACAATCTTCTGACGGTTATCAATCCAGGATGCGGGCAATAAGACCCATGAAAACCACGATGCACATTGCTTTCTCTATCTCATTATGGCTGTTCCTTTCGTTGGCCGGTTGTGCGGACACAGCGCTGACCGCTCAACCCGACACGGACACCCACAGTACGCCTCCCGATACGCCGACGTCGCAGGCCCGGGTTCAGGTGGTCAATTTGATCGCAGATTCCATTGCCGTGGACGTCGTCATGGACGGCGACCTCGTCGCTGAAACCGTCGGGAATTCCCATGGCACGGAGTACGCGGAGGTTCCGATCCTTTCTTCCTCTGTGGCCGTGAACGACATCGACGGCACATCGTTGCTCGCCCAGGATGGGATGGCATTGGAAGTCGACGCTCACTACACACTGGTGGCGTGGACGGAGAGCGGACAGAACCGGATATCATCCATTCCCAATTCTACGGATGCACCGCCGGAGGGGGCCTTCCGTATTCGGCTGGTCCATGTGGCCAACGGCCTGGGTTTGTTGACGGCCAGGCTGTGGCAAGGAGTGAAGTCGACCGATCTTGGGCTGCCCGAGCGCGGTCAATACGGTCCCCTTTTGGATATCCCGACGACGGGAGAGTATGAGCTGTCCCTGGCGTCCGAGGGCTGGTCTATGACCGTACCCTTGCCCCCGCTGGATGCCGGTAAGATCGGGAACCTGATGGTCGCGCAAACGTCGGCTGGCGAGACGTTTTGTCTGCTTCATTTCAGCGACGGAACGACCGTGCAGTTTGGACCGAGTGCGCACTCAACGCGGTTGCGCTTTGCCAATTTGCGACCCAACAGTCAGCCCGTATCCCTGTGGGTCGATGGCGAGCTGCACGAGGAGCAGGTCGAAATTCCAGGGAAGCATTCCAGTGTGTATTCCTATCTGATGCCGGGGACTCATCCTCAACACTTCGTCGAAGGCGATGCCAATGACGGGGAGGCATTGATTGAGGCCGCCCCCTTCTACTTGGAGTTGGGCCAGAACTTCACAACCGTCCTGTATGAAGACGACAAGGGCGAGCCCGCTACGATGACCGTTCCAGACGTCTCTTCGGCGCAGACCCTCAATGACACCACCCAGATGCAGTTGATCCACGCGGCACCCGATCTTGGAACCATCAACGTGACCGCCGCATCGACAAAATACAGCAACACTGTCGTTCACAAGTCGCTATTCCACGACGTGGCGCCAGGGACCGTGAGTCCTGTGGCCGTTCGCAATGATGGGTCCTATCGCATCGGAATTGACACCGACGACGATGGCAAGCCGGAGTGGACCTACGACATGGGTTATTTCCCGGACTACGGTTTCAGTCTGTATCTGATGCGAGACTCAAACGGCCTTCTGCTGTTGGGTAAGAACAGCACAGCCGGTGACATCTGGTGGCGAGGCGCGCGAGAAAACCTCGCCGCACTGCGGTATCTCAACCTCTCGAGTCAAACCGTCGCGGCCACCACGGACACGTTTTATCCGGAACAAAGCGACGTGTCCCTGGCGGCATCCGAGCCCGTCGGTTTTGCGTCGCTGCTGGAAGGCGACCACGTCGTAGAGGTGATCGCCGATGTATCCTTCGATATCGATGTCTCACTAGACGCGTTTGGTCAGTACACCATCGTCTTTTATGACGATGGGGACGAGCTGGCCTATATGCTCCTGGATGACACGCAGGCCACAGGCGTCAGCGGTGTTCGGGTGGTCAACCTAGCGGCACAACTGGGGTCTGTGAGTGCTTCTCTGAACACCACGCTGGGAAAGAAGAACATGGGGTCTTCGATTGGGTTCGCCGAAGCGGGTGAAGTGGTTCAGGCCAACCTGACGGATACCGATCCCAGCGTGACCATTGAAGTCGATGGAAACATCGTGCCATCCCTCACCTTTTCGTTGAACAAGGCCTACAGCGGTCCCGTAATCAACGTCTTCCTACGGGAGGATGCCGAATGGCCGTACGCGTTGATTTACGCCGCTGACAAGACGCTCACGCCGAGCTATGCCGATGAGCTCCGATGCCACGTGCGGGTTGTCTATGTGGCGGATGGTTCAGGGAACATGAACCTGACACTCGATGGAGAAGAATGGGGCACAATCCAGTTGCTCAAGAAACAGGCGCCGGCCCTCTTTGGCCAAATCGATTACCGTCCGATTTTCATTGGGGAGCGAACTCTCGGGATGAGTACGCCGTTGTCTTCGCTGGATCTTACCTACGATTTTCAAAGCAACCAGTCGTATACGGTGATTGTGTTTGGTTCGCCCGACGCCCTGGAGACGATGGTCATGGAGGATATTGATGGCCCCAAAGGCGAGACCCATGTTCGTGTATTGCACGCCGCTGTGGGTGTTGGACCGGTGGCCTTGGACGTTCAGGAGACAAAGGCAGACGGACCGACGTCCCTGGCTGACGGCATCGAGTACGGTCAGTTGACAGAGGCTCATGTGTTCACCGAAGGCATTCAGTTCACCACCATCGATTCGGATATGGACGGCGCATGGGAATGGAAGGGCTACGGCCCGAGTGACGCCTTCTCCTACACGGTCGTGACCCGACACGAGGACAAAGTGGGCCTCATCCACATCGGGCCTCACTACATTATGGCCTACGGCGAATGGGCGAAATAAGCGCGTGTCCTTAACGCAAAAAACCCGAGCGGTGTGCTCGGGTTTTTTACTTGGAGCGGGAAACGGGATTCGAACCCGCGACGTCGACCTTGGCAAGGTCGCACTCTACCACTGAGCTATTCCCGCAGTGGGTTGCCACAAAGGCTATTAAGCCGTGCAGCGGAGCGCATCGTATGGTCGATGTTGAAACCTGTCAAGCCTGTGATGATTCCATCCAGATACGGCGCGAACAAAGTACTTCTGATGTGTTAGATTGGGAATATTCACGAGACACCAGGACCTTCAGTGTGCACAGGGAGAACCGCATGAGATTTTGGATAATCGTAACTTCGACGCTTTTGTTGTTGGCGTGTGGCAATGACGAGGACAAGAATGGCGACACCGGCACCGATACGCCGGTCGTGGATGACACGCCCGTTGTGGAGGATATGGGGATGGAGTGCGAGATTCTGCCGGATGTGAGCTGCAAAGCGGAGGACTCCAACGAGGAAGTTCCCTGCCCAGAGGGGTATGCGTGCAGCGGGCTGTCGGCCTATTGGTGTTACAAGGGCGACAATTGTGATTTGCCGATCTGTTTGCCTTCCAAAGCCCGGATAGCCACGCCGTCGGGTGAGGTTTTGGTGACGGATCTACGGGTCGGAATGTCTGTTTGGACCCAAACGGCGGACGGACAACGTGTGGCAGCGCCTGTGCAAAAACTCGGGAGTGCTGTGGCACCGACGAATCATCAAATGATGCATGTGCAGTTGGCGGACGGCCGAGCGTTTCGGGCTTCGCCGAGACACCCCGGTCTGAACGGAAAACCGGTTGCGGATTTGGCTCGAAACCAACTCTACGACGGCGCCAGCGTGGTGACGGCTGTGTTGGAGCCCTATGGTGAGCCGCGGACCTTTGACTTGCTTCCCGCCAGGGACACGGGCCGGTATTGGGTCAACGGCGTCCTGCTGGGCAGTACGCTGAAACCCTAGGGTTCATCCCATGGGGCGGGCCTTCGTTGTTTTCGGACGAACTACACTTCTCGAGCTTGGTTGAATACCAGAGCGTCTTCTTCGCTCCAGGGAACGCTCACTGAGACGGGTTTCAGTTCGACTTCCGACCAGGTCGTTCGGATCGCGTCGGCGTCTCCAGTCACGTTGAGTTGTAGAACGGTGTCGTCCAACGCCTGAGCCGGTTGGTTGAGCAGTTGCAAGAGACACTGGGCCGCTTCGTGGGTTTCCAGCATACGAGGCTGCCATCGACCAAACACTTTCTCGTTGTCGGCATAGGCGTCGGTCATGCCCGTGCGTACGAAGGGCAGTGCCACCGAAAAGGCCGTCACTAAGTCCGACTTGCGCCCCAGATTGGTACGCACAATGCGTGGCAACGACAGTACGCCGAAATTGGCGAGCACATAGCCGGGTACTCCAGCGCCCGGATCGACCGCTTGGCGTGACGACACGTACATAATTTGGAGCGATTCGCCGTAATGGAGAGCTTCGCCGGCCCACAGGTGGGTCATATACAGGAATCCATCCATCTTGGTGTTGATGACTTGAGTGCTATCGTTGAGGTTGTCCACGAACGCTTGGCGGGCGCGCGCGCGGCGCATGGCTGGGGATTCGCCTTCGACCGTCCTGGGCGGACGACCCAACAGATACCCTTTTTCGGACAAACCCGAGTTGCAAATGAGTACATTGGGCGGCAGTCCCCCCATTTTCTCGATGACGTAGCTGCGGATACTCCAGACATCGGAAGTGTTGGTCACGTCGGCTTGCACGGGGAAGGCGTTGCCGCCGGCCTCGTTAATGGCGTTGACCGTCTCGAGCCCATCGTTGTAGCTCCGGTAAAAGTGAACCCCCACGGCGGCGGCTTCATTCAATCCGGAGGCCAAAGCAAAGGCTTGGCCCAAACCGCCGTGCTTGCCGGCTCCGGTGATGAGCACACGCTTGCCGCGGATACCTTCGGTGAGTTCGGAGGAGAAGGTGAAGTCGGGGGTGTTAATCATGGCAGCTTCAAGACGGCCTCTCCGTCGATGACGATGGCACCAGACTGATTGGTACATCGGCAGGCAAAGGTTCCAATGGGTTTGTCCTCGCGCAACTTGATGAGCTCGACGCGAGCGGTGATGGTGTCACCGAAATAGACCGGCGCACGAAATTGAAGGGTTTGGCCCAAATAGACCACCCCTTCTCCGGGCAACTGGGTCCCGAACAATGTGCTGAACAGGCTGGAGACGAGCATGCCGTGTACGATTTGAGCGCCGAATGGCGACTCGCCTGCGTAAGCGGCGTCCAAGTGAATGGGGTTTGTGTCTCCGGATAGCTCGGCGAATGTGGCCACGTCTGAATCGTCAAACGTTCGAGAGATCTCAGCATTTTGTCCAATGTGATAGCTCTGCATCGGTTGAGGATGTACCAACTTCACAGGTCGAGCACAAGGCAAGGTTGCTGCGCAGCGCTCAGGTTTGTCGCCTGTTTTCTGCCGCTTGCTGACACGTGAGACAGAGGGGGGCTTCCGGGCGCGCTTGGAGGCGCCCATAGCCGATGTCTTCCTCGCATTCGCGGCATTCGCCGTACTCGCCCGCGTTCATTGCCGACAGCGCAGCGTTCACCTGTTGCAAACGGATGGTGTGATTTTGGCGGGTGGCCTTGGCCATCTTTTGCTGCTGAATGGCGTCGATTCGGGATAGGCGCCCGATGGGTTGATCCAGCGACACGGTGTCACTTGCGGCCTTGGACACGTCCAGCAGTTGTTCCAATTCCGTGCGCAGCGCTTCCAATACACCCTTGAATTCGTTCAATTGCTGTGGGGTCAATTCCTCTGCCAAGGCGGTCTCCTTTCCGCGCTATCCTAGCTCCTGGGACGGGGAACGCCAATAATCGAATGTTCCAGTCGGTCGAGAACTCCCCTTCGGGTCACATGCAGCGGAGTAATGCGGCCATCATCTTGGAGTTTCGACTATTGATATTGACCGACATAGTGTCGATCTCTACCATGATACGCATGGCTCAAATCCGTCCCCTAGCACTCTTAGTAGCATCTTTTATGGTGTGTGCTTGCACGTCGATTCCGTCCGGGCAGGAGGCGCCCACGTACACGTATTCGGGCACGGAACATCCCACAGAAGCGCATTTATTTTACTATCTGCCGCGTGGTGCGAATCAGGTGGGCAAGTTGTGTGCTCGCTTGGCCGCCAACAATGTCCAAAGTGTCGTGCGCGACTCTTTTTGTGTGGAGCCGCGGCCGTTGGTGACCAACTCGAAGGAGCTTTTGGAAGTACTTGGATTGCCCTTTACTGGGCCTGGTGGAAAGGACGCGCAGCTTGTGTTGGGCAACGGGAATCCGGCGTGGGCTGTGATTGGGCATTCAGCGTCATTGAGCAGGCGCTTGGTGAATCCGGTGAATCCTCGTGTCATTGTTCATACGCCGCAAGGGTCGCATTTGGAGTCGACCCCTGGTTTTGTTGTGGTGGCCTTCACCCGTGGCGAGGGATTCGCCGAGATCATTACCCACGATCCGGTTCGAGACGACATCGATTTCTTCCTCTTCCAGTTCGATTATCCATGTCAAGATCCACCGAACTGCACGAACGAAGAGCGTTTCAGTGTGCAATACGAGTCTGGGTGGAGCGATTATACGGTCTATGGGCAAGAAGACTTGGAGAACACGCCGCTGGACTGTCTGCAATGCCATCAGAGTGGACTAAGGACCAGCCAGTCGAATCGCAAGTCACTGCTCATGTTTCAACTCAACAGCATGTGGATGCATTGGATGTACGACAATCGTCATTTCTATGATTGGACGGACAATCCGAATGGACCGGGACCTTTTCACGAAATGATGGAGCAATATGTTCGCGCCCATGAAACCCCGGAAGAGCCGCTCGGCGAGACCTTCGGTGGCGTTCCCGATGGCGCCATCTACGGCTCTCGGCCCAAGTCGTTGGAGAACCTCATCGAAGGCAATGGGTTTGGCAACGGATTTGATGACGACACATATGCGCTCGATGGTGCGAGTATTGGGTTGTTGCAGGATCACCGTGCCATCGGCATCTTCTTTGGGTACGAAGCAGACGAGCGCTACGCGTTGAATCTCAATGGGCTCATGATAACCCCACCCAGTCCCGAACAAGAACCCTTCGATCATAACAAACTCTTGGCTCTAATCGATGAATACAGCGCGTACCGCACCGGCAAGACCGCGGAATTTCCTGACATGACCAATCTCTTCGACAAGGCCAACCTTCATGGCGTTGGTGTGCGGGTACAACCCAATCTGAGTGGACCGGAGATCCTCGTGCAAGCGTGCAGCCAGTGCCATCATGATGGGCTGAATCCGAAAATCACTCGGGCGCGTTTCGACGTTGGGGACATTGCCAGCCTGTCGGTCAATGAGCTCCAGCTGGCCCAGGAGCGAGTCAACTTGCCTGAGAATCACCTGAAGGCAATGCCTCCCTTCCGCTTCCGTACACTGGATTCGGCGGAGCGACGGGAGTTGACCGGGTGGTTGGAAGCGATTATTGCCGGACGTTCGCTCTCCGATGACGGTACGCCACCGTCGCCACATGTCGCCGAGTTCGACCTCCTTCCCTTGCGTGTTGGGCCTTCCATGATCACCATGCGTGCGAAACCGGGAGTCGATCCTCGGGGGCTTGTGGAATACCTCTTTGAGGAAACCTCGGGGAGCATCGGGGGAACATCCAGTGCGTGGCAGGTCAGTCCACGATATCTCGACACAGGCCTTGTGGTTGGAGAGACCTACAACTATCGGGTGAAAATGCGCGATAGCGCGGGCAATGAGGGCGCGTTTTCAGATGAGGCGGGATTGACCGTCGAGGCAACCGTAAAGGGCTGTGATGTGGCGGGCCCTGGGTACCATCCGACGACCGAAAAGGATTCGGACTGCGATACGGTACCCGACAAAGAAGAGGGAGAGGGCGACACCGATGAGGATGGTATTCCCGATTACTTGGATCCGGACGACGATGGAGATGGGTTTTCAACGGCGACTGAAAAAGAGGATGGAGAGACCTACGGCATGGACAACGACGGGGATGGCAAACCCGTGTGGTTGGACACCGACTCCGATGGCGACGGTTTTTCGGACGAAGAAGAGGGCGGGGGAGACACCGACGATGACGGGATCCCCGGTTATCTGGATCCCAACGAGCCTTGCGGGAACAGTGTTTGTGACGCGGGGTCGGAGGACTGTGAATTTTGTCCGGTGGATTGCCCTTGTACAGAGGGCACGATTTGTACGAAGGGAGAGTGCGTGTTGGGTGCCCCCGTCTGCGATGATGGTTTTTGCAATATGGAGTTTGAAGACTGCGGAAACTGTCCCGGCGATTGTCCATGTGCCACCGGATCCAGTTGCATCCGCAATCAGTGTGTCGACGCGTCACAAGGCCCACAGTGCGGCGACGAACAATGCACACCGGGAACAGAGGACTGTAATTCCTGCCCGGCCGATTGTCCCTGTCCCGGTCAGACTACCTGCAATGATGCAGGCATGTGCGTGGCGTCCTGAGCCAGGCCTGATTCGTTTCTCTGATGTGAGGCGGTTACACGCACTGTCCCGTGTTGTTGCACGAGGTGCCCTCTTTCCAGCAGGGGCAATCGCCCGGGCAGGTTTTGCAGTCTTCTACGCCGGGCTTGCACGACCCATTGCCGCATTCAGGTGTATTGGTTTTGACGCACTGACCGGTGTTGTTGCATGAGGTTCCCTTTTTCCAGCAGGGGCAGTCTTCCAGGCAGTTGCCGCAATCTTCGATGCCAGGGGCACACTGGCCGTCTCCACAATACGGCTGGATGACGCACTGACCGGTGTTGTTGCATGAGGTTCCCTTTTTCCAGCAGGGGCAGTCTTCCAGGCAGTTGCCGCAATCTTCGATGCCAGGGGCACACTGGCCGTCTCCGCAATACGGCTGGAGGCCGCACTGTCCGGTGTTGTTGCAGTCTGTTCCGTTGGGACAGGGGCAGTCTTTCAGGCAGGTGACGCAGTCCTCAACGCCTGGCTCACAGATGCCATCACCGCAATAGGGCTGGATGACGCACTGGTTGTTCTCGCACTCGGTGCCGCCGGGGCAAGGG
>Ga0114996_10007689_pt1 | contig 12141 bp, 16 predicted proteins | sample ArcticOcean_MG_C_4_FD_87039 | JGI IMG/M metagenome (GOLD analysis project Ga0114996, IMG submission 87039) | Marine microbial communities from western Arctic Ocean - ArcticOcean_MG_CB4_134 | ecosystem: Environmental > Aquatic > Marine > Oceanic | place: Arctic Ocean: Canada Basin | collected... | reverse complement strand
CAGACGGTCTCATCTACAGACGGTCTCATCTACAGACGGTCTCATCTACAGACGGTCTCATCTACAGACGGTCTCATCTACAGACGGTCTCATCTACAGACGGAATCGAATTCTCTCCACCCATTTCATAATTGTAGAATGGTGACGCCATGCCTGAACGACTCCATACTCGTATAGCCGTACTTCTGTTTGCTCTTGCCCTTGCGGCGAATCCTATCACCGCAACCGGTCAGGGACGATGGGATCACTACTTTCCTCTGGACCCAGAGATGGTATGGGCTTTTGGAGACGGTTCGGTCCGCATGGAGGTTACGGGAATTTCGGAGGATCCGGACAATCCCGTGTACACCTTGAGCGGGCCGTTTCCCTCTCTGTACCGGGTGCTCGGGGGAGAGGTGCTTGAGGTAGCGAAATCGGGTGAGCGGAAGATTCTCGACCTGGCGGCGGAGCCCGGAAATGCCTGGACGATCGGCCCGCTGGATGGAGGCTACGATCTCTGGTCAGGCGCTGAGGTCACCCTGGCCAGTCGGTCCGATGTGGTGGATGTGCCTTTGGGCTCGTTTCGGGAAGTCCTTCACTTCCAGTTTAGTCCGCCGCCAGGATTGGCCGATGCGGGAGTGACAGATCTATGGCTGGCGCCCGACGTGGGTCTGATTCAATGGTCGGAGATCTGGATCGGAGGAGTTCGCACACTTCAGCTCAGTGGGTTCCGCGGAGGGCGCGACGGCGGCCCGGACGCTCCTCAGCGCTATGCCAATTTCGTGACCCGTGAAGAGGGGGATCGGTTCTACACCCTGGGGCTGGATCGGGAGACGTATCACCATGGCGAACGGATCCAGATGCGGTACGACGTATTGGTGGATTCGGAAGCGGGTGCGAGCGATTCTGTATTGTATCGGTTCGACACGACCCAGCAGATCGAGTTCGCGCTCACAGACTCCGCAGGGACCCGCAACTGGCTCTGGTCGGAGGGACGGGGTTTCGCGGAGGTGTTGACGGCGTTCACGCTGGGCGCGGGTGGTCGGCGCCGCGTGGACGGTGATCTCCTCATCGTACGGAGTGACTCGCCGGTTGCCAGCCGGGACCAGGTCGCCCTGACTCCAGGTCGTTACCGGCTGGAGGGCTTCCTCCCAACATCATTTCTGCAGCCCGGCGGGACGCCCAGTGACGAGACCGTTGTATCCGTTCCCTTCGAAGTGCTGGGTGAAGTTGCCACAGAGGTCGTTGTGCAGGGCGTGGTGGTCGAGATCGCCGGGCGCCAGGTTCTTCCGATTCCCTCAGCGACTGTGAGAGTGTCCTATCTGCCTTTGATTCGTCTGGACGGAGGAGCAGCGGTGTCGGGCCCGGTTTCCGAGACGGTAACGGATGAACGGGGGGAGTACCGGATCGGCGGCTTGATTCCTGGCAGCTATCTGGTTGAGGTTTCAAGGGAAGGATGGAACACGGAAACGGCCAGCATCCATCTTCGGGCGGGCATAACGCCGTTCCGAGTCGCCATGGCCCGGTCTGACACGGAAGGTCTTGATAACTCCAATGCCTGGGACCACGGGCGGTTTCGAGGGGAGTTGGCTGTAGACAAGCTGCAGTACTCTCCCGAGGATACTGTGCAGGTGCGCTACCGCCTCATCTACAGGGGTGAAGAGGAGGTGACCCTGTCGTTCACGTCGGGTCAGTGGTACGATATTACGCTGGATGGGCCGAGGGGGCGGGTGTGGACCTGGTCGGACGGTATGGCGTTCACACAGGCACTGGGGCAGCTGGTGATGGCGCCGGGAGATACCTTTCAGGTTCGAGAGTCCATTGTTCTGAACGACCTGGGCGCCGGTGGCGGTGGGAGCTATCTCCTGCAGGCGAGGACGACCGGAGGCGTCCGGCAGGAAGCGACCGGGTCGTTGGGCGCGACGCTTACCCGACCGCCGGAGGGAGCCGTTGACGAGACGGCTGCAGCCGTAAAGTTCATCGTGGTGGGAGATCGCCCACAGCCGGACTCCAAAGGACTCACCGCGTCATTGGAATTCGTAGAAGAGTTCGCAGAGGAGTTCACAGGGGAGTTCACGGAAGAGCTCACGGATGAAATCGCCCGTGAGATTCCCCCAACGTCGGGTTCGGTGACGTTCGTCTATCGACTCACGAACACGGGGGCAGACACGATCGCATTGAACTATCCATCCAGCCAGGAGTATGATATCGTGCTCGAGGACTCCGAGGGCTGGGTGTGGGTCTGGTCGTCTACTCGACTTTTTGCAGCGACACGTTGGGTCCGAAGCCTGGCCCCCGGCGATTCTGTAGTCACGCGGGAGCGAATGATTCCGGGTCAGGTAGGCGCCGTTGCGGGCGGATCCTACGTCTTGAGAATGTACCAGGCGCTGGCGTCCTCCAACGGTTTGGGAATTGGCCCGAAACAGACCGAGGCGAGGGTTTCTTTCCGGCTTCCCACAGATCCGGATGATCCCGGTGGTGCAACGAGGGAACTGGCTGCAGATTTCGATGGAGACCGCAGAGTGAGCTTCACCGATTTTCTGATGTTCACCAGGGCGTTTGGAAAGCGGCTGCTCCTGTCGGATCCGGACCGAAAGTTCGATTTGGATAACGATGGCCGCGTCGGGTTTGAGGACTTCCTGCTCTTTGCGGCCAGATTCGGGGAAGCGAGGTAAGACGACCAGAAGAGGCGGGGTCTAAGACGGGATAATCAGATGCGGGAAAGCTGAGACGGGCAATCAAAGCGGATCATCAATGACATGGGTAGCATCGAGGCGACCGTGGCTTGCGGTCGCCTTATTCATTTGTATGCCGGACACTGAGGTGGGTTTCAGTTGTCGCTGAAGTGGGTAGGGGGTACATTCAGCGAATGTGAACTGGCGGATGGGCTACGTCGATTTGACCTTTGAAATGAACAGGGGTGACATGCAGGCAATTCGGGTGGAGAAGCTGTCGAAGACGTTCGAGAGCGAGGCCGGAGATGTTACGGCGTTGAAGGAGATCGATCTGGACATAGAGACCGGCTCCTGGGTCAGCATCGTGGGTCCGTCGGGATGTGGCAAGACGACGCTCCTGCGCATTGTGGCGGATCTGGAGGAGGCCACGACTGGGCGCGTTCTTGTCAACGGCAAAGACGCGTCAGCAGCTCGTATATCTCGGGAGATTGGGCTGGTGTTTCAGCGCCCCGCCCTGCTGGAGTGGAGGTCGGTGGAGGACAACGTTTCTCTCCCCGCGGAGATTATGGGAGACGCCGATATTCTGTCACGCGTGGGCGGGCTTGTGGAGATGGTGGGGCTGTCCGGATTCGAAAAGTCGTTCCCGCGTGAACTGTCTGGAGGGATGCAGTCGCGTGTAGCCATTGCGCGGGCGCTCTCTTTCCGTCCCGGCATTCTCCTTCTGGACGAACCCCTGGGAGCGCTGGATGAGATCACGAGAGAGCGTATGCAGCTTGAGCTGCTGCGAATCTGGGGCGAGGTTGGGACGACGGTGCTGCTGATTACGCACAGCATAGCGGAGGCGATCCTGCTGTCCGATCGCGTGCTGGTGATGTCGTCGAGACCTGGCCGAATCGTAGAAGACCTGGCTATCGATTTTCCCCGGCCCCGACGGGCTGAATTGAGGGCGGATCCGGCGTTCGTGGGGCTGCAGGAAAGGCTGAGGAAGAGCCTTGAAGGCTGAGAAGTTGGGGAGAAGTGGAGTAGGGAAGGAGTGAACGCCTCAGCGCGGCCTTTGTTCCGGTGCTTCGAGGGGTCGCATGTCTGTCGGCTTCTGACTTCTGCTATTCTTCCTTCTGCAGAAACTGATTCGTGAAGAGTTTGTCCAGTGAGACGTCGGACTCGATCATTCCCAGGTCGTGGAGAACATCTCGGGTATGCTCCCACCTGTCGCGTGTCTGGGCGCCGAATCCCATACGGTCGACGTCGGGGCTCTGAAGAATGGGGATCAGCGACTTGAAGTTAGCGCGGTTGAAGTCGGCATCGCTTTCCGGGCGTTTGGCTTCGTAGGCATCGGCGGCTGCCTCCGGATCCTTCAGGGCCTCAACCCACCCTCGCAGGCTGGCTCGAACAAAGCGCTGGACGATGTCGGGTGAGTTCGCGACGAACGATTCGTTACCGATGATGTTCGTGCTGTAGAGGTCGATTCCGTAGTCTGCAAGTGCAATGCGTGTAACGGCCTGGTTGCGCAGTTCGACGGTAACCGGCTGGTCCTCGGTATATCCAAGCATTGCGTCGACCTTCCCTGCCAGAAGGGGGGCGGGGCTGGCCTCCGTCATTCCCATAAACTGAATGTCGGTTTCGGCAATGTTTCGCTTCTTCAGAAGCGCCTGGAACTCCCGGTGTTTCGTCCCTCCGACGTTTGCTCCAACTCGCTTTCCCACCAGATCTTCAGGTTTCCGGATCCCGGCGCCCTCCAGGGAGTAGATGACCACGGGCGAATGCTGGTTGATGACTGCCAGAGAAACGATCGGGATGCCCCGGTCTCGAGCGATAACGGTTGCCGACCCGCTGGCAAGACCCAAACGATAGGTGCCGTTGCCAACCAACTGTGCCGTCGTAGGCGCTCCGGCACCCTCCAGGATTTCGACCGTAAGCCCTTCCTCTGCGTAGAATCCTCTGGCTTGCGCAACATAGAACCCCGCGTGCTCCATCTGCGCTTTCCAATCCAGGACGAACCGGATGTGGTTAGGGTCACCGGTTTCAGCGGCACAGCCGGCAAGCGTGCATACGATCAGGAGAGTCAGGATAGAGCGCATGAAGGGGAGAGCCTTTCGGGTCAGGTTCGGGCCGCGGTTTCAAGAGTCCCACCCCATCTGCGAAGAAGGGCTTTCTCCAGGGCGTCGACGATGAGAAAGAGAGTGGTCCCCATGGCGCCCAAGACGATCAGGGCGGCGAAGGTGAGATCTGTTGACAGTTCGGAGTTCGCCAGGCGTACCAGATGTCCAAGGCCAGCGCTGGCGCCTACAAATTCCCCCACCACCGCTCCGATAACGCTCAATGTGACACACATTTTTAAGGCGGCAAAGAAGTAGGGGACCGCGTTGGGGAAGCGGACTTTCAGAAAGACCTGACGCGGGCTGGCAGACAGGGAACGCATAAGTTCCAGAATGAGAGGGTCAACGGACAGCAGGCCCCGCGTGGTGTTTACGACAACCGGGAAAAAAGAGATGAGCCCGGCGATGATAACCTTCGGGACGATGCCGAATCCGAACCAGACGACGAACAGAGGCGCCAGGGCCTCTTTCGGGAATGTCTGGGAGGAGACGATGAGGGGGTAGAACATCCGCTCGACGGTCCGTGAGCGTGCCATGGCAACGGCTGCAAGGGTACCGGAACCGGCGCCCAGGAGGAAGCCGAGAAGGGCCTCTTGTAGGGTTACCCAGGCATGTCCGGCCAGGGTCCATCGCGCCTTGAGGAGTCGATGAAAAATCTTGGTCGGCGGCGGCAGAATGTAGTCTGCGACGTCGAACAGGTAAACGGAGGCCTCCCACAGTACGAGAAGGAAGATGACGAAGCCCACCGTTGGCAGGTACTCTCCGACGATGCGGAGTCTGGAACGCCTTGTGCTCACAGGTCGAAGAGAATCATCTGCGCGTCAATTTCGCCGCCCTGGTTGTTGTGGTCGGGATTGTCGTTCATAGCCATGAACAGTAGCCCTTCGGCGCTAGAGACGAAATCGTGATTATTGCCCACGGGGAACGGCGTGCCGTCCCTGCCTATTTTGGCAACAAGACATCCGGTGTTTGCGCCGGGGCAGATGTAGTCGTTGCCGGCTAGTCGGTTCTCATATCCGTCCGGCCCTAGCCAGACGACCGTTTCCGCCCGAATGTTGAGTGACCAGAGGCCTTTTGCGATGACGAGGAGCCGCTGTCCTTTTTTGATCTGGAGATACATCTCTTGCCACTTTCCATACGGTCGAACGGTTCTCGTCATTGTGAACGCCATCCACACCTCCACTGAAACTCGCTTTGACCTTATAGGGATCTGTCAAAAAGTCGGTGTTTTCAGCCATTTGGGGCCACTTTGAACGTGTGAAAGTACATTCAGACGCCGGGCCTGTCAAGTTGGAACGGGATGGGGATTTCGGCGCTAAGTGCTTGTAAGAATTGCATGTGCACCTTCAAAGGTGTTGACTCCAGGGCTCAAGGAGCTATATATTAGCAGCGATTCTCACCTCTGGCCCACCGGGTCGTTCAGACAGGATGCAATGCGTATGGATGGAAACAGAAGGTTCCGCAAGGTGAAGCTTTCAGCCAACGGCAAGGCGCTCAACACCGTTATCGGGCGGGGTTCTGTATCCGAGGGCCGCTTCCGAATAGAAACCGGCGTTCGGGTAGACGGTGTTCTAAAGGGCGAACTGATCTCCTCCGGGACGCTCATTGTGGGTGAGTCAGGTGTAATCGAGGCGGACGTCAAGGTTCGGGAAGCGCTGGTGAGCGGCCGGATCGTTGGAACACTTGAGGCGGAAGAGAAGGTTCACCTGCAGTCGCAGGCATCTTTTATGGGAAAACTGAAGACGCGTGTCCTGATTGTTGAGGAAGGGGCGACCTTCAAGGCCGAGTGTGAAGCCGGCGGTGAGATTCAGGTTACCGAGGTTCCGCAGCCAGCCATATCCCGGTCAGCAACCAACGGATCGGCATCTAGCCAGGAAGAACGGGCCGACCAGCAGCAGACCGTGTAATCCCCCAGTCTAACCAGGACTCGGCGAAAAGAACCAAACGGCGGCCTGATGATCTGGACGCCGCTTCTGTGTACGGTGCTGGACACGGAAGCGAATCCCCGAAAAACGCAAAGAGCGGCGACCCGACTGGGGGTTGCCGCTCTTTGCGTTAGGGTATCCACTGATCCTGGTTCAGAAGGTCGCCGGCCTGCAGATATTAATCAGTTCTGCTCGGAAACGGAGAAGGTCACCGGACCATTGGTATCCCGGTCGGACTGCCGGGCAACGGCGGTGACGATTTTCTTGGCACCTTCCCGATCCAGCATGGGCGCCTTGAGCATGAATCGCTCGAGTGCCTGGGTGACCACGCTATCCCAGTTGGCAGTGGGATTATCCTCGCTCACGGCATACAGAATGTTGTCGGCCAGCCGGAGGAGGCTGTCGTTGTCCAATCGGCTACTACCGTTCGGCGAGAGATCGACGGTGGGGTCCGGGCCAATAGCGTCTTCAGAACGTCCAAGTGTGCGGAGGAGGCTGCGGGCGGAAGTAGAGATGTCGAACAGATGGGCCTCCACAATCTCGACATCCTTCCGGTCGCGCCGGACTTCGGCCGCCTTTTCCCGTACGTTGCGACTCATGATGTAGAGAATATCAGCAATGCGGAGAGCCGCTCGCTGTGTCAGAAACTGATAGATGTTCAAAATGAAGAGGAACAGCGCCAATGTTGCGAGTACGGCGACCAGGATCGTCATGGGGATTCGCCTCCTGGAGACTGGGCTGAGCCGGGAAAGGGAGAGCCGGCCCGTAGGGGAAGGGGGGTCCTTCTGCCCGGCATGGTACTCCACATCGACATGAATGTCAAGATTGCCGTCTGCGGCGTCCTCCGTGAGTATTGAGGCCGTAGCGCCGAGTAAGTGTTGCAGAATTACCGAACTATCGCTATTTTTCAACGGAATCGTAAAGAAGTGGTTGTTTTCAGCCACTATATTGCAGAGGATCTGTGATTCCGGCCTCCCTGGCCTTGTTTCAAGATGTTGTTTATATAATGGTTGTGGCGCGGAATTGGAGGTGCCTCAGGACATGGCACAGCCTGTGCTACTATTTCCACACAGATCGACCTTACTGCCATATCATAGTACACTATCCGGGGTTGGTTGCCCGGTAAACAGAAATCGGAGATCCTGGGCTTGTTTTCATATCTGCTTGTGGCCGTTATGGTGGCCTCTCTTGTCTACGTGATCTATTTACTGGGTGAATACCGCCCGTTCGTGGAAGAATCAGCACTGAAGATCGATCGATTGACAGATGCCATCGAGCGGGTGGAAAAGGAGATGGTGCAGGATGAAAAGCAGTTGGCTGAGGCTCAGGATCGTGTTGGCGTAGCCTTGGACCGCCATGACAAACTTCAGGATTCAACCGCTGGTACTTCCAAACAGTTGAGCGACATGAAGTTGATGGAAGCGCAATTGGAAGCCGAGAAGAACAAGGCCGACTACCGGCGGAGCCGTTGAGGGGTGCAGCGTGGTTATTGAGGTCCTGACATTCGTTTCTCTTGTGGTCGTTCTTCTGATCAAGTATGTGACCACCTCCCACAAGTATGTGACCACCTCCCATATGTCCGCGCTGCGGCAGGAATTGGGAGAGTTGGCTACCGAGCACCGACGGTGTCGGGGGCGAAAGGCCCTGATTCTGGAGCGAATTCAGGAGGCCGATTCGAAGGAGCACGATCTCCAGGGGATCATTCGCACTCTGGAGTTTCAGTTGGATGAGCTTCAGCGAAAGCTGATGGAGATGGAAACCCGAAACAGTGAGTTGCGGGAGCAGATCGACGTCACCTGGTAATGCGGAATGAGTTTCAAGCGGTCACCTGAGGAGGAAGCGCCATGCTATGGGTACTTGTAGGGCTGATCCTGGGTTCTCTGGCCTACACGGCGATCATAGCGTCTGACTACAAGAGCCGTCTGGAGGATCTCCAGCCTCGGATTCAGCGCCTGGAAGAACAGGGCGTCCGACTCAAGGAGATGGCTGACAGAGAGCAGCAGAATGTGCAGGCCACCAAGTCTCAAATCGAAGAGACGAAGGTGGTGCTAGCTGACGCCAAGAAGGAAGTCACCCGGGTCAATGCCGAACTGGCGACTTCACAGAATGCCGAAGAACAGCTGGAAATGGCGGCCTATAAGGCCGACTTTCGAAAGAACCGGTAAGTCGGAAGGGAGCGCTCATATGGAAGGCGGATTCCTTGAGATATCGACGTTCGTCCTGTTGGTGGTCGTAGTGCTTACGAAGTACGGCACGACAAAGCACTTGGTGGTGCTTCAGCAGAAGAAGGTTGAACTTGAGAACGTCTGCAATCGCCACGAGCAACGGCATAAGGGTTATGTGAAAGAGAGAGAGCAATTCGAGGCAGAGCTAAAGTCTGTCCAGCGGGAGGTTTCCATCCAGCAATCGGGGTTGGAGAAACTCTTGGCCCAATTGGAAGAGCAGGTGAATCGCAATCAGGAACTGGAAGACCGGGCCAGCTGACACCCGTTTCTCGCCGATCATCAAGAAGAAGGAGCAGTCCTCTATGGGCTGCTCCTTCCTTTTCTGGAGAAATGTGCTTACGATTGATTTGGCGTTTCGCCAGGAGGTGTAATGAAACGTGATATAGATGATCTCCGGGTGTCGATTCTGTACATTCTTTTTTTATATAAGTGTATGTAACATATAGATTTGAACGATTTCATAGGTGTGGCACGGCGTATGCTCTACACATGGGTGGAATGAACACCGATCCAACTGGATGCTCGTTTTCGGCAGACTGCCGTCCCCGTTCCGTTCGTCGGGAGCGGACAGCGGGTTCAGCCGATTGTAGCGATCGGAAGGAGGTTCTCACCATGGAATGGGTATTCGCAGCGTTGATTATTGCAGCCATCGTCTACGTTGGGCTGATCCTGATAGATCTGACGAACTATTCCGTGCAGATACTGCCGCGTATCCACACCATGAACGAACAGGCGGAAATCCTCAGGGAAACTTCCAACAGCGAAGAGGACGAGGCCAACGCGGTGAAAGATCGTTCGACGGCGGTGAAAATTTCTGTGGCGGAAATGACGGAGCGCCACTACGAACTCCGCGAGCAAATTCGGGTTGAGCGAATGAGGAAGCAGCGGCTGGAGATGGAGTACTTCAAATTGCGAGTCAGGAGCCGACGGCCGGTAACGGCCTGAGGAAGGAGTTCCGACATGTTCCTTGCCATTTTAACGTTTGTGATGCTGGGGCTCGTTCTGGCCCTTAAGTACGGATCCGTTACGCGTATCGTTCATCTGAACCAGCGGCTTCGTGAGGCCGAGGGAAAGGTGAAGCGGAACGAGGAGCGACTCCGTATTCAGCGGACCGAGCGTGGCCTGGCCGAGCGCGAGGAGACTCAACTGGTGCGGCAGCAGTTGGCCCTGGAAGAGGAAGCTCGCAAGCTGGAGGCCGAAATGAACGAGTTGCGTGACGCCAACATGGATATTCTGCAGCAGTTGGCGAAGCGGCGGGGAGCCCAGCAGGGAGCGCCGCAGGGCTGACGGCACCAGCAGGACATCGAGTGACGGCAAAACCGGGGGCGCGCCTGAGAAGGCGTTCCCCCGGCTTTATGTTTGTGCGGAAGGTCGTGCGGCCACAGTCCTGCGGTTAGGAGGTGAGAATAGGGGTCAGCGCCAACCGCAGTGCTGCACCCGGGCTATCGAGCTGGGTGGCGTCGAACTCCAGGGCCCTCAGTCCGCAGGCTCCGGCTGCGGCGACATTCGCCGGCCTGTCGTCGATAAAGACGACTTCGGAAGCAGGTAGATCCAATCGGGAGAGCACTATTTCGAAGTATCTTTCATCTGGTTTGGCTGCGCCCATTTCGTAGGAGTAGAACGCGCCATCGAACAGGTCGTCGAAGTGGAACGTCTTTCTCATGTAGTCTGCTCGCAGCACCTGCTGATTCGTGGCGAGGTAGCATTGCGCCCCTTTTTTGCGCAACATCGAGATATCGTCCATGACATCCGGGATGAGGTGAATGGCTTCCCAGATTGCCAGGGCCTCCTGAACGGGCACGTCGACGCCCCACCTGTCGAGTACACGCTGCAACTCCACGGCGAAGTTTCTCTCTCCCGAAACACAGGGCCTTTCTGCTGAGAACACTTCGGCCGAGAAGACATCGGCATCCTTTCCCGGAGGCGTGAGGGCCCTTACGCGTGCAAGTGTACGAGGAGCCGTTTGAATCACGCCGTCGGCGTCGAAGAGGATGGCTTTGACCGCCGGCACTATTCCTTCCTTTCCCGGATGATCCAACAGGATGGCTGATTCTGGCCGCCCTGAGGTGCCAGGACACCCTGTCCATCCTCCCGGACTCCCAGCCCGGTCACGAGGCCCTCGCCCGAGGGGCATTGAACGGCTTGCCGAGCGCCCTTCCCACGGGTCCGTACAGTTCCTCGTAAAACATCCCTGCGCCCAGAATGAGCATTTCATCAGGCACCAGCAGCAGGGCTACCTGCTGCTGGTGCCTGATCTGCGACGTCGTAACCGGCATGCTATACCGAACGTCCAGCGTCATGATCAGGTCGGGGAACGTGGCCAGCCGCTCTGTGCCTCGGTCCAGAGTCATATACTCGTTCCAGAAATCCAAGTCGTATGGTCCCGCTTTCACGCTTCCTACATCGAATCCATCGACGCTCTTCAGGTCGACCCTCGTCACCGATTCAACCGACAAGATCTTGCCACCCAGGTTGCGGGCCGCCGCCTGGCAGATCTCCTCTCCTCCGCGGGGCTCGGCCGCCAGCATAGTACGACCCAATTCGATGTACGCGCTTATGGCCCCCGGCGCGGCGTGGGTACGGACATAGCCTGCGTCCACCGGGTCGCTCGCCACGGCAATCAGACCGCCCGAACGGCCGCCTGGCGAACAAGCCCGGATGTGGTCTCGAGCGATCCCGACACAGACATCTCCACGTAACGTCCTGCTCCGGCATCTCTGCCGGCCGCCGCCTGCTGCGAAACGTAGCCCGCCTGAGCGTGGAGCCCCATCGAGCCCATCATCCCGGTTGGGTCCGCCCGTCCATTGCACGGAGCGTCTACCACCGGCAGCCCGAGCGAGGCGGCCTGCAGCCAGGCGTTCGTCGTGGCCGTTCCTCCGCATTCGTTGCTGATCAGTCCGGCGATCGTCATTCCGGTTTCTCTCTTCAACACCTCGACCGCCCGTACGTAGGCCTCCGGCCGTACGCAGAGATCTTTTGCCGCGGGTGCCCCTACATAGGAGCAGGTCACCAGGATCCCTTCCTCGCCGATTTCGTCGACGGGCAGCAGATGCACTTCCCCCGCACGGAGGGCCAGTTCGCCCAGTTCGCGGCCGTTTTCCATCGACCCTCCCCCTCCGAGTACGGCCCCCCGATTACGGCAGACGACACGTCATCCGTTTTGATCCTGGCCATTTATCCCTCGTGACTGAGACCGGAGAGCTCTCCGAGCCGATGACCGACGAGAAATCTTTGATGATAT
>Ga0114996_10007686_pt1 | contig 12142 bp, 12 predicted proteins | sample ArcticOcean_MG_C_4_FD_87039 | JGI IMG/M metagenome (GOLD analysis project Ga0114996, IMG submission 87039) | Marine microbial communities from western Arctic Ocean - ArcticOcean_MG_CB4_134 | ecosystem: Environmental > Aquatic > Marine > Oceanic | place: Arctic Ocean: Canada Basin | collected... | reverse complement strand
GGAGTCTTTGGTTACTCGGATACATCTCCGATGTGCAGAATTGTTTTCGCGACAATCAACACGACCTCTGGAGAAGTTCTCTCCATCTATCAGATGGGTGGTTCCCTTATCCTATCTACTACGTGTGATGAGGTGGTTGCAACTTCAGCAACGGACAGTTCTCTTTCAGGAAGAGAGTACATCATTGCCACTGGAGGGGCAATGGACTGTAGCCACACCTTGTACCGGGATATACCTCAAAGAGATAGCCAATACCCCCAAGCCATCTGGTCGATTGTCTATGGGATTCAAGATGTGACTGTGGTCTGAGTTCAAGGCTGCACCTCCGCATAGGTCACACCGTCCGCGAGCACTTGCGCGTCGATGGGATCGAGGCGAGGCCGGACGAGGTCGGTCCGACCATCCGCGTTCAATATGACCCGGAGAGCACCGCCGCATCCCTCATCCTCTGGCTTCTCAATCGTCATCAATTCGATGCTATGCGCTGCCCGAAGCGTCAAAACACCACGGGGTACACGCAGTACCGGTGCGGCCATGTTGAAACGGGTACTCCCTCTTCTTGTGTTGAGCGTGCTACTACTCAGTTACATCCCCAGCGCAGCTGCATGTGAAACTGAAGTTGGGAGGATTCCTTCACCAACGGGCATTTCTCCAAACAAGGATGATTCGATCCGAGAGACTGTTCGAATTTCCAAAATCGGACAGGAAACTGCCCGCTTCATGCTATGGGAGGTGTTGATGGGTGCGAATTACACCGAGGAATACATTGCTGGGGAAATCGATCAGGCAATGATAAATGAAGGTTCAAACCCAAATTGGAATTCCTTTGATACGATTGTAGCGAGTGGTGTAAATGGGGCAATTCCACACGGTGACCCTGACAACAATGGAGCCGGGCCAAAGCAAGTGATGCTCGGTGACGTTGTGGTTGTCGATTTAGGCGCTCGCGTGAATGATTGGGTCAGCGACATCACACGAACATACATCGTAGGGTCAACAGACAATTTCACAATTATTGATTCGTATATGGCCGTCTATGATGCACAAAACCTGACGTTCCCAGTCATTGAATCTGGAACGCCCGCATGGGTACCAGATGATATTGCGCGCACCCACATTACTGAACGGGGTTATGGAGACTTGTTCATCCATTCTCTTGGGCATGGATTTGGAGTCTGCGTCCATGAACCACCGCTGCTCTCTAGTGGTTCAGATGATCCACTTTTTGGACTGTCATACAACCAGCAGCCACTGATGGTGTGGGATGCTGTAACGGTGGAACCTGGAATCTATCACGACGGTTGGTTTGGGATCCGAATCGAGGATGACTTCCTCGTCAATGCCGATGGTCATGAGTTCCTTTCCGAAAGCATTCCAAGAGATTTGGATTGGTTCATGATTCTACCAGGTGATTATGAAAACGAATCGATGGAACCCGAAACAGAGGAAGAGGGGTTCCGTGGTGTACCTGCTGTAGGCATCATTGAGTCGCTGATGCTATGTTCGATCGTCGCCGTGCTTACTCGTCGTCGCATGGATGACGAGGAATGAGATTGCGGGCTGCCCAAACTTCGTCAACACGCCTCACGAGTGTAACCAATTGGGCACTTGTGGGAATGTGTGATACCGCCAGATGAATGTGGTCTGAGTTCAAGGCTGCACCTCCGCATCGGTCACACCGTCCGCGAGTGGTGGCATCTGCAGTGATACTGTCGAGTTGATAGGACACGGGGGTGCCCGCCGCTTCATGGGTCAGCGAGAGGTTGCGATGATCGTGCCGACGCGCACGGTGATGGAGGGCGGTGGCTTTCCCGTGCGCCGGCCCGCTGCGATGGGTTCGCTGATGAGCCCCTTCCTGCTTCTCGATGAGATGGGACCTGTCGATTGGGGGCCAGGCAAGGCGATCGGTGCGCCCGAGCATCCGCACCGTGGTTTCGAGACGGTGACCTACATGCTGGAAGGTCGTATGCAGCATGGCGACAGTGCCGGCAATCATGGCGATCTGAATCCGGGCGACGTGCAGTGGATGACTGCCGGTCGCGGCGTGATTCACGAGGAGTTACCACATCCTGACTTCCTCGAATCGGGTGGCGTGATGCACGGCTTCCAGATCTGGGTCAATCTGCCCGCTGCGAACAAGATGATGACGCCGCGCTACCAGGACATCCCATCCGCTGACATTCCCACGATCGAGAAGGATGGAGTCTGGGCCAAGGTCATCGCGGGCGAATGCCTGGGTGTTGCCGCCGTCATCGATACTGTGATTCCGATCTCCTACATCCATGTGAAGATGGATGCTGGAAGCGAATTGACCCAATCGATTGATGCGGGCCTCAATGGGATGCTCTACGTCTTCGGTGGCAATCTGAAGATCGGTGAGAAGGTCGTCAAAGATGGTCAACTCGCCCTGCTCTCAGAGGGTGAATCTGTGCACATCGAAGCAGCAGAGGATTGCCAATTCCTGATTCTTTCGGGGCCTGAACTCGATGAGCCAATCGCACGCTACGGCCCGTTCGTGATGAATACCGATGCTGAGATCCGTACCGCGATGGCCGACTATCAAGCCGGTCGCTTCGCTTGATTCTCACGCACTACTCACGGAACGGTGGGCGATACGGTCCTCTCTTTCGGAAGGTCGAGTATCGAATCCCCTTCAGCACCTGCTTGGAGAACCGCCACCAGGAAGCGATTGTGCGGAAGGGGTGGATGATGAAGCGCAATGGATTTCCCCAATCCTGTACGGGATGCTTCAATTGACCGAGCATGCCTTGGGGTAGATTCTCATCGACGCCATACTTCTCAGGGCGCTTGTCGTGGGGCATGTAGTAGGTCCCGAAAATGATGTCCCACATGGGCAGGAAGCCGGAGTAGTTCGAGCAGTGCGCCTCCTTCTCGTTGGCGTGATGCCAATGGTGGAACTCCGGTGTGGGGATCAAGCGGTGCAATGGTCGGAGTCGCCAGTTCACATTGGCGTGGAGGAAGAGGCCGGTGATGATCTGAAGTGCAGCGAGGATGCCACTGGTTTCCGGACTGAATCCGGCGAAGATCAGGAAGAAGAAACCGGGGCCAATCAATGCAAAATCCATGGGGTGGACGCGGAACCCGCTGATCCAATCCATGTGCTCAGGAGAGTGATGGATTGAATGGAATTTCCAAAGCTCCGGAACTTCGTGATACCAACGATGGGCCCAATAACCGAAGAAATCGAACAGCATGAAGGCGACGATCGGTTGGATGTAGCCCGGAATCATCTCGACGAGCCCGAAATAGCGCACGATGAGGCCAAGGGCCCAGGTGAATGAGAAGAAGCTGATGATGACGGCGAAGATGACCCCGAATACATTGAGGAAAGGCTGCGAAAGCGCATAGGTCACATCGAGTCTCCATTTGGGTCGTCTGACCTTCTGCCCCTTGTGTCGAGGGAACAGCTTCTCCATTGGAACGACGAGGATGAACAGGATGATGATAACGAACAGGGATTCGAATTGGTAGTACCACAGTGATAATCCTACGATGGACAGGACGATGATTCGACCGAGCAACATCCAGTACCATGCGGGTGGCGCGTGCATGACGGGCAAACCATCGTCGCCAAACGATTCCGGCTCAATCATTGTCTCCATCGTTCTCGACGGGGCCTTCATTGCTGCGCTTATCAACGATTGTGGGATGTGTCCTTTGTCAGCCCACGTTCTGGGATATGGTGAAGTCGTCCCACAGAATGACGAAGGCACGACCCTCGGGCAGCATCTCCAACACACCTCCCGCGGTGTACAGCTTCATCGGGTTGATATTCTCAAAACCATCCGCAATCGGTTTGTCTGGGTGGTAGGTCCAGTCGACGATGTCGAACAGCACGTTGGCACCGATTTTGACGAATACCTGCCCCGAATCTGCATCGCCCTCGACCATGGCGACCTGCAGGGTGAACCAGGTGTGGATTGGCACGGGCACTTCCGAAGTCGCTGTCCACACATCATCCCACATCAGTGAGGTGGCGTTCTGGGTTTGTCCAGCTAGGGCCCAAGACAAGGGTGTGTTCGGTGCTGCATCCTCCTTGTGAATGGCCAGCGTAATGCGGAAGGCGTACTCGGTCTGGGCATTGTCATTCCAGAACTCGGCGATTGTCATCCAAGTCAGTCGACCCTCGGCAGGCTCAATCAGGTCGAACCCGTCGGTCAGGTTGACATCGACGCTGTAAGCGAACTCCGTCAGGTTGTGGTTGTCCCGCAACGCGGTCGACACGCGTCCCTTCTCGCCCTCGTTCACATTGGCCTCGGACAGACGGAACTCCAGAACACGGTCGCCATCGGTCTCGATGATCGAGGCGCTCCGCTGGCTGTCATCGCCACCCTCGTAGAAGATGCGGAAGTTGCCGAAGGAGCCGTTGTCTTCGAGGTCGCTCTCCCAATCCATGCCGTCCGAGCCGATGATGTCGCTGAAACGATCGTTGAACTCGGCGACCGACACGCCCGTTTCGAATCCCGAATGGAAGGGCGTGTAGGGTTCCTCATCGACAGGAGGTGGATTCTCTTCCCCCATACATCCTGCCAGCAGAATGAGGGAGGCGACGATTGCGAATCCTCGCACCATGAATCGCGATTCACTACCCACTCTATCAATTCGGTACTCGCACCGTTGCTTCTTACCGATTTCATAGGTGCTCGTACCGGAATTCGAATCCGGGTCGATGGATTGAGAGTCCACCATGATGGGCCGCTACACCATACGAGCGCGTGATGCGGCGACCTAGAGCCGGTATATCAACGGAACGCTCCCTTTGATGTTGGATGGCGTTCAGTTTCAGTTTTAGTGAATGTGAGAATCGATGGATTGCGAGCCTGCTTCACTTTCACTTTCACTTGCTCCCTCGCATTGTTCTTGATAGGCGCTCCGACGCTGGAGCCCTCCATGCACCGCCAAGAAACGCTGCAGGAGAATGAAGTGGCTCCGTTTGGAAGCCTGGTCGCGAGCCGACGCCCGCGACTGAAGAAGGAGGGCGCGCTGGTCCACGCCGGCGGGCTGAATGAGAAGGGCGACTGGCGCCCGTTACGCCGCCCGCGCGTGTGGACTCACCTGCACCGCCGCAGTCAGGAGGCGATGGCGTGAGCCGGACCAAGCGATTGCGCGAGGCTGTGAGGATCTTCCTCGAAGACAGAGGTCGGGCGAATACCGTCGAGGTCTTCGACCACCTGAACGAGCGTTTCAGCTGGGGCGCGACGATGAATCAAGTTGGCAACATCCTGGCCAAGGATCCCCGCTTCGAGAAGGTCGGCAATGTGCGCGGCTATTTCCGCGGTGGGCGGTATTCGGTCTGCATGTGGTCGATCTCCAAACATGCGGGCTTCGGCTCGACTCCGGCATCCGCGACGGCGTAGGCCTCAAGTGTCGCCGGCTTCGCCGAATGCTCTGATGGTCGGTCCATGGTGGCGCCTCGTGCGCGGCGGGAACGTGCTCGTGGGAGCATCGGCCGTCGCCGTGGGTGCCCTCATGGTCACCACCGACATCTCAGCGATCGAGTGGGTGATCATCGGTCTCCACGCATTCTGCGTGGCGTCGTTCATGGCGGCCTGGAATGTCTTCAACGATGTGTTCGATGCCGAATCGGATGCGATCAATCATCCCGAGCGCCCCATTCCCTGCGGTGAACTGACCGAGTTCCAGGCCAAGGCGATCGGGCGATTCTGTTTCCTGCTCTCGATTGCAACCTTGCTGATTGCGATGTTCGTCACCTCGCGTTATACAGAGAATCTGGAGAGTTGGCTGCCGAGCATCGGTATCTGGTTCGTCGCTTTCTTGTTGATGTTCCACTATGAGATGGTTGTGCCTGAATCATTCAGCCTCAAGCACAAGGGTCTGGCCGGCAACCTCTCCGTGTCCTTGCTGGTCGGCATCGTGATCGTCTTCGGTGCTGCCGCCATCGGCGGCGTGGGTACGCCGTTGGTCTGGCTGGTCGCCGCGGTCGCGATATTGGTCAATGCCGCGCGCGAGATCATCAAGGATATCGAAGATGAGGACGGTGATGAGGACCGTGAGACGCTGACAAAGCGGATTGGTCCTGATTCAGCTAGAGCGATGGCCCAGATGCTGGTCATTCTATCCCTGTTGCCCTTGGTCGCACCCTATGCCAGAGGATTGCTGCCAATGGGGCTTCTCATCACGCAATTGCCGTCGATGCTCGCATTGGCCTCGATCAAGCCCCGACTCTATAGGGGCGAGGATAACGCTGCGCAACGTACCCTTCGGTTGGCGATGTTGCTCGGGCTCGCTGGCTTCCTGGCCAGCGTGCTTCTGCCGCTTCAATACAGTTCGTTGTAAGCGTGGTAGGCTGCGGGATTGCACAGATAGGTGAGGATCGCCATCTGCGCCCACATCCGGTTCTCCGCCTGATCGAACACGATGCTGTTGTCTGAATCGATGACGCCATCAGTGACCTCCTCGCCACGGTGTGCGGGCAGGCAATGCATGAATCCGTAGTCGTCGGTGGCCTTGGCGACGAGTTCCTCGTTCACCTGGAAACCGTCGAAGTCAGCGGCCTTGTCCTCAAGGTGTTCCTCTCCCATGCTGACGAATACATCGGTGTAGACAATCGTGGCCTTGGTGACGGCGACCTTGGGGTCGTTGGTCTCTTGCAGCGAGGCTCCTGACCTCTCAGCGATTTTGACCGCTCGGGCGACGATCTCCGCGTTCGGTTCGTATCCCTTGGGAACGGCCCAGGTGCAGTCGACGCCGAGCAAAGCACAGGCGAGCATCAAGTCATGCAGCACGTTGTTGCCGTCGCCGATGTAGGCGACACGCTCGCCCTCGAGCGAGGGGTTGCGTTCCATAATCGTCATCAGGTCCGCAGCTGCCTGGCACGGGTGGTGCAGGTCGGAGAGCGCATTGATGACGGGTACGGTGGCGTGCTCGGCCAGTGTTTCGACCATGTCGTGGCCGAAGCAGCGGTAGGTGATGCCATCGAGGAATCGGGACAGCACGGCTGCGGTGTCGGCGATCGTTTCGGATTTACCCATCTGGATGTCGTTCTTTAGCAAGGTGAGTGGTTGCCCGCCGAGCTTGTGGATGCCGACTTCGAACGATACACGCGTTCGCGTGCTCGGTTTCTCGTAGATGCATCCGATGCTGAATTCGTCGAGCGGTCTGAAGTCGTAATCGCGTTCCGGATCTTGCTTGAATCGAATCGCCCATTCGAGAATCCCTCGAAGATCTTCAGCGAGGTCGTCGATTGCCAGTAGGTGCTGCAGGTCATCACTCATGCCGATTCCTCAGTCTCGCTCGCCTTCAATGTCGCTGGCGAAACCATCGCGGGTGTCGGCCATGCCGCCGAAGATGCTCTGAGCGAAGGTGAGGATGTCGGCAAGCCCCTCTTCCTGTTCACTGGAGAGCGGGATGAGCCCGGGCTGGATCTGAGAATTCTTCATCATCCGCAGCTGGCCGATGGCGAACTCGGTTCGCTGACCACCCGCCTCTTCGTAGAGTGCGCTCTCGAGTTGATCGAGGTCCTCACCCCAGCCGAGGACACGTTCGAGGTCCTCGGGGGTGAGCAAGTCTGCCTTGGAGAGGAAGTTCGCGGTCGGCAGGCCGAGTCGGAAGTGGACGATGTTTGACAACAGCATCTGCGAGACGAATCCGGAAGCGGTCTGGGAGAGCATCGGGTCGAACAGGAAGATCAGCGCGGCCTGGCCTTGTCCCAGAACCTCGACCATGTGGGTGCTCGCCTCACGGAAGGCGAACAACTCGACCTGTCCGGGCGTGTCGATTACGAGCAGGTCGCCCGACAGTCCGCTGAGTTCCTCTTGGATCTCGTAGGATTGAGCGGCGACAAGGTCGGCGGCGAGAATCTGCGCGCCGTTCGGGCCGAGGTCGTACTCGTCCATGACCTCGTGGAGACTGATCAGATCGCGCACATCGAACTCAGGGTCGAAGTGCACGCGTTCCGCGCCAGGGTCGAGGTTGATGGTCAGGCACTCGATCTCGAGGAATCGCGTCCAACGCTGGAAAGCGGTCACGAGGGTGCTCTTGCCTGCTCCGGCTGTGCCGACAACGAAGATGACGGGGGGGCTGGTACTGTCTGCGACGCTCACAGTCGGCGGCCCTCTGGCATGGTTCATCAATCCTCCGACTAGTCTGAATCCGCACGTTCACACTATGGCTCGCGGTCCGAGGGACCGGCTGCTCGCCCGGTGGCAACCGTTATACCGCTTTCATCGCTGTCCGAAGAGCATCCCACGCCACGGCATGGAGGTCTTCGAAATGAGTGACGAGAACACTGATGTAAGCACGCCCCCGCCACCCCCCGGTCTTCCGCCCCTGCCGCCGACCCCGCCCGCACCACCGGGCATGGACGCACCTCCGGCGCCGCCCGCACCACCGGGCATGGACGCACCTCCGGCGCCGCCCGCACCACCGGGCCTCGATGCGCCGCCCGCTCCTCCCGCGCCACCGGGCCTCGATGCGCCCCCGGCGCCACCCGCGCCTCCGGGCTTGGATGCACCTCCCGAACCGCCTGCACCCCCTGGCCTTGAGCCGACGGAAGAAGAGGCGGAACTCTCGGATCCGATGGACCTCCTGGGTGACCTGACGGATGAGATTTCAGAACCGCCTGCGCCCCCAGAGCCGCCCGCACCACCCGGCATGGATCTGCTCGCGCCTCCTGCCCCTCCCGAACCCCCCTCTGAATTGGAGGAGGAAGAAGAGGAATCTGAGGATTCTGGCTTGTCCACATCTGCACTCGATCTGCTCGACCCTCCCACGCCGCCTGAAGAATCGGCTGAAGAGGCTGAGGAGCCCCCCGCACCCCCCGCACTCGATCTTCTCGGCCCCGGTCCTGAACCCGAAGAGGAAGAGGATCCCGAGCCCGAGGAAGAGCCGATCGTGCTCGCCCCACCTCCTGAAGGTGGCCGCATCCGCAGCACTTCCGCTGTCGATGCGATTCCCGGTGACAAACTGATTGGAAACCTCGCAGAGATCGAAACGGCGACGCTCAGCCCGGATGGTTCCATGGTCAAGCAGACTGTAGATGGCGTGCTCACCATGAGCAACCCCAGCGACAAGGACCGTCTGTGGGACATCGATGTGGCACTCTATGGAAGAGACCACACGGATGTCGCGAATGAAATGCCGTTCGCAGAACTCGAATCCGCGTCCGACCAGAGTCTGGAATACGCCGTCGAAGGACCTCGCATGCTCTGTGTGCGCGAACGTATCGACACGAATCCATCTCGCGGTCAGGAACACAGCCTTTCGGTCGTGCGCGACAGCGATCCTCAGGATATCCAGCTTGAACTCGAGGTCGAAAACCTCGGCCCTGTCCAGTTGAATGACATCGTCGTCACACGTGTCTTCCCGATTCAGATTCAGGTCGGCGAGGGTGAGGGTTACGACAAGCAGGGCGACACTGTGACCTGGACCGTCGGCCGACTGGCTCCGGGCGAGAGCCGTTCGCTCTCCGTGCCGACATCCGTCACCGCTGATGCGATTGATGCGATCGACGCCGGCCATGCGACGGCGACCTATTCGGCTGAAGCAACCCTGTCTGGAATGGGTTTCGAAGAGATCGATGCGCACTGCCGCGGCTTCTCATACATGGTCGTCGACGAGGACGAACGCCCCGACAACTACCGCTGTCAGGCCGTCTTCGAGAACAGATCTTCCTTCACTGTGGATCTGGCTCGGCTCACCGTGCGCCAGACCGGCGCTGATGATCCGTTGTTCTCGATTTTGGATGTTGCCGATGATGTTCTGCCCGATGGGCGCTGGGAGAGCGATGTAGAGGTCGTGCACTCGACCGAGAAACCGACCTTCAGTCAGGAATTGACCTACAGCGTCATCCCCAGGGTCACGCTGGGAACCGAGGGTCTCATCACCCTGCAGGCCCACATGATTGAAGTGCTCGAGGCCGAGGTCGAGAAGACCTACTCCCTCGACGTTCTTCGTCACTATCGATCGACCGAATTGACGGCGACGATGGAGATTGAGAACACGGGTTCCGCAACCATCAATCTGCTGCGCATCACCGATGACGTCCCCGGGATTTTCAACGCACCCGATGCTGACAGTGTCAAGGCGAGCATCGATGGACATGAGTTGATTCGAGATCAGTTCCGAATCGAGTTCAAAGATGGCATCTCAATTGAGGAGAATCGCGTCTCACCGGATGGCCCCGGTCATACCATGCTGATTACGGTCGGCGCCATTGGACCGATTGGACTCTCGCCGGGTCACCGGATGTGTATCACCTATCCGTTGGTCGCCCCCGACCCCAGTCCCTCGAACGATGTAATCGCCGCCCCAGCGCGAATCGACTTCAGCTCGGAGCGGTTCGGTCCGGTCGCGACTCGCGGTCTGAACGTCGTGCCCGCGGTCCGCGTGACCCACCGCAAGGTGAGTTACGACTCCGGCAAGGAGATCTTCCCTGCTGGCGGTGCTGGCCATTATGAAGCGATGATCATGTTCAACAATCGCGCTGACTCGGCCTTGCAGGATGTTGTGATTCACGATATCATCCCCGGTGCCTTCGAACTACTCGAGTGGTCTGTGAAATCCTCAGAAGGTGGCAAGGTCAAGTGCAAGATGGCCGAGGAAGCGACCACCGATGGCAAGAAGATGTCCTGGAGTATTGGGACGGTTTCCCGAGGCGAACGCATCGAGGTCACCTACGAATTCAAGGGAGATCCGGAAGCCGGCTTCAAGGTCCGAGATGCTCAAGAAGTGCATGGTATCGACGTCGGTGCAGAGGTCGAGGATGACCTGCCGCCGAGCGCAGAACCTGAGGCGGAACCTGAACCTGAAACGGAAGCTGTCGAAGAGGAAGCAGAAGAGGAAACGGAAGAGGAAACGGTTGAGGAGGAGGCTACCGAGGAGGAGGCTACCGAGGAGGAGGAATCCACTGAGGATGAATCCGATGCAGACGAGGAAGAGGTGGCTGAAGAAGCGGAACCCGCTGAGGAAGAAGCCGCGGATCCGGACCCCGGTCCCGTTTCTGAAGAGGATGCTGCAATGAACGAGGCACTCGCGAAAATCACTGGCAACGGTGATGATGCGCCCGCAGAAGAAGCTGCACCTGAGGCGGATTCCGAAAACCAAGCCTGTCCGATTTGCCAAGCGCAGAATGCTGCCGGCCTCGCCGAATGCAGCGTCTGCTCTTTCACCTTCGCTGCCTAATCGAAGTCGAGCAGGTCGTCGGGAATCTCGTCCTTGGAACGTGCCGATACAGAAGGCCTCGGCAGGGCGAGAGCACTCATGTCCACCGCCGCTGCAGAATCAATCGTGTCGCTCAGCAAGTCCACATTCTGCACATTCGAGAGATCCAAGAGGGCCTGAGCGTCGATTCCAGCCATCGCCTCCATCGAATCGGTTGCAAACGTCGCGGGTGTGCGCATTGCATCATCGCGGACCAAGGCAGGGCCGCGCCCACCCGCCTCCTTGAGTTCACTCACATCGAGCAGATCGAGGTCAGGCACGCTCATGCCGAGGACCGGCGAGCACTCGATGAGAAATTCGTGTAGGGGGCGGCTTGCCCGTCCATTCTGAACGAAGGATTGGAGGGCTTGCTCCCAGGCCTCTTCCCTTCGGCCGCGCAACCACATCGCGCGGCACAATCCCGTGGTCGCCACATCGGTCGGTGCACCCACGGCCAGTGCGCGACCCCACAGGGTCTCCGCTAGTTTCGCTTTACCGAGAGCCATCGCCGTCTCCGCAGCGGCCTGCGCTGCATCCGCGCGCTGGGGGTTCGTCTTGAGCACGGAACGGTAGACCTTGAGTGCACGTTTCTCCAGTCCCATCGTGCGCAGAACCCGGGCGTGCCGCATCTTGAATTCAGGTTCCCGCTTCCATCGTTTGACCGCATCTCGCAGGATGGATTCGGCGACCGAAAGGTCCCCATTCATCTCCGCGTCGTGCGCCTCGCGCAACGCCTGCTCCGGGCTGGCCACGGGCAACCATCACCACGTCTGAATTGAATCCTTCGCAACCCGGATGATTCTGGACCCTGCGACAGCATGGACAGGTTGAAGTCACGTCCACATCGCGACAGGTTCGTGTCCGAAGAGGTCCCCGAGCAACCGGAGCTCCCGGTCGGCCAACTCTTGATGCCGATTGTCATGCTCATCGGCATGTCCTTCATTCTGCTGAACGAGGGGCT
>Ga0114996_10007685_pt1 | contig 12143 bp, 11 predicted proteins | sample ArcticOcean_MG_C_4_FD_87039 | JGI IMG/M metagenome (GOLD analysis project Ga0114996, IMG submission 87039) | Marine microbial communities from western Arctic Ocean - ArcticOcean_MG_CB4_134 | ecosystem: Environmental > Aquatic > Marine > Oceanic | place: Arctic Ocean: Canada Basin | collected... | reverse complement strand
GTGGATCGACCGCAGCATCCACGCGATCCGATCGAACTTCATGAAACCCGACTTGCGGGCGGTGATGGAGCAGGTGGCACCGGACGGTGCGTTGCTCGACCACTTCGACGGTCGCACTCTCAACCCCGGTCACGCGATGGAGGCCGCGTGGTTCGTGATGACCGAGGGTCGGCACCGCGGCGACAACTCACTGATCCAGACCGGCCTCGACATGCTGGACTGGACGTGGGAACGCGGCTGGGACGGGGAGCATGGCGGCATCCTCTACTTTGTCGACCTGCACGGCAAACCGGTGCAGGAGTACTGGCACGACATGAAGTTCTGGTGGCCGCACAACGAGACGATCCTCGCGACGCTGCTCGCGTACCACTTGACCGGCGATGCGAAGTACGCGAATTGGCACGCACAGGTTCACGACTGGTCCTACCGACACTTCCCAGATCCCGAACACGGCGAGTGGTACGGCTACCTGCACCGCGACGGCAGCGCGTCGGTCCGCTTGAAAGGCAACCTCTGGAAAGGTCCCTTCCATCTACCCCGGATGCAGCTGCTGTGCTGGAAACTCACCGAGCAGCTAGTTGCCGGCAATCCAGACCACCACGGCTAGGATTCCCGCCAACTGATGGCTGGGGCGATCGTCGAATTCCAAGGAGTGACCGAACGTGCGCTCCGCTCGTTCGGACTGCTCAGCGGAGTCCACCCGACCACCCTCGACCGCCGCATCGACCGAGCTCCCTCATCGACGTGATCGCGATCTCCCGGAGATGAGGCGGTTCCTCGACTGGATTCGCCGTCGGGCCTGAGCGGGACATGGCGATGAGACCGGCATCCGGGAGAAATTTCGCTTCAGCGGTTGCCACGCATATCACGATGTGGTGATATCTTAATCTCATGACCGACCTCTTGATCCTCCAGACGACCCTGAAGCTGCTGTCGGACCCGACCCGACTGCGGCTCCTGTCGCTGTTGTCGATTGAAGAGATTGCAGTACAAGAACTTGTATCGATCACCGGTCTGGCCCAGAGCCGCATCAGCAACCACCTGGCCCTGCTCAAGCGGGCCGGGCTGGTGCTGGATCGAAGAGAGGGATCGTGGGGGTTCTACCGGCTGGCGGATCCAACCGCTGAGGGGTCGCTGACCCCGGAGCTGTACGAAGCGACCATCCGGCCCTTCCTCCAGAGCGATGAAGGCCGCCGTGACGCCGCGGCGCTCGACACCGTTCGCGAGCAGCGCCGGGAGCGCAGTCGCAGGACCCACGACGCGCTGGCGGACCGCTGGGTCGAAGTCGGACAGGAGTTCCGCACCGGCAGTCTCCGGGCGGAGGCCTGCTCCGCGCTCTTGCCTTCGGGTCTGACCGTCGCCGACCTCGGCTGCGGCGCCGGATACCTCAGCGCCTTCCTCGCGGAGCGTGGCATCCGCGTTCTCGCCGTCGACCACTCGCAGAAGATGCTCGACGCGGCTCAGGCTCGCCTCGAGAACGAGGCCGCCAGGGAAACCGTCGAGTTCCGCCGCGGGGAGATGGAACAGCTGCCCCTCGCCGACGACGAGGTCGACGGCGCTTTCGCGAATCTCGTGTGGCACCACCTCGCCGACATGGATCGCGCCGCCCGCGAGCTCGCCCGCGTGATCCGACCGGGAGGCACCGCGGTAATCACAGACCTCCTCCCCCACGACGAGGATTGGATGCGCGAAGAGATGGGCGACTACCGCCTCGGGTTGCGACCCGAGGACGTGATGGGCGCGCTGGCACGTGCCGGCTTCGCCAACCTTCAAATCGAATCCGTTCACGACCAATACGTCGTGCAGAGCCCACGAGGTGAAGAGTCGGCACTCCCGCTCTTCCTGGTGCGCGGCACGACGCCGAATCCGAATTCTCATTCATAACCCAACCACTTCATCTGGAGCTGCGATGACCGCTACCAAGAACACGCTGAACGACTTCAAGGTCAAGGACCTGAACCTCGCCGACTGGGGCCGCAAAGAGATCGACATGGCCGAGATCGAGATGCCCGGCCTCATGGCTCTGCGCGCCGAATACAAGGCCGAGCAACCACTCGCAGGCGCGCGGATCATGGGCTCGCTGCACATGACGATTCAGACCGCCGTGCTGATCGAGACGCTGACCACGCTCGGTGCCCAGGTGCGCTGGGCGTCGTGCAACATCTTCTCGACGCAGGATCACGCCGCCGCCGCGGTCGCCATCGGCCCCACCGGCACCGTAGACGACCCGGAAGGCGTGCCGGTGTTCGCCTGGATGGGCGAGTCCCTCGAAGAATACTGGTGGTGCACCGAGCAGGCGCTGACCTGGCCGGACGGCCCGCCGAACATGATCCTCGACGACGGTGGCGACGCCACCATGATGGTGCTGAAGGGCGCCGAGTGGGAGTCCAAGGGCGTCCCGACTCCGACCGACGACGACGCGGAAGACTGGGCCGAGCTTCTCAAGCTGATGGCGAAGTCCTGCACCGGGGACAAGTGGCAGAACATCCGCTCGTCCATCAAGGGCGTGTCGGAAGAGACCACCACCGGAGTCCACCGCCTCTACCAGATGCAGAAGGCGGGCGAGTTGCCGTTCCCGGCGATGAACGTCAACGACTCGGTGACGAAGAGCAAGTTCGACAACGTCTACGGCTGCCGACACTCGCTCGTCGACGGCATCATGCGGGCGACGGACGTCATGCTGTCTGGCAAGGTCGCCGTCGTCTGCGGCTACGGCGACGTCGGCAAGGGCTGCGCCCAGTCACTGCGCGCACAGGGTGCCCGCGTCGTCGTGACCGAGATCGACCCGATCTGCGCGCTGCAGGCGCTGATGGAAGGCTACGAGGTCAACACGCTGGCGAACCACGTCGCCACCGCTGACGTGTTCGTGACGACGACCGGCAACTACAACATCATCACCGCCGACGACATGGCGAAGATGAAGCACAACGCGATCGTCGGCAACATCGGCCACTTCGACAACGAGATCGACATGGCTGGACTCGCGAAGATGGACGGCGTTACCAAGGTCAACATCAAGAACCCGCAGGAGCACGGCAACATGGTCGACCAGTGGAACTTCGCCGACGGTCACTCGGTGATCGTTCTGGCCGAGGGTCGCCTGCTGAACCTCGCCTGCGCCACCGGACACCCGAGCTTCGTGATGTCGAACAGCTTCAGCAACCAGGTCATCGCGCAGATCGAGCTGTTCAAGAACCCCACGGGCTACAAGAACGAGGTCTACGTGCTGCCGAAGCACCTCGACGAGAAGGTCGCGCGACTGCATCTCGGCAAGTTGGGCGCAAAGTTGACGACGCTGACCAAGGAGCAATCTGACTACATCAACGTGCCGATCGAAGGTCCGTACAAGCCGGAACGCTACCGGTACTAGCAAGAACCAGTTCTCGATGACGCGCCCTCGCTCCGGTTCTCCGGGATGAGGGCGCGGCTCTGTACCAATCAGCGGCGGCGCAGCGGCGGCGCAGCTCCCGCGCGAGTCCCCGGCGCCGCGACTCGTAGTTCCGCCTGCGGCTCGCGTACCGTTTCGCTCGCGTCAGGGTGAGGAGTCCCCCTACCACCGAGATAACGATGAACACGACACCGAACATGTTCATCCCGGAGGGCATCATGTTCAGCGCGAACACGCCCATGACACACCCGCCGACCATCACGAAACCCGCGTTCGCGACGCTCGGCACGTGACCCGTCCGTGCTTGTCCGTCCTCATCATCCCCTCGCGCTCCATGCTCCACTCGCGGTCGATCCGCTCGAGCTCGTTCTGCATCTTGATGGTCTCGACGTCGTCCTTCATCTCATGAACGGTCTCGAGCACGCTGGTGAAGTACGCGCTGTCAGTCTTCTGGATCTCGAGGCGCGATTCGCAAAACGTGCAGGTGACGAATCGTGTCTTGTGGGGCACTTCGAGCGGCGCGCCACAGTTGTTGCAGGAGACGTTGAGAACTTTCATCGTGGACGGGAAAGAAGATCGAGTAGAGCACGCGCACGGCGAGCACTTCGGAGGATACCCTCTCGTCGCGCGGCGCACACTAGAGACGCCGCGCAGCGCCATGACCCGAGTCATCTCCGCACAAGACGTCACCGTCACGTTCCCACAGGGCTTTCGCAAGCCGCCGTTCCAGGCACTCGACGGGCTGAGCGTGCACGTGAACGCCGGCGAGATCGTCGGCATTCTCGGACCCAACTGTTCCGGGAAGACCACGCTGCTGCGCGTGCTCGCCGGCCTGTTGCGTCCCGCGCGCGGGGAAGCGACCGTTCTCGACCGACAGCCCAGCGACCGATCACTCGTCAGTCGGGTGGGCTACCAACCTGAGGGAGCGATGCCGTTTCCGACCCTGAGCGGCGTCGAGTTCCTGCACTACATGGGCGATCTGATGCAACTGCCCACGAAAACCACCCGCGACTCTTCGCGAGCGTGGCTCGACCGACTCGGACTCGGCGACACCGGTCGCAAGAAGATCCGCGACTACAGCACCGGCATGCGTCGCCGACTGGCATTGGCGGCCTCGCTCCTCGCCGATCCGGAAGTTCTCCTCCTCGACGAACCGACGTCCGGTCTCGACCCGGACGGTTCGCTGCTCGTCATGGACATCCTTCGCGAACGTGCAGAGGCCGGGACCTCAGTCCTCCTCGCGTCGCACCATCTGCAGGAAGTCGAGCAGACCTGCCAGCGCATCTACCTGCTCAGCGATGGTCGCGTCGTCAGCGAGGGCACCCTCGACGATCTTCTCGGCACGGGCGATACCCACCTCGTCGTCCGCGATCTCGACGCGGCGGGCTTCGACGCGGTCGAACGGGTCGTGCGCGAATCCGGCGGCAAGGTGGTACGCCGCGGCGAGGAACGCGAGCACCTGTTCGCCCTGTTCCGACGCGTACGCGAAGGCGAAGCGGAGGACGGCCAGCGTTGAGGATCTTCATGCTGAGCTTCCGCGCGAGCGCTCGCGGTCTGGTGGTCCCACTGATCGGCGCCCTGCTGCTATGCGCGCTGTGCCTCCAGTTGGTACCGTTCCAGACAGACACCGGCGTCGACCGCGCGACCGGGCAGTGGCTACACCTCCCTGGACTGCTCCTCGTCGCGGCGGTGCTCGGCGCGGCACTCGAAGGCTGGCCACTCTTCAGCCGCGCTCGACCCGGATTCACGTGGATCCTCCGTGTCGAGAACCGTCCGCTACACGGTTGCCTGGCCGCCGCGCTCGGCAGCATGGCGGCGCTAGCCGTCGCGCTGACGCTCGCCGGCTTGTCGTTCGCTACGCTCCTCATCGTGCTCGACGTCGACCAGGGGGACGCACGGCGTCGAACATCCGTGCAGCTTCGGCAGCAGCGCCCATACCTCGACAACAAGCAGGACACCCTCGTGTTCCTCACCGGTGACGCGGATCCCGTGGGCTCCATTCGCCTGCGACCGGACGCCTTCCTCTCGGGCCGCGACTTCCGCGTGGCGAAGATCGAAGTCCGCGTCGACGGCGAGAAGCTGCACGAGGGTTGGCTCGACAACGCCGGCGACACCGTCAAGTTCGACCTCGTGCCGCCGCGACGGGTTCGCGAGATCGAGGTCCGACGCAAGCCCGGCCCCGGCCTCCTCCTTCGGGTAACCTCGGACAGGCTCGAGGTCGAATCGAGCGAACCGCGATCCGCGGTGATCAACTGCATCCTCGCCCTCCTCTCCTACCTCATCCCGGCGTCCCTCGCGCTCGCCGTCATGATCGTCGGCCACGCGCATCTCGCGATGCCGGTGAACTTCACCGCGGGCCTCGTCGCGTGCCTGCTCGCGACGCTGCTCGAGCTCGCGCCGACGAACGCCGCGATCACGACGTTCGCCCGGGGTCGGTGGTTGCCAGGGGAAGGGCTGGCGGCGGACGGACTGCCGGCCGTGGCGGGGGCGGTCGCGCTCACCGCGCTCACGGCCCTGGGACACTGGCTGGGTGCGGTGCGCCGCACGGGACTCCAGTGACCGACCCCGCGTGCTTCTCGCATCCTAGGAAATGGGGGGCGACTGTCGGAAACTGATGCCATGCGCGGCTTGCTGCTGATCTCCGGGCCCCTCCTCCTCGCCGGCGGGAGCTACCTCTCGCCGCCGCGCGTTCCGCTGCACGAGCGGGGCCGGGACCTGGTTCGTCCGCTGATCCTGCCCATGGTCTGGAAAGGCCTCGAATCCGCCCAGCGCGACGGCACGCCGGAGGAGTACGTGGCCCGTGGCCGCGTCCTGATGAAGCTCGTGCCCCGCTGGACGGACGGCCACGTGCACATGGCAGGGCAGCTGGCTTTCGAGGCCTCCCTCGCCCAGCGAGACGAGGGCGCCGCGCTCGACCGGCTGATGGCCGCCCTGGCGTACCTGGACGAGGTGCGCGCTGGCATCGAGGACGCCGCGGCGATCGAGACCATCCTCGAGAACCAGGCGCGGTTCCTCTACGTCCGCTGCTCGCAGAACCCGGTTCTGGCCAAGGGCTTCCATCGCCGGACAGGGGTCTCTCCAACCGTCTGGGCCACCGGCTATCTGCGGAAGATCCCGAGGCTCGAAGGCTCGGCCTTTCTCAAGACGGCGCTCTGCTTCAGCCTGATCGCAGGCCTGGTCATCGACATCCGCCTGAAGGAACCGGTCGACAGGCTCCTCGCCTCTTTGGACACGGCGGTCCACCTGCTCGACGAACTGCGAGACGAGGATCTGGCGGAGCAGTGGCGGGCCTCACTACAGAAAGTGCGCAACTACTTGACCCGGCGCGACAAAGAATTGTACAGCAGAATGAAGTCCGACCCGAGGTTGGAAGACTTCCTCGAGGCGTTCGAAACGCCGACCCCCCAGCGCAAGTGACCCCCATCTCCTGACGCATGCCCGAATGGCTGACAGAGTGGTTCTCGACCGATCCGAGCTACTCGTACGTCGCCGTCGCTGCACTCTTCATCCTGTGCGGGATCGGGCTGCCCCTCCCCGAGGAGATCATTCTCGTGTCCGCAGGCTACCTCTGCTACCAGGGGCACGCGGACTACTGGGTCATGACGTTGGTCTCTGCGGGGGCGATCCTGGTCGGCGACGTCATCCCATTCCTGCTCGGCAACCTCTTCGGACCGCGGCTGCTACGCCTGCGGTGGCTCCGCCTCGTGATCAACCGCCAGCGGCTGGCCACCTTCAACCGCTGGTTCCGGCGCCGCGGCGACATGGTCATCCTCATCGCCCGCTTCATCCCAGGCCTGCGCGTCGTGGCTTTCTTCACGGGAGGCACGATGCGGATGAAGTGGCGGCGATTCCTGCTGCTCGACACCTGCGGTATTGCCCTGACCGCGCCGACGTTCGTGTTCGTCGGCTGGCACTTCGGCGACCGGATCCACGAGGCGTTCCGCTGGGTGCAGACCGTCGAGGGGGCCATTCTCTACGGCGGACTCGCGACGGTCATCACCTTCGTGCTCTGGTACTGGCTGCGCAAGCGCGCCCGGAGCCGGATGACCGCTGGCCCCAAGGAGACGTTCGTCGAACCATCACGGTCGGCGACCGTGGATTCGGCCCACGACGTCCATCCGGAGGCGCCCGCGACGGATCTCGTGGTGGAAACCGACCAGACGACCCGTCCAGGGGCCGATCCCGCGCCGGGAGACCCCGAAGAGCAGGCCGAGCCCGGCGTGAGTATTCCACAACCGGATCGGGGGCCCGACGCGGACCGAAAAGCCCGAAAGTACCTGGAACAACCGTTCGAAACGGACGACGCTGGCCCAGACGCTGGATCCGACGGCGACGCCCACGAGTCTTGACACCCGTGCGATCCTGCGTCGGGCGGTGACGCCAAGACTCCGCACCCCGACGCAGGCCGAATCGGGGATCGGTGGACGGCGGGATCTGTTTGGAATCCGGTACGACCGCTGGTTATGGTTCGCGGCCCTTAAAACTCCAAAGGCTTCCCCCAGCGCGTTTAGCGGGAGGCCGGCCCCCTTTCGAATCGAGTGTACTGATGGTCTGGACCTTCACGATTCTCTCTCTGCTCATCTCCCTCGGCGCCATCGGTGTCGCCCTCAAGCTCTACAGGGGCATCATGGAGAAGGACCCGGGCGACGAGACGATGCAAAAGCTCGCCAGGGCCATCCAGGTCGGCGCCAAGGCGTTCCTGCACGCAGAGTACAAGTGGCTCGGCATCTTTGTCGGGGCGGTGTTCCTGTTGATGTGGATGAACCCCCACTTCGGAATCACGATGGCGCTGCCGTTCGGGCTCGGGGCCTGCGCCTCTGCCCTGGCCGGATACTTCGGCATGCACACGGCCACGCGCGCCGCGGTGCGCACGACGCAGGCGGCGAAGACCAGCCTCGGAGCGGCGCTCGACGTGGCGTTCCAGTCCGGCACGGTGATGGGAATGACCGTAGTGGGACTCGGCTTGTTCGGCATCTCGGTCCTCGTCATGATCGCGTACGGGTCGGCTGCCGACATGGGCACGGCGCTGGAACAGAACCTCGACCGCATCATGGCGTTCTCGTTCGGAGCTTCCTCCATCGCGCTGTTCGCTCGCGTCGGTGGCGGCATCTACACGAAGGCCGCGGACGTCGGTGCGGACCTCGTCGGCAAGCTCGAGGCCGGCATCCCCGAAGATGACCCGCGCAACCCAGCGACCATCGCGGACAACGTCGGCGACAACGTGGGTGACGTCGCGGGCATGGGCGCGGACCTGTTCGAGAGCTTCGTCGGCGCGATCCTCGCGACGATCGTGCTCGGCCTCGCCGTGACCACGGGCATGGATATGGCGGTCGCTGAAGGCGCGTCAATGAGCCCCAAGGACTACTCCGCCATCAGCCTGATCGTCTATCCAATAGCCCTCGCAAGCGCGGGCATCATCGCGTCCTACATGGGAACGAAACGAGTCAAGACGGACGACGAGTCCAAACTGGCCCACGCCCTGCACAGCGGTCTGATCGCGGCATCCGTCATCCTGACCGTGTTCATGGTGATCCTCACCTGGATCATCGACCCGCACTACACCAAGGTCGACGGAACCACGGTGACCGAGTTCGGCAAGTGGTCGATCTTCATGGCGATGGTCATCGGCCTGTTCCTCGGCGTCCTCATCGGCCTGGTCACCGAGTACTACACGTCGGAGCAACGCAGTCCCGTGCACAAGATCGCCGAGCAGAGCGAGACCGGACCGGCGACGAACATCATCGCCGGCCTGGCGAATGGCATGTTCTCGACCCGGGCCCCGTCCTCTTGATCCGTTTCGGGATCTACGGGTGCAACGAATTCGCCGGCATCTACGGCATCTGCATCGCCGCGGTGGGCATGCTCGCCACCCTGGGCATCTCGCTCGGCGTCGACGCTTTCGGCCCCGTTGCCGACAACGCCGGCGGCATGGCAGAGATGGCGCACTGCGACCCGGAAGTCCGCAAGCGCACGGACGCGCTGGATGCCACGGGCAACACGACCGCCGCGATCGGCAAGGGATTCGCGATCGGCTCGGCCGCGCTCACGGCACTCGCGCTCTTCAACGCGTTTACGCTCAAGGCCAACGTCACGATGAACCTCGACAATCCCACCGTGACGATCGGCATCCTGATCGGCGGGATGCTGCCGTTCCTGTTCTCCGCGTTCGCCATGAGCGCGGTGGGCAAGGCCGCCAAGGACATGGTCGACGAGGTTCGTCGCCAGTTCAAAGAGATCCCCGGCATCATGGAGGGAACAGCAGATCCCGACTACGAGCGGTGCATCGAGATCTCGACCAAAGGCGCGCTGACACAGATGATCCTGCCCGGCCTGCTCGCGGTTCTCTCGCCGATCATCGTCGGCGTGGCCCTCGGCCCTGCCGGTGTCGGTGGCTTGCTCGCTGGCGCCCTTGCCTCCGGCGTGATGATGGCGCTGTTCATGTCGAACTCGGGCGGTGCCTGGGACAATGCCAAGAAGTACATCGAGTCCGGTCATCACGGCGGCAAGGGCTCCGACCCGCACACGGCCGCTGTCATCGGCGACACCGTCGGCGATCCGTTCAAGGACACCGCCGGCCCGTCCATCAACATTCTCATCAAGCTGATGAGCATCGCTTCTCTCCTGGCGCTGCCACTGTTCAAGGCCGGCAGCGGAGCCTAGATTCGACCCCGGGGCCTCCTGGTGGCCGGGAAAACTGTTATCCTTGCTACTCGAAGAACACCCCTTGTCAGACCAGCCAAAGAATGAATCTGAGACGCTCGCCCTGAGCCTCGCGCAGATACTCGACGAAAAACAGGGCACCGACATCGCGATCCTCGACGTTTCCGCGCCGTTGGCGATCGCCGATCACTTCGTGATCGCCTCGGCACGCAACGGTCGCCATGCCAACGCATTGGCCAGGGCCCTCGACCTGACGATGAAGCACCGCGGGACGCTGCGGCGAAACGTCGCTGGCATGGAGGGCGAGGGCGGCTGGATCCTGTTGGATTTCAACACAGTCGTGGTCCACGTGTTCTCGCCTGAGGCACGCGAGTTCTACAGTCTCGAGAGCCTCTGGGCCGACGTGCCGCGATTGGACTTCACTCCGCAGGAAATACAGCCTCAGCAGGACGAGGGCTGGCTCTCCGAACCGGAGGAATCGTATCCCGACTCAATCGGGAACCTCTGAGTTCCGAAGAGTGAGTAGGGCCCCGGCACCGCAGGAGCCATGATCCCGTCGTGAACCATCCGTGGATAGATTTCGGCCAAGGCGCGCTCGATCAGGCGCAGACCCAGGGCAAGCCGATCCTGATGGTGCTCACCGTTCCCTGGTGCGCACACTGCAGAGACCTGCTGGAGACGACGTTCGCCGATCCGAAGGTGCTCGAAGTGATCGAGAGCCACTACATCCCCGTCCAAGTCGACGCGGACCGGAGGCCCGATGTCAACGATCGCTACGGCACGGGTGGTTGGCCAACGATTTCGTACCTGACTCCGAACGCCGACCTGATCACGCAGGATCGTTTCCTCGGACCTGATGAGATGCACCGGCGGCTGTTGATGGTCGCCGCGCAGTTCAGCGAGCATCGGGAGAAGATCGACGCCAGCATCCGCGAGTTGTGGAACAAGAAGTCGGACGGCGCGAAGGGAAGCGGAGAGCTGACGACGCAGATCGTCGAAGACGTGGTCGACGCGATCTACGAGAAGTTCGACCACCGGTACGGCGGCTGGGGCGAGAGCTCGAAGTTCCCCCACACCGAGGCGCTCGACTTCGCGCTCGTCAATGTCGCGAAGCGGCAGGACCAGCGGATGAAGGCAGTCGTCAGCCTGACCCTGGACAAGATGATTGAAGGCGCCATCCACGATGCGATCGACGGGGGCTTCTTCCGATTCTCGAAGACCCCGGATTGGCGCGCTCCGAACTTTGAAAAGGTCCTCGACGCGAACTCACAGCGGCTGCGGTGCTACCTCGAGGCCTACCAGTTGTTCGGCAATGAAGCGTACCGGTCGACGGCAGAGGGCATCGTCGGTTGGATGTTGAACTTCATGGTCGACCCGGAGACCGATGCGTTCTGCGGGAGTCAGGAGGACGACGCGGACTACTACTCCCTGAACGCCGAGGACCGAAAGACCCGGGAGGTGCCGCGCCTCGACAAGACGATCTACACGAACTGGAACTCGATGGCGATCTCGTCCCTGCTCAAGGCGTCCGTCGTCCTCGAGCGACCCGATCTGAGAGATCGCGCGACGCACGCGCTGAGCTTCTTGCTCGAGAATCTGTACGACGGCGAGGGCACGGTCTACCACTACTGGGACGGGACGTACCACTTGCCGGGCCTGCTCGCCGACCAGGCGTACCTGATCCGCGCGTTGATCGATGTCTCACAGCACACGGGCAACGCAGATCTGCTGATCCCGGCCGAAGCGATCGCCGAACTGGCGATGGAGCGCCAAAAATCGCCGGACGGCGGCTTCTTCGACATCCTGCGGGACGATCAGGGCGAAGGTCCGATGCGGCGACGCAATCGGAGCATCCTGGAGAACGCCGTGATGGCCGAATCATTCGTGCGGCTGAGCTACCTGTCCCGGCGCCCCGAGTTCTACGAGGAAGCGATCCGCACGCTGGAGTCGTTCATCAACGACTACAAGGAGTTCGGCTACTACGTCGCCGCCTACGGGCGCGCGGTCGACCTGGTATTCTACCCACCGTTGACCGTAACCATCGTCGGCGGTCGCGACAGCGCCGAGGCTGACGCGCTGCGCAAGGCCGCGTTGG
>Ga0114996_10007684_pt1 | contig 12145 bp, 13 predicted proteins | sample ArcticOcean_MG_C_4_FD_87039 | JGI IMG/M metagenome (GOLD analysis project Ga0114996, IMG submission 87039) | Marine microbial communities from western Arctic Ocean - ArcticOcean_MG_CB4_134 | ecosystem: Environmental > Aquatic > Marine > Oceanic | place: Arctic Ocean: Canada Basin | collected... | reverse complement strand
GGCATAGGCAATGCCATCGTTGACACAGAAGTACTCGTCGACGACTTCCTTCTCACAGCCCACGGGCTAGAGAAAGGTGTCATGACCCTGGTCTCCACCGAAGCGCAGCTTGCATTGCTGGCAGGCCTCGCGGGACACGATCAGCACGGAGCTGCGGGAGGCTCAGCCGCCAACACAATGGTTGGAGTGTCTCAGTTCGGCGGAAGCGCGTTCTTCTCAGGCAAAATCGGCAAAGACCTATCTGGAGCCCTCTATCGCAAGAGCATGAGTGACGTTGGAGTGGGGTTCGATTTCCAAGCCGCCGATTCGTTGCCAACCGGAACGTGCTTGATCCTCGTCACCAAAGACGGAGAGCGGACGATGCAGACCTCGCTGAGCGCCGCTGCCGAGCTAGGGCCGCACGACGTCGATGCCGCTCAGATCGCGGCTAGCAAATACGTCTACGTGGAGGGCTATCTTTTCGGGTCGCCCACCGGGGCACAGGCCGCGATAAAATCGATGGAAGTCGCGAAGGAGGCAGGAGCAACCGTCTCGTTAACTTTGTCGGATCCTGGCATGGCGGAGCACTTCATCGAGCCATTCAAAGACGCGACCAAGAAGTACGTGGACGTGCTCTTCTGCAATCAGTTCGAAGCGATGATCTACGCTGGCACACAGAACCGAGAAGCTGCGCTCAAAGCTCTCGGTCGAGATTCCCCACAGGTGTTCATGACCTGTGGGGGCGACGGTTCCATGATCTTGGACAAGGGCAAGGTGACTCATATTCCGGGCTACAGGGTCCCTGTCGTCGACACCACCGGAGCAGGAGACATCTATGCAGCAGGAGTCTTATATGGGCTCAGCCATGACATAGACATCGCGTCGGCAGGCAAATTAGGATCGTTCGCCTCGGCCCGCATCGTTTCGCAAATGGGACCAAGGCTTTCGGAGCACCTTGGCGAGCACATCAGTTTAATTCTCGACGGGGCACAACCCACGGATCAACTCTAGCAAGTATTGCCATTGCCTCACGAGGGACGAACAATTATTTCTTCCATAGCCGATCGCTCGCGATAGCGGCACCTTCGGCCATCGATTCAAGCTTCTTGAACACGATACCGGGATCCATCTTACCGAACCCGGCAAACGTACCAAATCCGCAATCCGTGCCCGCCAATACACGGTCTCGCCCCACTATCTCGGTGAATTGCTCAATGCGTTGCGCCACCAGCTCCGGGTGCTCCACGAAGTTGGATGTCGAATCGAGCACGCCAGGAATCAGCACCACATCGTCGGGGATTTTCGCATCCCTCCACACCTTCCATTCATGGGCGTGCCGCGGGTTTGAAGCCTCAAACTGGTAAGCCTGCGGTTTCGCTTTCATCAGGATCGGCATGATCTTCTCGACAGGGATATCGTTGACGTGCGGGCCTTCGTAGTTCCCCCAACACACATGTAGGCGAGTCGTCGCGGCGGCCACGTTCGTCAGCGCGTAGTTCAGCGCTTCCACCTGACCCTCTGCACGCTTCAGAAAGTCGTCCTCAGGCAGGTCTTGGAACGCTGTGTGGTGAGCCATAGCCAGGTCAGGACAATCCACCTGCAGCAAGAACCCCGCACCAACGATGGCTTCATACTCCTCTTTCATCACGTTTGCGAGGGCCTCGATATACTTCTCGTGCGAGGAGTAATACTGGTTCGGTTGGAACACCGAAATCACTCCTGGGGAAGCAGCGGTCATGAATACCTCCTCCAGCGAGGCTGCGTCCGCGGCAACGCGCAAGTTCTGAAGGTCCTTCACTAGCCGCTGACGATCCTTGACCTGGATTGGCCCGATGCAGGCAGCGCGTGCGATCGCTTGGGGCCCCGTCATTCGTGACATTTTCTCCCGAAATTCCGGGTACGGCGCCACGTCAAGATTCGGCTTTCGCTCCGTACTACCCCCAAACCCAGTGAGACGATCAGTAATGTAAGTTGAGTAGCTGAGTTTGCTCATCTCCCCGTCGCTTGCAACGTCGATTCCTGACGCCACCTGCTTGGCAACTACTTCGCTCACCGCCCGCCCGACTTCTATGTCGAACAACAGGGAATCGACACTCTCGCCGCGGCTAACGGCAAGGAGCATCTCAGCGACTTTGGGATCGCGCGGCAAACTGCCGACATGCGTGGTCAGAATCCGATCGGTGCTGAGTTTCATCGCGCTCCTCAACGGACATGGTCTGCGGATTATAATCCCGACCATGCTGGACCCTTCTTCGCTCACTATACGGTGCTCAACAGAGCCTCACGACCTAGATGCCACCATGGCAGTCCGATGGCCAGTATTTGTGGAAGAGCAAGGCGTTCCCGCTGACGAGGAACGAGACGCGTCGGATCTGACGGCCGTCCACACACTGGCAGAGATCGACGGTCGAGTCGTCGGGACAGGCCGCTTGGTGCTCAAAGGCGACCAGGCGGGCCACATCGGCCGGATAGCCGTCCTCCCCGATTACCGCCATCGCGGCATTGCGACCCGCATCATCGCGATGCTTGAACAACAAGCCTCCGCACGCGGCTTCAACCACATTACGTTGCACGCGCAGACCTACGTCCGGGAGTTATACGAGAAGTGCGGCTACGTCGTATCTGGCCCGCAATTTCTAGAGGCAGGAATCGACCACCTACCGATGGCCAAGCGGCTGTAACACCTCTCTGCGGTTCCAGCGCGAGGAGGGAACGTACCGACTCTCGTCTCTCTGGCCGAAACCAGAACACATGGAACCATAGCCCTTGCCGACCCTGCCCTTCGACGAAATCCATCAACGACCACACACATTGAGAAGGTCACCCAGCAATGAGTCTCCTCATCAGTGACTTCCATCCTCGGAGCCGATTGACCGGATGGAACGCTCGCGACACATTATCAAGCCCCCCAAGCTCATCCTCCGTCAAATCGATGTCAGCCGCCTCCGCATTCTGCTCAACCTGCCACACGCTCTTAGCACCCGGTATGGCCGCAACTGCGGGTTGGCGCACGATCCACGCCAACGCAATCTGCGCTGGCGTGACTCGGTGAGCATGTGCGATCTGCTGCAGGGCTTCGAGCACCGGCTTTGCACGTCGGATGTTCTCCGAGGTGAATAGCGAATTGAAGCGACGGAACCCGCCTGGCAAATTGGAAGAGCTGTAGCGACCAGACAGCAAGCCCTGAGCAAGCGGGCTGTATGCGAGAACCATCCGATCGTTCGTTTGGGCGAACGGAATCAGGTCATCTTCAGGTTGCCGTCGGAGTAAGTTGTAGGACACCTGATTCGAGATGACCGGTGCACCCAGAGCATCGTCTGCCCGTCTCCAACGCCGCAGCCCGAAGTTGCTCACACCTACTTCGTTGACTAACCCCGCTTCTCGAACATCACGCATACCAGCCATCGTCCACGATAGCGGCATCAATGGGTTGGGCCAATGCACCTGGTAAAGCTCGACATGATCCATGGCGAGCCTGCTAAACGAGCGTCGTACGGTTGCGGCCACCTGTCGACGAAGCCCATGAGATGGCCAAAGCTTGGTGGCGACGTATGCCTCAGAGCGCCTGCTACCCAACGCTTGACCAAGAATGGACTCGGAGAGGCCGTTGCCGTAAATCTCAGCGGTGTCGAAAAGGGTGATCCCCAACTCAAGGGCACGATTGACAATGGCATAGGCCTCGTCAGTGTCGAACTCGGTACCCCAACCCCAGGACTTCGACCCGAACTGCCAAGCCCCCAGCCCTACAACCGAAACTTGCCGACCGGCAATAGTGAGATAGCGCATTGAACCAGTATGCCAGCCGATTTGGCCGGACGAGAGGGACTAGTTGGTACAGAAATCGGGGCCTCTGAACAGGCCCCGATTTCTGTACCAACGATTGCGATTGACTACATTTAAGCGCCGGCCGAGCCAGCTACTGCTGAGCGCCGGCCGAGCCAGCTACTGCGCCCACTTCCTCGGTGTCCCCATAACCAAATTTGTAATCCGGGTCCTCGTACGCCCCTTCGGGCATGAGGCTCTTGAGTCCACGCTTAGCCAGTTCTTCTTCGAATTTCTCGCGGATCCACGGCTCTTCGTACGGGTACTGGATCGTGTCACGAACGCGATCCGTCACTTCATCACTATGCCCAGAGAACTGCGGCAGCGGCGCCAGTGCCAGGTAACGCGCAGGTGTCTGGCTGGTGTTGAAGTGCTGATGGAACCAACGGTCGGGAGGAGTGAACATGCTCCCTTCGTGCCATGGGGCGATGATCTTCTCGCCACCTTCTGGCCACATAATGGAGTAGCCCTCGCCTGCAGGTATCACGATCACTCGACCCGGCCCATGCCGGTGCCCTTTCTTGTACGTGCCGGGCGGGAAGACGGACATGTGACCGCCCATTTGTGAGTTCGGGAACGAAACGTCAACGACGTGGCCGCCTCCGCCTCGCTGGCGGTGGGGCACCAAGTCCTCCCATGCCCCCATATCGGTGAAGAAATTTCCGTACCACGTCGCCCCTCGCCCCATGCTAGGCGACCGCTTGGCAACGGCGTATAGCTCATCCTCGCGTGGTTGCAGTAACTCAGGGTGAGCGAACGAGTTGTTGAAGTAGAAATCAGGGTCGGGCTCCAGTGACATCGCGACGGGCAAGTAATTGTTGTGGAGCAGCCGCAAGGCCTGATCCCCTCGCGCGTTGGCGAATTGCCGGTACGCTCCGCGAGGAATCAAAAATAGGCTACGGGGGCCAAACTCAAAACTGTGCTTCGAAACACCATCTGCCCATACCGTGCAGATCCCATTCCCCATCAGGGTGTAAATCACCTCATCTAGAGCAAATTTCATGGGAGGAACCGTGCTACCAGCAGGGATCTCGGTGATCCTAGCCTCGGCAACGCCCTCCATCCCTGAAACCTGAATGAACGCAGCGTTGCACTCACGCTCGTCCCATGGAGCAACCTCTACTGTTTTGAGATCCTCAATGTAGGCTCCGCGATGAATCGGCAATCCATGGGACTCCATCCAACGGTCGTAAACGAACTTCCCATCGCGGCCACCGCCACGAGCTACCTGATCCACGCCATTGTTTTGTGTCATTTGATGCGCTCCGTTCTAGATCTGTTGGTCTACCGTGGGTAGCCCCGCAAGCATGGGCATACGTCTCAACACTTATAACTGACACTGGGCCTTGACGCAAACAATGGGAGGATATGGTGCCCACAAGACTTTCATTTCATCTTCACCTCAAACGTCCCCACCAAATCACGTACTTCAATAGCACCACTCTCAAGTATCGCGCCACGTGCAAACCGTCGATCTCGACTCGCGACGCTTACTGAAAGGATGCGCCGCCCGCCTATGAGCTCTTCTTCGTAATCCTCAGCACGTTCAGCGTCCAAACCACGATCGCCGGCCGACATCGCGCCAAACCATGCACCGAACGCCGCCCCGAACTTCCAGACCGTCGCCGTAAAGAACACCTTCACGTTGACGTCCACCGGCAACATAAACAGCAAGACGAGCGCAGGAACCTCGAAGATCAATGCCCCAATGACCCCCCACTTCACCGCAGCCCTCAGCATCACCTCCCCGCGATGTTTGAAACGAATAGGAGCATCGTACGGGTCATGTGATCTGCGCAGGACCGTCGCATCGTAAGCGGCGTCGGTCAGGATATTTCTAGCCGACTGAGCGCCATGCTCCTGTTCGAACAGCCCAACTAACGTGCTCAACCAGGCCCACTCACGGTGAGCTCACGCCTAAAAAACTCGCTGACTTTCGCAAGCGAGTCCGTCCCAGCATGCTCACGCCATCGATCAAGGTTGAACGGATCGTTGAACGCATGGTTCGCGCCTTCGTACCGATGGAACTCGTAAACCTTCTTGTGCTTGACGAGCTCCTCTTCCAGACGATCGACCGCAGCAGGTGTTGGGTTGTAATCATCGTTGCCAAAATAACCAGCTAGCGCACAATTCAGATGGTTCGTCTGCGCCAACGGCGGCAACCCATCGCCCCAGGACAATTCGATCTCACCGCCGTAGAAGTCAGCGCACGCCGAGAATACGTCAGTACGGACTGCCATCATGTAGGCTATGCGCCCCCCGATGCAGAACCCCGTGACACCTAACCGTGGCCCCGTTATGTCGAGGCTACGAAGGTAGCTGGCCGCGTCCAGCATATCCTTGACGATCTCATCGTCCTTGAGCGTCGCCTTCAGCGCAGGCACGCGCTCCCATCGGCTAGCATCGGCGTAGTCGAAACCTCCGAGATCTTCGTACGAAACATCGGTCCGGTGGAACAGATAGGATGCGATGGCGACAAATCCTGCCTCGGCTAGCTCATCACATTTACCCCGCACGAAGCGATCGATGCCAAAGATATGCATCGCCACCACTACCCCTGGATGTGTGCCCGGACCGTCAGGGAACGTGACGTAGGCCGGTATCATGCTGCCACCGCTTCCGATCGTCACCATTCGTCCATTCATGTTGGCCAGCTTACCCCTTAACCGAAAAGGTGATCTCGTTCTTCAACGAAATCACCTTGAGCCAGGCATCATTCACGATCTCTTGATTAAAGCCATGAACATTCGATGGATCCATGAACACATGTCCATCTCCATCGTAGGCGTGAAACTTGTACTCAACGCCGAGTCGCAAGAGCTCGCTACCCATCCTCTCGCTAGTCCCCCACCGTCGGGTGGAAGTCGTTCACTGCTGCCGTGCAGTGCCTACGTAGACCGTGACCATCTCTTGCAGATAGAGGTCGGACCGCTTGAATACATACGCGTCGCTCGCGGGGTCCGTGAGCGCTGTCAGAACACTCACGTCATCGGCATCTAGCATAGCCTTGCGTTTATCATCTTCGACCCAGCGACGCAGGTGGCGGCCCATGTACGCAATTTGGAAATCAGTGAACGGCGACAATGCCTCCAGCATAAACGTTTTGGCGGTCACGTCTGAGAGCCCTGCCTCAACCAACATCTGCGTCCAGCCAAAAGGGTAGCGCACGTTGCCGGCCCGTACATTCGAGGTGAACCACCGGTGCCACCCCACGTTCAGTCTATCCTCCAGCCCAGGGGCGCCGAGCCCGATATCGTCAGGGAGGAATCGCGTTCCGATGATTCCCTCGCGTAGCACCAGCCTACCGCCTGGTGCTACGACCCTCGCCAACTCTTTCACACCTGCCAGTTGATCGGGCACGTGGTGGACAGCTCGACTCGCCCATGCAAGATCGAATAGCCCTGACTCGAACGGCAGCGAGCCGATGTCGCCCTGCTGATAACTAACCAACTCACCATGTCCGCCTTGTTGGACAAGATCGCGTGTGGAGTCAAGCATCTCTCGGCTCTCGTCCAACGCCGTCACCTTACCCCCACCCAACGCGACCGCATCCGCGAGGAGGCTCGTAAAGCCTCCCGCGCCAGAACCGGCTTCAAGCACTGATGCGCCAAAAGGAAGCGCCAGCCAATCAATCACCTGGCGATACACGTCTGCGTACAACAAATCGTTGTTCCGCAGACTCTCCACACCAAACCCGGACTCCTGGTCACTATCGTCGTGCCCATGTTCATGTCCGTGACGATGCAAGCCGACCATAGCGTTAGCCACCCACCTTGAGCACGATCTTGCCAATCACCTTGCGCTCCTCAATCAGCCGGTGAGCATCTTGTACCTCTCCCAGCGGGAGTGTTACTTCGACCGTCGCCTTCAGTTTCCCGTCGCTGAACATCGATAACGTCTTTTCGAAATCTTCGCGAGAGGAGCCATTGCCTCCACACCCGAGCACACGAGCGCCAGTCCGGAAGATACTAGTGACGTTGAAGTTGATTTCTCGACCACCCGACGCGCCGTAAGTGCAGATCGCGCCACCACGCTTAATTGCGCTAAAACTCTGGACGAACGACTCGCCACCCACGCCGTCGATCACGGCATCGACGCCATTGCCGCCCGAGAGCTGTTTCACCTGGTCAACCCAATCGGGCTGCGTGTAGTCGACCGTGTGGTCGGCTCCCTGGGCCGTCACCCATGCACGCTTTTCGTCTGTGCTCGCTGCGCCGATCACCTTAGCGCCAAGCGCTTTCGCAATCTGCACCGCCGCAACGCCAACACCGCCTGATGCTCCTTGTACTAGCACCCATTGGCCCGGCTTCACCTGCGCCTTATTGACCACGGCATCCCATGCCGTCGTATATGTCACACCGATCGATGCTGCCTCAACAGGACCAACACCATTGGGAACTTCGTATAGGTCCTTTTCGTCAGCGACCAACAGCTCCGAATACCCAGCGCTAGTACTCCGAACGATGACCTTGTCGCCAGACTTGAAACTCTTGACGTTCGCACCGACTGCCTCTACGACACCCGACGCATCCCGACCGAGCGTACCGGGCAAGGGCCCGGCAACGGGACCAGCCCCTTTGCGCGACGTTATGTCAGTGGGATTCACACCCGCGGCGTGCACCCGGACGAGAGCTTGTCCAATTCCCGGCTTTGGCTCATCAACCTCATCGATGCTGAGCACTTCCGGGCCACCGAATTCATGGAAACGTACCTGTTTCAATTAATCACCTCTTTGGTTCAACAGCCGCCATTATCGTAGCCGGCAGGAAGAGAGGCAAACCAAAGGTCAGCCTTTTCATATTTGGCAACATGCCTCGTCGTGAAGGCCAGCGAGCCAAGATCTCACCACAGTGGGCCTCGGCAGAAACATTACGGCCCTGTTCCGATCAGGCCGCTATCAGCTAATTGATAGCGTTCAGGCCAGTCAAATGACGACCAAGGATTAACTGGTGCATATGGCGAGTGCCCTCGTAGGTATTCACCGTTTCAAGGTTCATCGAATGACGCATTGGTGAAAAGTCCGTGGTGATGCCTGCAGCACCCAGTAAGTCTCGACATGTCCTTGCGATATCCAACGCAACTTGCGTATTGCTGAACTTCGCCATGCTGACGTGTGACCAGTGAAGAGCACCTCGCTCTTTCAGCCTGCCCAAATGGTAGGCGAGCAACTGAGACTTGGACAGCTCCGAAGCCATGTTCGCAAGCTTTTCCTGAACCATCTGAAAGCCCGCGAGGGGTTTCCCAAACTGTTCCCGTTCCCTGGTGTATTCGAGGGTCGTGTGCAGGCAATCGGCCGCGGCGCCATTGACACCCCAGATGATGCTGTAGCGCGCGGAATTGAGGCACTGCAATGCAGAACCGATCCCTTTCGCACCGGCCAATAACGCATTTTCACCAACAACAACATTCTCGAAAGTCAGCCCGCCCGTAGCGCTCATCCGCATCGACAGCTTGTTATGGATCTCCTCGGTGGTTACCCCAGGAAGTGTCGTATCCACGAGGAATGCGCGAACTGTCCCCTCCAGCTTTGCCCAGACGACGATGATCCCAGCAATGGTCGCATTAGTAATCCAAAATTTCGAACCGTTGATCCGGTAGCCATCGGCCGTGGCCTCGGCTGTGGTCTCCATACCAGAGGCATCGCTACCATGCTCTGCCTCCGTCAGGCCGAAACCACCAAGCAACCGGCCTTTCGCCATCTCAGGCAAGTAGCGCTCTCGCTGGGCCTCACTACCGAAATCGTGGATGGCCGTCATGGCGAGCGACGATTGCACCGAGGCGAATGAACGAAATCCGGAGTCGGCCCGCTCAAGCTCTTGCATCATCAGCCCATACGCGACCGCGCCAACTCCCGCGCAACCGTAACCATCAATATGCGCCCCGAAGATACCTAAGTCCGCCATCGGGGAAATAAGGTCTTGAGGAAACGTTGCGTCATTGAAGCTGGGGACAACCAAGGGCATGGCGTCCACCTCAATCCACGTGCGGATAGTGTCACGCACCTGCCGTTCGTCGTCTGTCAACAGCGATTCGAAGTCAAGAAGGTCGATGCCTTTGTACGGCTCCATCGGGTTCACTCCAAACTTTATTAGGAGGATTTTACAGCCAGAGAAAGGAGGCAAAAAAAGCCACCCGCCAGATAACTGACGGGTGGCTTTCACTAGCTAACTAAAGAGCGTTCTACGCTGCGCAGTAAGCCGGAACTGCCTCAGCTGCTGCAGCTTCTGTCGTCACCACGCCGGCCTCATCTACCACTTCTACCACTTCGGGGGCTCGGTCTCCCTCTCCGTTGTTACAAAGAGCCAAAGGCGTTGTCGCCAATGTAACGAAATTGGTGTCCATTACCAGGAGCGAGAACATGCCCTCTCCACCAACACCCTTACGAGAGAAACGGCCGATACGCCAGCTGGTTGCCCAGGCACCGTCGTCGTTGGCCACCAATGGCCATACCGTGCCGCCGCCATCCTTACGTTTTCCACCAGGAATGGTGATGTCGGTCAACACACCATTGCTGTCAGAAATAAGAGTATAGACCTCGGTACCAGGTGCAAAACCCGAACCGTAAATCCAAACGTTAGTTGTTTCTCGGCTCGCGCCAGGGGTGAAGTTTTGCTCAACACCGCTCGTGCGAACCTCTTCCAAGCCCGTGACGTGCCCGTCTGCTCGTGCAGTCAACCCGCCGAACAAACCGGAAAGTGTCAGGCCTGCAAACAGGCCAATCGCCAACCAAATCAGCCCAAATCGCCTCGTCATCAATGCCGTTCTAGTCACTTCGTCCTCCTTACCGTTATCGCTCAAACATACACGACCCAGTTCTTGTAGGTAACAAGCCCGGGCGCTTGTGGGAACCCTGTTAGGAGCGGTGGATTCCCATCCCCGCAAAGCTACTTGGACGATACCTATAGAGAATCCCGCTGTCAACCCTCCCGCGCAAAGCCACCAACGACAATTCAACCCATCGACAACGACACTTTCAACGCTCCCCCCGACGGCTCGTGAGCCAGAGCAAACGCTCCAGCGACGTCGTCGAGAGCAAACATATGAGTAACGAAAGGTGCCATGTCAATCGCTCCTCGTTCGATGCATCCTAGCGCCTCTCGGAACGCAAGCAGTCCCGGCTCGTCTTGCGCGCCGAATGTCGTCGTCATATTCAGTCGCTTAAGAAAAAATGCACCAAGGTTAAAAGGCGTTAGCTGGTGAGACATTGGCAATCCAAAGACATGGATATGCCCCTCTGGTCTAGTCATCTCCACCGCTTGGTTGAGCATCTCGTAACCGCCGACGCAGTCAACCACGAGGTCGGCTCCTTTGCCCTCGGTCAAATCGAGCACGCCATCAATCGCTCGTTGTCCGGTGGCGTCCAAGGCGACGTCTACGTCGAACATGCGGCCTGCTTCACGTCGTTCGTTGTTGGGCTCAATCGTAATCACTCGGCCAGCGCCAAGATGTCGAAGCCAGAAATCGTGGAAAAGGCCCGCGCTGCCCTGCCCTATCACAACCACTGTTTCTCCACTAAGCTTCGGAATCTCGTAGCTTGCGAATATCACTGTCCCCAGTTGCTGCGTCATCATCAGATGCGCTGACTCTATCCCTTCAGGCAGAGGCAAGAGGAAATGTGACGACACAGCTTGGTACTCCGCAAAGTTCCGGGCCTCCCAGATGTTTGGAACCGTGAGCACCCGTTGATGCTCAGCAAACCCAGAGCCACCAGGATCAACGACAACACCGATCCCCTCATGGCCTGGTTCGCCGGGGGCCAAAGGCCAGTTGTCCCGTGGCCAGCCAGCAAACACGTAGTGAAGGTCCGTGCCACAGATGGACGCCATGTCCATTCGGACCAAAGCTTGGCCGAGCCGGGGCACAGGCATCGGAACCTCACGGCAACTGATATCACCCAGGCCAGCGACGACTGCTGCTTTCATCGTCGTCATCACTCGCCTCCTACTCCGTGGTAAGTCATATCACTCGTGCAACTCGATAAAAAATAAATGGCTTCCCACCATGCGAGCCTCAAGCTGATCGAGAGCACCTTCTTTCGCAAGAATCCTCTCGAGCAAATCTCTCTTCTCTTCGCCGTCTCGAACCACTCTCGCGGTGGCAGAGAGGTCTCGCTTTATTGATTGCTTCAAATGGTAGGTAAACTCAGGGTTTGCGAAGAGGTTCGCAGCCCAATCACGCTTGCCCGGCGAGTTGGACAGGTACGCCTGGCCGTCGAGGTGTCTTAGATTCACTTCTTTGCGATGCATTTTCCCCGACCTCCTTCCAGTGGTCGTGATATCAATCAGCTTGTCTCGCTCTATCGATTGACGAACCGCATCATCCATCGCTCACCTCGTTCTATACT
>Ga0114996_10007681_pt1 | contig 12145 bp, 10 predicted proteins | sample ArcticOcean_MG_C_4_FD_87039 | JGI IMG/M metagenome (GOLD analysis project Ga0114996, IMG submission 87039) | Marine microbial communities from western Arctic Ocean - ArcticOcean_MG_CB4_134 | ecosystem: Environmental > Aquatic > Marine > Oceanic | place: Arctic Ocean: Canada Basin | collected... | reverse complement strand
CGCCGTGACGGTGTTCGTCGGAGCCCGCATCCGCCCACTCCAAGGTGCCGTTGTGCGTCAGCGTCATGTAGCGTACACCTATCGCATAGTACGCGCGAAGAGTGCCCAGCGAATTCTCGATCGCGTGACCACCCTCAATGCCGAGCATCGAAGCGATCCTCCCAGACCCGAAGACCCGCTCGACATCCGAGGCGTCGAGGGCCAACTCGAACACGTCTGGGTACTTCGCGATGATCTGCAGCGCGATGTCGATCTGTTCGAGCTGCACCTTGGCCGCCCCCTCCTCGACTGACTCGTAGGGGATGTAGACTGACCAGAACTGGCCACCGACCATACCGGCCCGCAGGCGCTCGATGTCGGTGTGGAACGGCGTGTGGCTGCGAAGGTCGTGTTCCGGCGCATCTACGTCAAAGGGGGCCACCAGGCTCTCGCGGATGGCCCACGGCAGGTCGTTGTGCCCGTCAATGAGCGGCGTCGTCGCGAGGACCCGCCGCGCCAGGTCCGCCGGACTCTCAGCCTGTGCATGCGCCACGGCCGGCGCAGCGAGCGCAAGCGTCAACAGAGTCGACACGACCCCCGTCCGCACACTCATCCTGCGTGGGTCAGCTCTGGCCATCTCGTGTGTTCATACGCCGTGATGTCGTCGACACTATGAAGTGTGAGCCCGATCCGGTCCAGTCCCCCCAGCAGACACTTCTTCCTGAACTCATCGATCTCGAAGCGCGCTACCACGCCGTCGGTGTCGGACACAGTCTGCGCGGCGAGGTCGACGGTCAGCTCCAGGGGTGCCTCGCTCTCGGCGCGCCTCAGCAGCGACTGGATGTCAGCCGTCGGCAGCTCCAGCGCGGCGACGCCGTTCTGGTCGGCATTCTCGCGGAAGATGTCGGCGAAGCTCGGAGCGAGGACGGCGCGGAAGCCGAAATCTCGTAGGGCCCACGCCGCGTGCTCACGGGAGGAACCACAGCCGAAGTTGTCGCGGGCCACGAGGATCGATGCTTTCGTGTACGGATCCTGGTTCAAGACGAAGTCCGCGATCGGCGTCCCGTCGGCCAGAGCACGCCAGTCCCAGAAGAGATACTGACCGTAGCCGGTCCGCTCGACGCGCTTGAGGAACTGCTTCGGGATGATCTGATCGGTGTCGACATCTGCCCGGTCCAGCGGTGCGACGATGCCCGTGTGCGAAGTGAACGGCTCCATCAGGCCCCCAAGGTCCTAGGATCGGTGAAGTGTCCGGTAACCGCGGCCGCGGCAGCCATCGCCGGGCTCACGAGGTGCGTTCGGCCTCCTCGACCCTGGCGGCCCTCGAAGTTACGATTCGACGTCGACGCGCATCGTTCGCCTGGCGCCAGGGTGTCCGGGTTCATGCCGAGGCACATCGAGCACCCGGCCTCCCGCCACTCGAAGCCCGCCTCCCGAAAGATGCTGTCGATGCCCTCCGCCTCGGCCAAGCGCTTCACGGAGGCTGAACCCGGAACGACCATCGCGTGGACGTCGGGATGCACCTTACGTCCTTCGAGAAAGTGAGCCGCCTCACGTAGATCGCTGAGGCGGCCGTTCGTGCAAGAGCCGATGAAGACCCGGTCGATGCGGATTGACTCGATCGACATGCCCGGCTTCAGATCCATGTACTCGAGCGCCCTCGTCGCCCCCTCACGCGCACCCGGGTCGTCGAAACTCTGCGGATCCGGAACAGACCCGGAGATGGGCTGCACCATGCCCGGGTTCGTTCCCCACGTGACCTGGGGCTCGAGTGCATCGACTTCGACGATGACCGTCTTGTCGAACGCAGCCCCCTGATCCGTGGCCAGGCCGCGCCACTCCACGACCAAGGCATCATACTCGTCCGGCGACGGACCGAACTCGCGGTCCCGCAGCCATTCGAAGGTGGTCTCGTCCGGTGAGATCATGCCCGCGCGAGCACCCGCCTCGATCGACATGTTGCAGATCGTCATGCGCTCCTCCATAGAGAGAGCGCGGATCGCCTCACCCGTGTACTCGACGACATGACCGCCGCCGCCCGACACCCCGATCTGCCCGATCACCGCCAGGATCAGGTCCTTGGCAGTCACCCCCTCCGGGGGCGTTCCCACGAGGCGGATCTCCATCGAGCGCGGACGCCGCTGCGGAATGCACTGCGTGGCCAGAACATGCTCCACCTCCGAAGTCCCGATCCCGAACGCTAACGCGCCGAAGGCACCGTGCGTTGATGTGTGGCTGTCTCCGCAGACAATTAGCATGCCCGGGCGCGTGGCACCGAGCTCGGGCCCGATCACGTGCACGATGCCCTGACGGGGATCATCGACTCCGAGGAACCGGATGCCGAAGCGCTCGGCGTTGCGCCTGAGCACGTCCATTTGCTGCTTCGCCAACTGGTCGAGAATCGGAAGCGACCGATCTGTGGTGGGCACATTGTGGTCGACCGTGGCGAGCGTCAGGTCCGGCCTTCTGACCTCGCGCCCTGCGAGAGCCAGCCCCTCGAACGCTTGCGGCGACGTGACTTCGTGGACCAGATGAAGATCGACATACATCAGGTCCGGCTTCCCATTGCCGGACTTCACCAGATTGCGCTCCCAGATCTTGGCGAGGAGCGTCCTGGGCGCCGCACCCGTGCTGCTCATGTGATGGCCTCTGCTACTGCGTTAGCGAATTCGTCGGTGGATACAGCCATGTCGCCGGGCGCCACCAGATCGGCCGTGCGAAGGCCCTCGGCCAGCACTTCGGCGACGGCACGTTCGACCGCGGCGGACTCAGCCTGGAGGTCGAAGCTGTAGGACAACATCAGCGCGCCCGACCGAATGGCGCCGATCGGGTTGGCGATGCCCCGGCCCGCGATGTCCGGAGCCGAGCCGTGGACGGGCTCGTAGAGCCCCACCTCACCCCCCACGCTCGCCGACGAGAGCAGGCCGAGTGACCCGCACATGGCGGACGCCTCATCGCTGAGAATGTCTCCGAACAGGTTCTCCGTGAGCAGCACATCGAACCGGGCCGGATTCGTCACCAACTCCATCGCGGCCCGGTCGACGAGCATGTGCTCGAGCGTCACCTCCGGATACTCACTGGCCAGGTCGGAGACGACAGAGCGCCAGAGCTGTGAGACCTCCAGGACGTTCGCCTTGTCTACCGAGGTGACATGCCCCCGCCGTCGGCCCGCCAGCTCGAACGCTACCCTGGCGACCCGCTCGACTTCGTGGGTGTCGTACACCAAAGTGTTCACCGCCCGCCCGCCCTCGTTTCCGCGCGGCGTTCCGTAGTAGAGCCCTCCCGTCAGCTCCCGTACGATGACGAGGTCACAACCCGAGGCGATCTCGTCTTTCAATGCCGACATCGCGACCAAAGGCTCGTCGACCCGAGCAGGCCTCAGGTTGGCGAAGCACCCGAGCTCAGAGCGCAGCGTGAGCAGCGCGGCCTCGGGCCGCTTGTCTCCGGTAAGCTTGTCAGCACGCGGGTCACCGACGGCACCGAGAAAGACCGCCGGGCCCCTCAAGCACGCCTCGAGCGTCTCATTCGGGAGCGGTGTGCCCGTGGCCTCGAATGCCGTATATCCGACGGCGTACTCCTCGACGGAAATCTCGTGGCCGAACTTAGACGCCACCGCCCCGAGCACGTGCTGCATGGCATCCGTGACCTCCGGACCGATGCCATCTCCCGGAAGCGACACGATTCGCACTTCGCTCACGACTCGCCTCCAATCTGTGACGTCGTGGCCATTTGGCTCTCCCCGTGCGCACGCGCTGCAGCGGCCTTGTTGGCCGCGTGCAGGAACGCTTCCGCGGACGCCCTCACGACGTCCGTGTGCGCACCGCGGCCCGTGAACGTGCGGCCGTCGATGCTAGCCTGAATGGACACTTCACCTATCGCGTCCCTTCCGGGCGTCGCCGCGCGGATCGTGAACCGCTCCAGCACGACTGAAGTGTCCAGGACGGAGTCGATCGCGACGAAGGCCGCCGCGATGGGACCGTCACCCGACCCTTCGCCCGACCGAGTCTCACCGAGGCTCTCGATCGCCACGGTCGCCGACGAGACATCGCCGCCGCAGTGGACGTCCAGAGACACCAGCGCATGGACCTCCGGAACGTCCTCCATCACCTCGTGGTGCAGGATCGAGATCAGGTCCTCGTCGAGGACCGTCTTTTTGCGATCCGCGAGCTCCTTGAAGTCCCGACTCACCCGCTTCAGCTCCTCGGGCGTGAGCGAGTAGCCGAGCGAGCTGTACCTGGCAGCAAGACCGTGCTTACCGGAATGCTTTCCCAGCACCAACTCGGTGCCCGGCGCGCCGACCATCTCCGGCGTCATGATCTCGTACGTGAGACGGCTCTTGATGACGCCATGTTGGTGAATGCCCGCTTCGTGTGCAAAAGCGTTACGACCGACGATGGCTTTGTTCGGCTGCGGCTCGACACCGGTCAGGTACGACAGCAGACGACTCGTCCGGTAGATCCGCTCCGTATGGATACCGGTCTCGTGGCCGAGGTTCTCGTGACGTACCTGGAGCGCCATCACGATCTCTTCCAGGGCCGCGTTTCCCGCGCGCTCGCCGATGCCGTTGATCGTGCATTCGACCTGGCGAGCGCCAGCCCCGATCGCGGCCATCGAGTTCGCGACCGCTAGACCGAGGTCGTCGTGACAATGCGCACTAAGGACGCAGTCGCTCAATCCAGGCACGCGCGTCAGCAGCGTTCTGAAGAGGTCATCGATGTCCGAAGGAAGCGCATAACCCACCGTGTCCGGGACGTTGATCGTCGTGGCCCCAGCCGCAACAGCCGCACCGATCACCTGACACAGGAAATCCACGTCGGAGCGTGTGGCGTCTTCCGCGCTGAACTCCACGTCCTGGCAATAGCCGACGGCGATCTGGACCGCCTCGGCCGCCTGGGCGAGGCACTCCTCGCGGGAAATGCCGAGCTTCTTGGTCAGGTGGATGTCGGAAGTGGCGATGAACACATGGATGCGAGGACGAGACGCCGGTTCCAGCGACGAGGCCGCGGCCTCGATGTCGCCGCGCGAGGCGCGCGCGAGGGCAGTGATGATCGGCCCGTCGACATCCTTGCTTATGGACCGCACCGACTCGGCATCCTCCGGCGAGCTCACCGCGAAGCCCGCTTCGAGGACATCGACTCCGAGCTCGGCCAACTCGTGCGCGAGCCGAAGCTTCTCAGGTGCGGTCATGCTACAGCCTGGAGATTGTTCGCCGTCCCTTAGCGTCGTGTCGAACACGGTGATGCGGGCCATGGTCTTCATCCTCATGGGGTGCAACTAAAAAAAAGCGGCGGGCCTCCGGAGGGGCCCGCCGCCTGGAAAGTTCGTCGCGGTCTTGCTTACCTCGTCCGAACGCCGGGCTGGGCCCACTCGTCAAGCTCCCTAAGGAGCCTGAGAAGTCGGAGCGCAGAAAGAAGGATGAGGCCCAACGCGACGGAACCGCTCATTCGATCACCAAGAAGTTGTCGCGGACCGCCCGCCGTACCCGCCAGGGAGCCCGCAACGTTCAAGTGTCAGTCCGATGATTACTCGGATGCATGCGGGGCGTCAAGCCTGGGCCGTCAGTGACTTCGGATCAGGATGCATCCGGCTCTGCCTGCCAGGCCGGGAAGGTGCCCAGCACCCGCACGCTCGTGCAGAAGCGTCCCGCTTCCTCGATCGCCGCTGCTCCCTTCTCGGGATCGGCGTGCCGGAACTCGAGGATGAAGCGATAGGTCCAGGGCGACACGCCCGGCCGAGAGGCGACGTTGGTCAGATCGAGCCCGCCATTGGCGAACACGCCCAACAGCTCATGCAACGCACCGGGCCGGTTCTCCAACTCGGCAACGCACGCCGTCTTGAGCAAGCCAGTCGGGGAGGTCGAGCCAGGATCTCGCACAATGAGATAGAAGCGGGTCTGGTTGTCGTCGCGGTCCTGGAGGTCGGGCTGCAAAACCTCGAGGCCGTAACGATCGCCCGCGCGACGAGACGCAATAGCAGCCAGGGATGGATCCCCTATAGCCGCCACTTCCTCGGCAGCCCCCGCTGTGTCGTAGACAGCCTGAGCCCGAATCTGGGGATGCGCGGCGAAGAAGCCTCGGCACTGTGAAAGGGCAACCGGATGCGACCGGGCCTCGCGAACTCGATCCGTCGAGGCACCCGGCAGGGCCAGTAGGCAATGGCGAATCGGGATAGCCACCTCCCCGACGGCCGTCACGTCGCCCGCGACGAGTGCCTCGTAGGCTTCCGCGACCGCGCCTGCCAGGGTGTTCTCCACAGGCACTACCCCTGCCTGCACATCTCCCGATTCAACTGCCCGCACAACGCCCTCGAACGTCGAATGAGGAATCGGCTCGGCATCTGGAACCAGGGCTCGTGCGGCCTCTTCGCTGAAGGCTCCCAGAGCGCCTTGGAAGCCGACGCGGGGAGCCTCAGCCATCGACTGCCGCCTCTTGCGGCCGTCTCAGCCCCAAGCTCTTGATCTTCCGGTGCAGCGTCCGTGGCGACACTCCCAGCATCTCGGAAGCGCGTCCCTGGTGCCACCCCGAGCGATCGAGTGCCTGCTCGATGGCCATCCGCTCGAGCTTCTCGAGCTCCAGCAGTGGGAGCTTGGCCCCATCCGATATCGGCCCGACCGCAACGTCCGTCGAGAGCGACGAGCCAAGATCCGAAGCCCGAATCGTCTGACCCCGTGCCAAGAGCGTTGCGCGCTCGATCACATTGCGTAGCTCACGCACGTTCCCGGGCCAGGAATAGCCCTCGAGCAGGGCCTCGGCGTCCGGCGCGATCCTCCACCCCTCAGCGTCTCCCCGTGCAAACTCCTGCAGGAACCCGCTCACAAGCAAAGAGATGTCGCCGACTCGCTCTCGGAGAGGGGGAAGCTCCAGGACCACGGCGTTGATGCGGTAGAACAGGTCGCCGCGGAACTCCTCCCTCGCCACCAGGTCCTGGAGGGGGCGGTTCGTTGCTGAAACGAGCCGAAAATCCGTGGCGAACTCCTTCACGCCGCCGACGCGCCGGAAGAGCTTGGTCTCCAGGACCCTCAGAAGCTTGGCCTGCAGGGGAGGAGATAAGTCGCCAATCTCGTCCAGGAAGAGCGTGCCGCCATCCGCGAGTTCGATTAGACCGATCTTGCGGGAAGCCGCGCCGGTGAAGGCTCCCTTCTCGTGACCGAAGAGCTCCGACTCAGCGAGGCTCTCCGCGACGGCGGCGCAGTTGAGGGCGACGAGCGGCTCGTTGTGGCGGCCCGAAAGGCGATGCACTTCTCGCGCGATAAGCTCCTTCCCCGTCCCCGACTCTCCCATGACCAGCACAGACACGTCCGAGCCGGCCACCTTGGCCACCAGATCCAGCGCGTCGCGCATCCGCTGGTCTTCTGTGACGATGTCCGTCTCACGGGCGCCCCGCTTCACGACCGCTCCAAGCCGTTCGGACTTAGAAGTGAGCCTCCTGGCCTCGGCTGCCTTCCACACGAGCGCCACGAGCCTGTCAGCTTGGATCGGCTTCTCCAGGAAGTCGTAGGCGCCGAGCTTCATCGCCCGTGTCGCTGTGGCCACCGTCCCCGTCCCGGACACGAAGATCACCTGGGGCCTGTTCGTGTCGTCTCCGATCGCCTCCAGAACCTCGAGACCGTTCAGGCCCGGCATGCTGAGGTCGAGGAGTACGACGTCAAAGACCTGCTCCCGAAGGGCGCCGAGCGCCGAGCGGCCATCAGGGACGGACGTCACCTGGTGGTCCGCCCAATCGGCCTCGCTCAGGATCCCTTGGAGTAGGACCCGCTGGTCCGCGTCGTCGTCGGCCACAAGGACCGAAATCGAGTGCTTCTGGGACGATTCCATGCCCCACTCTCAAGCTCCTCGGACGCGCCCGCAAGACGCTAACAAAGAAAGACCCCGCGGAGCGAACCCCGCGGGGCCTTCCGGGGGGGCGAGCTTCGGACTGCGGGACCGTCCCTGGGGGGATTCAAGCCAGTGTTTGATTGGTTGCCCGGATCGAGTCCGGGAAGAGCATGCCCCGCAGCCCTCGGCTCTTGTGGGCCTTAGTAAGAGCAAGGCGGGTGCCACTCGGTGTCATGGCACTTAAGTGCCTTTATTATAACGACTTATGAGTCGTGATAACGCCTCTGGGCGTCGGTCACATTGGCTGATCCGGACGACGTGACCGGACAAGATGGCTGAGGGACTGAGCGGGAGCACGGACAAGAAGAAAGGGGCCCCGGCTTTTCGCCGAGACCCCGTTTCTCTTTGCGGTCGGAGATCGCTTACAACTCTACATCGTCTCCGTTTTCGTCGACGATCTCAGCGCCGTTTCGACGACGGCGAGCGATGAAGGCCATGCCAGCCATTCCCGCTGCGAGGAGGGCCATGGAGCCCGGCTCGGGGACGCTAACGCAGTTGCTGAGGTCACACCTGGCGCATCAGGGTTTTGAACCCCATTGGCGGTCAGATACAGCTTCGTTGAGCAACTGCCGACACCTTGGGAGTGAATACCGACGCCGATGCTATTTGCGAGGGCCAAGACCTCAGCGCCTGTGCTGTTGCCAAAGGTGAACGTGAATGTCGCCTGATTTCCAGGATACGCCCCGCTCGCCGTGAGCCCGTCGTTGATCCCATGGGTCGTACCAACGGCGTAACGTGTGATGTTGTCCGGAACCACACCGTTGATGTCGTTCGTGCCCCCGTTGTTCCACCCCGAGATGCTCGCCACTGCTCCTGTGGGCATGACGCCATCAGGAAGGCTCCACAACCCGACGCCGGTGATCGTGCCCGGCCCGATATTGCCCAAGGTCATCACGATGGTGTTGTTGACGACCTCGAGGCCACCCGAGATGCAGGTTTCGAACGACGTTCCGCCGCACGTCCCATCGTTCGGATTGTCCCAATTCCACAGTGGGAGACCGCGAGCGCTTCCTGGCGTCCGGCATGGACGAGTACATCTCGAAGCCGATTAGCCAGGAGCGGCTTCGCGAGGTCGTCAGAAGCCTCGCCGATCCACGGTATGCCGCTTCAGCAGCGCCCAATGAGAAGGAGTCGACTGCGGCGGCCGGCGGAGCGTCCCCAGTGGACCCGCCCGAGGGCGCCGCAGGTGGCGGGATGTCCGACACGTTCAATCGAGACGAGCTGATGGAGCGAGTCGAGTCCGACACCGACTTACTCAGCACGCTCGTGGGCGTCTTCAAGGCAGACCGACCGAATCTGATGGGCGCTATCGAAGAGGCCATCGCCGCCGGTGATTCGGAGGCGCTTGCGTCCGCGGCGCACACCATCAAGGGAGCGCTGAGCGTATTCAGCGCGGAGCCTGCCCGCGTCCTCGCCGAGCGCCTCGAGAACTCGAGCCGGGCCGGTCAGGCGGACGGCGCCGAGGCCCTTTATGCGCAACTCGGGGAAGCGGTCCTGGCCACCGAGCACGGACTCGACGCGCTCCTGGCGGAACTCGCCTGACAGGCGCACAATCCGAAGGACCCCTGGACGAAAGAGGACCCTGATGCAGAAAGCTCGCCCTCAGCTCTTCGCGGCTATGATCGCCGCGGCGCTTGTTCCGACCCTGGCACGCGCACAGGATCGACAGCCAACGCTGCCGCCTCCCAGCATCACCGAGTACAACCCACGCTCCACGCTCGTCGTGCCGGAGCACGAGGTACCGCGGGCGAGGTTCCCTGTAGTGGACTTTCACGGCCACCCGGGGAACCTGTCATCGGTGGAAACAATCCAGCGGGTCATCACTGCCATGGACGAGCTCAATCTCCAGGTGATGGTCCAAGCCAACCCGAGCTCAGGCGAGCGGCTGAGCGGTCAGATCGAGGCCGTGCGCGGGGCCGGATACGCGGAGCGCTTCGTCTTCTTCGCCTCCCTCGACTTCCGCAACGTAGAACCAGGATCGGGGGCACGCATCGCCGCACAACTCGAAGAGGACGTCAGAGCGGGCGCGGTCGGCATCGGCGAGATCATGAAGAGTTTCGGCCTCTCGACCCGAAAGGCCGACGGATCCCGGCTTCAGCTCGATGACCCCGAGCTGGACGTCGTTTGGGAGACCGCAGCCCGTCTCGGCATTCCCGTCTTCATCCACACCGGAGACCCGCCTGAGTTCTTCGAGCCGCTTGACTTCGAAAACGAGCGGTGGCTGGAAATGGCGCTGTTCCCCAACCGTCAGTTCAACGACCGGTCACGGTTTCCCATGTTCGACGACCTGATGGCCGAACGCGACCGCATGCTCGCGAAGCACCCGAACACGACGTGGGTGCTGGCGCACATGGGATGGCACACGCAAGACTTGGCCCACCTTGGGGAGATCTTCGACAGACACCCAAATGTGCACGCTGAGGTCGGCGCGATCCTCTACGATCTGGGACGTCAGCCGCGGTTCGCGCGCGAGTTCTTCATTCAGTACGCGGACCGGATCCTCTTCGGCAAGGACTCGTTCAGGCCTGACGAGTACCCGTACTACTGGCGCGTCTTCGAGACGTCAGACGAGTACTTCGACTATTACCGCAACTATCACGCGTTCTGGAAGCTCTACGGAATGGACCTCCCGGACGACGTGCTCCGGCAGCTGTACTACGGCAATGCGGTCCGGATCATCCCGCGGATGCCCACGGGGGGGTTCCCGGACTGACGGGCGGCATTGCCGCTCATTTGGGCTGAATCGGCACAGGTGAGTCGACTCAGTACAGCTCGTCGATCCGCCCCTTCTGAATCGACTGCCACGCCAGCCCGCACAGCGCCCGTACGCCCTCGTCGAGGCTCGCGTAACGCGGGTCGCTGGTCCGTCCGCTGACGTAGCGCGCGTGTAGCTGCTGCACGATGACCGCCACCTTGAACAGGCCGTACGCGTAGTAGAAGACGATGTCGTGCAGGTCGCGACCGCTCACTTTTGCATACCGCTCGACGATCTTGGCACGGGTCGGAGTGCCAGGCCACAGCGTCGGGCTCAGGCGTGAGCTGAGCACCTCCGGCGGATCGTCCTCTTGGATCCAGTAGGCGAGCGATGTGCCCAGGTCCATGAGCGGATCTCCGAGCGTGGCCATCTCCCAATCGAGGACCGCGATGATCTTCGACCAGTCACCGCGATCGAGCACGACGTTGTCGTGCTTGAAGTCATTGTGGATTAACCCGACACCGCTCACCTGGGGGACGGAGTCGCGGAGCCAGCTGGCCACCTGGCCCGCCGCCGGAACCGAGTCGATCTCGGCGGTCTGGTAGCGCTTCGTCCATCCCTCGATCTGGCGCGTCACGTACCCGGCCGGCCGGCCGAGCTCGCCGAGGCCCGCCGCCTCGTAGTCGACCGAGTGCAGCTCCGCGAGCGTGTCCACGAGTTCGTCGGCGATGCGCGCCGTGAGCTCCGGATCAGGGACCATCTCCTCGGGGATCCCCTTTCGGAGGATCACACCCTGGACCCGCTCCATCACGTAGAACGGTGAGCCGAGGATGGCTGGGTCGTCGCAGTACGCCAGAGGCTCGGGCACTTTCCGGTAGACCGGACGCAGGTGGGAGAGGATACGGTACTCGCGGCTCATGTCATGGGCGGTGGCGATGTGCACGCCGGGCGGCGGGCGGCGGAGGATCAGCGAGCGATCACCACAGCGCAGCATATACGTGAGATTCGAAAAGCCACTCGGGAACTGTTCGACCTCGATGGCACCCGTCTCCAGACCGGGGATCGCGCCTGTGAGGTACTGGCTCAGCCGGTCGGCATCGAGCTCCTCGCCGGGCCGCACGGGCCCCGGCGCATCGAGCCACTCCGTTCCGTCAGACACGAGTCATCATCTCCGCCGCCCCGAGCCGGGGCTGAACGTTGAACGACTTGAGGGACAACTGATCGTCCGAAAAGAGGAGCTCGGTCACCGTGGCGTTCTCGACCATCCAGGCCAGCTCGAGCGCGCGTTCGTCCCCGAGCCCGAGAGCCGACGCCACGGTCGCGCCGATGGGCCCACCAGAGGTGAATACGCCCACGGTGACTCCTCTCCCCGACTCGGCCAAGATGCGTCTTACGCCTGAGTCGACCCTGATGCGGAAGGCCTGCCAGTTCTCCGCTACATCCGCTAGCGGGAGCTCGCCGCGGGCCCATCGACGCGTAACGCTCCGGAAGACGGTGAAGTACGTGCGCATGAGCTCGGCCTCCTCACCGTCCTCACCCGTGGTGGTGAGGAGTCTCTGGAGCGCCTCAGCGTGCTCTGGCTCGGAGGATAAAGCGT